>Ga0208495_1000333_pt1 | contig 17731 bp, 21 predicted proteins | sample CryBogmetaGMA14M_FD_184551 | JGI IMG/M metagenome (GOLD analysis project Ga0208495, IMG submission 184551) | Freshwater microbial communities from Crystal Bog, Wisconsin, USA - MA14M (SPAdes) | ecosystem: Environmental > Aquatic > Freshwater > Lake | place: Crystal Bog, Wisconsin, USA...
ATAGGAATACCGTTTGATGTTATGATGGCCCTTGCGGCTGTCATGGTATCTGTCTGTAGTGGCATGTCTTTTAATTTTTAAAAATAACCTTTCGAAAACAAATCATAAATACAGTCTTCCTGTAAAGAATATACTCTTGATCTCTGAATTAGGAGATGCTTCATAATCAACAAAAATAACATCTTCCTGTTGTACTGCTGTCACATTACGATAAGCTACAAGTAATGTTCCGACCTTACGCTGCAGGTATGTCTTTGTCCATTCTACAGCAGCCTCAGCAGTGAGTGAATTACGATTTACACCTTCTGGGTCAGACATTAGATCAAGTTTTGAATTAATAATAAGCTCCTTGTTGATCTGTGACTTAATACGTTCTACTTGGATTAGATGTGACCTTCCATCGTTATTCAGCACAAAATCACTTTCCTGAAGAGTATTGACATCATGAAGGTTGATAAATTTACCAAAGTCTGCATCCCATATTGTAGCAAGTACTCCAGCTGAATCAGCCATTAACTGATCTTTATCATTCAAAGGATCAACTAGGCCATCAATATTCAATGACTTGTATGTTAATGGTACTTGAGGTGCAAGGCCAAGTAAACGTCCAGCATAATAAGCAGCATGAAAGAAAGATTCCCAAACCCTGTAACCTGAAGCAGCTAAACGACTGTTCTTATGAATACCTCCATGAACTAAATTGACCCTTTCAGTATTAAACCCTTCTGCATAACCAATGGTAGTGGCAATTGTATCATCATCACCTGCTATGATCAAATACTTGTCAAACTTAGCTTCAATAGTGATATGATCTACAATTTTCAATATATTAGTATCAATTGAAGGATTGGCAGTAGAACAGGTGGTAAGAATGTAATTGTAATTAAGATCCTTGATTGCATCCAGTGCATCATCCATCTTATCGTAAGTAGCTGTACCACCTGTAGCTGCCTGATAGCTCTTGATATTTGTTATATCGGCTGATGTTACTGTGCCTGCTCCCGTAGTAATTGAGGTCGCATCCAGAACAAACAATTGACCAAATTCTCCATCTGAAGTAGCCCAATCAATAAGAGTCTGGATATTATCAAACTCAGGTGACTGTGCAACCATTGTAGGTGCAGAGGAGGTTGAAGAAATTTCATCATAAGGAATACCATCACTGTATGCTCCTTTATATCCGCCACGCCAGATTTTATAAATCCATTTGTTGGTGTTCAGAACACCGGTTTCAATTGTATAAGCGTAACCAGTGATAAGATTAGAAGCATTGACTCCACCAGCAAATGCTGTAGCTGTCCCTGTAGCTGTCCCTGTTACAACTACTGTAGGGGTTGGAGTTGAAGATCCATATCCGTGAGGTGCTGAAAAATGTAAATTGGGAGATGTACTAGTTATAACTCCACAAATACCAAGAGAAGTCATACTCGCAGCAAGACCGGCAACTACCGTTGCGATGTTATCACTTGATGCATTAGTATATGTAGCCACCGTAATCCCAGCTACTTTTATTGTGATTGTATTACCTGTCGTTCCAGCTGAAGTAACAGTAACAGTTGAGTGAGCTCTTGTTTCAATAGGAACTCCATTAGCAGCTACACTTTCATCTCTTGTATTCACTTTAAACTTGCCACCAGCAGCTCCACCACCTGTAGCAAGAAAAGTCATAGAAGCTGGAGTTGTTGTTGCAGGCTTTATAATCAAAACCTCACTCACCCCATTCCCTCTTCCATCAGGATTGAAAATGCCTTCAGCTGCTTTATACCACCAATTGCCTCCAACAAAATCCCTAAAAGCACGAATATCTTTAATGGAATAGATTGCAGACTTACCTTTTGCCAAAACTCCATTAACCCCAGCTCCCCCTAACATACCTGCTGTAGTAGCAAAGGTTGCGTTAAGAGTATCGTTATCAATAATGAGAAGCTTCCCATAATCAAGATCACGAGGAGGGTTATTCTGGCCAGAAATTATTCTTGAATAATTACCAGGTAACTGGACGATCTTATTACCAAACCTTACTTTTGTAGCCATGTATTGTTTTTCATTTCAATTACCCGAAATCGATTGTGCGTATAAAATTAGACACAAATTATCTAAAATAAAAATTAACTTAGCAGCTTATCTTTTTTTAAGATCTCTTCCCACTCATTAACTGTCTGTTGCTGAGTAGCATATTTCTTAGCTGCAATGCGACGATGACGACCATTTAATTTGAAATAGTTCAGCATTTGAAAACAATTAAATTTTTCCTCAACTACGTTTTCTTCCTTACTCTTTTTCATATGGTTAGGTTATTACAATTGTTAAAATATTTGAGCTTGCAGGTCTTGGCAATAAATATTGCAATTCACTACTTACTTTACATTGTACTGTATATGTCCCTGCATTAGCAAAGAGTAAAGAAAGAGTTGAGGCATCTTCATTAGGAACTACAGATCCATTCAAATACCATTCATAAATAGGCACATCGCCACCATTTACTGCAACTGCTGTAAAAATCAACGTACTCCCATGAGTTCTTGATGTAGGAGAAACTGTTATTGATACAGATACAACAGTAGAATCCAATTGCTGTGAATCAGCATAATAAATTGGATCGAATTGAACGTCTATAGCAGTCTTTCTGCTTATGATTGAATGAACTATCTTCTTACATTGCAAACTCAATCCTATCGCACGATAAAAGGTCAAATAAGGGATAATATCTTGATTGGCCATTAACTGCTTCCCTGAAAACTCAAATTTATCAAAGTTGTATGCTAATGTATCTGCCCCTGCAATTAAAATAGCATCTAGAAACTCATATAACATAACCACTTCTAAAGAGTTCCCTCCAGTGATTATCAATTCATATTGACCAATAAATGAACGAGAATACATCTTGGCACTAGTAGTTGCAGAATAATCTACTCCAATAAATCCAGTTTCTAATGTATTATCCCCACTTTTCCCATCCTCACTGGGGTAATGTATATGTATAGTAGGAAGGCTCGCTCTCTCCTTATCAAACATCAATCTTACCTCAAGTTTACGCCTATCATCTTCTCCCTTCTCAATTAATGATTTTAAATGAGTGTAGAAATTAGTGTCGTCTAACAAAATACCATTGAACTCGACATACAACCAACTTAAAGTAGGAGTCAAAGCATTATCGATTAAATCCTGGCGGACCCACTCAATTAATCCTGAAACAACATTCTTTATCTTAACAATACTTATATCCATTATGCGAATTTTGTATCCAACCAATCTTGAACTGCATTATCAACTGCCTCTCCTAATTTTGAAGAATTAAGAGCTTTATCCATAAACATATGAGCACCAAATCCAGGATGCATCCATGACTCTGGATCTGACTTATCTGACACCCTACGAAACGTAAAATATCCACCCCTCTTTTCTTTTGTAGTAGAACTAATATCTCTACGATGCATTCCTGCATAGATAGGAGCTTTATGTTTATAAGTTATAATTGAACCAGTATTCAAGGTCATTTGATGAGTCTGAGCTTCTGCAAACCCTTCAGGTAACTGCTCTGTTCCAATTGTTGCACCTGATTTCATTAGATCAATAATAGATGCACCTGAATTAGGAGCCTCCATCTCCATAATGGCCTCAGAAGACGCGTGACGGAACGGGATAGTAAGGAACCAACCATTCCCTTTTGCCTTCATATGTTTCTTCTCACTCCCCTCGAAACCAATTTTTTCATCAAAACTAATAGCACCAGTTTCAATCATCATTGCAATCTTACTCTCGCGAGCAGTCATCCCAATAATAGCAGAGCATGGATCTGGTCTTTCGAGGTAGATCGCTTTCTTATATTCATCTCTCGTACTATGTAAACCTTCATCGATCAATTTATACCACCGAGCCATATATTCGTCACAGACCCTATCTATAATGTAGGAGCTCAAAGACTCAGCTTCTGATCTCTGTAAGGAGAATTCAGAAATTGTATCTGCGATATCTATTTGAAATTTTAACAAAATTATGATATTCCTAATGTACGTTTAAGAGATTCAGGGTTTTCAAATTGAGGTTTTTGGACTAACCCATAAGTAATACCTCTTTTATAGTACTCTTTTGTAATAGTTATTAATTAGGTTCACCAACAAACTTTCTGCAGCTATTCTCTCTGCAAAGTTATGTTTACTCTCACCTGGTTTAGAATAGCGAACAGAACCCACTTTATCAGTGTGGGAATAAATACCTGAGCCATCACTATAAATATCATCCTTGATTTTATTTAACTCAAGCTCTTTATGAGCATTAGAAATTTCTTCTGGCGTTTTTACTTCTTCCTTACTAACTGGTCTCCAGCCCTTCTCTGTTTTCTTATATTTCTTTCCAGCAAACTCTCTTACTTCCCCTATAAAAGCAGGCTTTCCGCCTTTTTCAATGTCTTTATTGTCTTGAGTGTCGGCCATAGCACTTACTGCACCTACAGCACTCATATCAGATTTTTCAATGTCAGATTTTAGTCTTAACATAAAGTTGCCAAGAGGTACTGGTTTTGTACCTCTTACCCATCCCTCTACACCTACCTTCACTCTATCATATAGAAGTTTTGAATCACTATTCTTCTTTATATAGTCCTTAATATCTTCAATTGTTCTTAGTGATTTATCTGTTACTGTAAATCCACCAGCTCCATGACTATATTGAGGACCCGCAGAAAGATAGATCCTCACTTCATCAAACTTATCCCAACTCCCCTCATGTTCATTTTCTACTTCATCATTACTAAACTCTTTATTAGAAACTGATGCGGCTAATCTATGTTGTTTATTATATTCATCCATAGTCTTTAGATTATATACTGAAGAAGCATACTCTAAGTGTTCCTTCCTACTCATCCCATGAGACGATACTTCAACCCACTTCCCATTTGACTCTTTACGTACCTTCTTACCATTCCAAACTCTGGACTCACCTATTTGTGCAGGTTTACCACCCTTTTCAATATCCACTTCAAATTCATTAAAAACAGATTTTTCAATAGGAGTTGCGATCGGTTCTTTACCTTCTACCTTGTGCATAATATTGAACTGATCTTTCAACTGCTCTTCGCGTATCTTGTTCCTGAAATCCATATTGATTGATTTTTATAATAGTTATTAATTAGGTTCACCAACAAACTTCTCGTACACTGAAACGTACTGAACATTGAGCTTATTCTCTTTGTCCAATTTCAATAAGATATCTGAAATCAACTTCTTCTCAACATCCGAAATCTCTACCTCAATAGGAAGGTTGCCTTTCCCATTCCAGCGATATGTATCACCTTCATTAGTGATTTCATACTCTTTGACTTCATCTTCTGTTACAAAAAGTTTATTACGTAATTTACCGATGGTCTTAAAAATAATAAAGTTACCCTCCTTATAGAAGGAGAGTAACTCTATACACATCATGCGTTCCAAAATATTCAGCTTCATATTATCCCGTATAAGCGTTAAGATAATGAACTACACCATCAATAGTGATCTTAATCTTCTTAGCCGAACCACCTGTTTCGGCTGTCGATGTTACCATACCGTTACCACAAGTGTTAAGTTCCATAAGTGCTGTGATCTTATCACCACCATAGATATAAATGGCTTCATCCATCTGTGCAGCACCATTGTTAGTCATATATAAAAGCTGATGACTACCGGTAACTGCATTTGCCTGGTGTGAATCTAACCATGCAGAACAAACGTGTGATGCTGTGATAGCAGCACTGGCTTCGATCAATCCATAAAGACCAGCCATGAATGCTGATCCAGCTACAGTACCGTCTGCTCTTGCCTGGCCATACGAACCAATAATTGTACCACCAGTACAAGTGAATCCTGTTGTTACCTTAGCAACACCAAAGTTACCAAATACACTGGCTGTTCCATCAGCATTCAAATGAGCCTCATTATTCAAACCATAGAATGAACCGCTTGTGCCAATATACTCAGATCTCAATTCTACATTATACCCACCTGAATTAAGATGAGCATGCCCCTTAAAAGATCCATAAGTGGCAGTAGGAGTGGCATAGATAAGTCCTGTAGTTCTTATTGAGGTAAATGAACCAGGAGTAGCAGCCATATCTCCTAATCCTTGAATACCGCGAAAATTATCATTAATATTTTTCAGCTGCACGTTCAATTCATGCCCGAAGGTGAATTCGTTTGTTTTTAAAGTATATGCAATTGTTTCCATTTTGTAAGTGTATGATGTTTATCAAAATTTAAAGATACGAATTATTTTGAATATATAGAACGACTTTATTCTCCTTTTTAAATTTACAATTATCATTGTGCCAACGAATTATATTAGTTTTGGTTCTACTTTCAAAACCACAATGTTCGCATTTAAATTTTTCTTTATTATATTCTGGATTTTGTGGACAATTGTCAAAATGCCATTGATAAGCATTCTGCATATTACATTCAAAGCCACAATGAGGACATACTAAAATAGGAGATTCTAATTTTTTTACTCTTCTTTTCTCACGTTCTTCTTCAGAAATATTACTATTAGCAATACCTATTCTACTTTTAGCTTCTTGAGACAAATGTTTCCCAAAATTAGGATTACCTTCTCCGCTATAAGCTAACGATCTTTCTCTACAAAATTTTTCACTTCCCCTTTTACCTTGTTTTTTTAAGGACATTTGCCTCTTTGATTCATCAGAATGGAAATCTAAATTTCCCCCAGCACTACTTATCCTCAAATTATAACCAATACTCACTTCAAAAGATTTCAATTTTTTTATCCAAAATTTCTCGAAATGAGCTCTTTCATCCTCATCACAAAACTGCAATATCTCTCTTGTAAAAGAAATTCTTCCATAAAAAGAAATATCCTTTACCAATAATCTCCCTGACCCAATGTATCCATCGTCTAAATTATTAGTTCTGTGAGATCCAATATAAATAAGTCCTGTAGAAATACAGGTTGTTTTGTAAATGAATATAAATTCTTTCTTATTCATTATAAAAAACTATTCTCTTGTATATTGTCATTATTGTAATTTGAGGCCTTCCCTAATTCATATTGTGCTTTTCTTGCGATGGCTTGGACAGGCATTTCCTGCATTTCTTGCTTACCATTATTGTTCCAAGTTTTTGTAATACGCATGTCATGCGGCAAATCTAATACACAATATTGTACATTATGCTTATAAGTCACACTCACCTTACCATTAAAATTAGTAGGTAGGTTATCTTCTTTAATATCTAAAACACAATTATTATCGACATTAATCAGATAATCTTCAGGAGCTAGTTTAATAAGAGCTTTATCATCTTCGTCAAACACAAATACACTATTAATTTCAACAAAATTATATGTAGAAAACACAAACTTGCCATACATAGCATTATTTGGATTCGTTCGTGCAGAAAGTACTTCACTCATTATGCCATAATTCTTATCAAGAATTATTTTATCCATAAATCCAATGCGATTTATATACATAAAAGTGACAGCTACAGTACCAATATATTCAGGTGACCAATCTTTAAACTTAGTTGTTCTATTTATAGAAGTGATAAAAGCGCGTGTTTTAATAGGGTTGATAAATACCCATCCTGTACCTAAACAATTACTGCATGTTGGTTTACTATCAGAACTAGTCCCTTTACATGGGCAGGCAATCGCAGCGTATAATGTGATTGCATAGCCGTTCTGCCATAAAGCCTGATCAAAATCATCTTTATTGAAGATATCAACCTTTGGATAATTAGTGACATTAGGGGGTGTCTGTGTTCTGATACTTGTTGTCATAAGGCTGAAATATTTATAGACTTATAAAACAAGCGTAATTTTTTCAAAGTTGCATCAATTTCTGCAGCATATTGTTTACAGCGAGCTGAATAACCATGATTCCCTTGACTCATTGTCGATGAAATATTCTGCGATAAACCATCCATTCCTAAAGAGATGCCTGTTATGCCCGGCGAGCCTAAGATAATGTCTCCTAGCATCGCAAATACGCCTATAGCAGCAAATTTACCCACAACATTTAACAAATCTACAGGAACTTGATCATAATCGTACCCTGTAATGTATTGTAAGTGGAAATAATTAGGTACTTGACCATAACTTGTCAGACCTAAATAAGCAGTAATCCCAGTAAGAATTATATCTGCATTAGCTCTGCTCGTTGTTGAACCAGTAGGAATGAGATGAATCTTCTTATAATAATGACCCTCACTATCTGTCTTGATATTAAGCCAATCGAGTGGATATTTGATCTGCTCTATCCCATTTAAGAAACCAATAAAAGAAAGTGCCTTTGTAACTGGAAGCTTTGTAGGAAGGATTGGAAATCCACCCCAATAATCATCTTTATAATATGATTGGGTATGTTCAACGAACTGTTTATTAAACCTGATCTCAAGATATTTCTCAATTTCTTGTTGAGCAGCCATAATATACATACGGATCGTATCATTTGAAATCTCTGATCCATCCTTAGCCCTTGTACTAATACCATAAAAATAAAGGCTGATCAATTCCTCAGGGGATATGACCAGCCCATCATTTTTACGATACCTCATTTCATATGTTACGGTAGGCATAGCACTTTACTTGTTTCTGCTCTCATCAAGGATAATAATAATTATCTCGTCTTTAGTTTTGCCTTTAAAACGCTCTTCAGGGATCTCAAGTTTGTTACAGAAATCAGTCAGATCTTTCACATTCTTTTTGGTCAACTGAACCTTCAGTTCAAGTTCCTTAATGTCTTTATCTTTCTGTACAATTATAGCCTTTAAGTCTGTGATGGTTTTGTCAGCAGTAGGAATGTGCTTATCAAGTTGCTTCTTCCACTCTTTACATTCATCCTCAACAGCCTTAATCGTTGCTTCACGATCAATAACCTTTTCTTTCAGTCTTTCAACTTCTTGCTGAAGATCACTGACCTCAGTATTATTACTTACTTTCTTTGCACCTGGGATAGGGGCTTCTCCTACAAATAACCAATCAGGATAATTCTTAGCTAATCCTTCAGCAATCTCTTGTGAATCAACTTCGGCAAAGCCGAGTCTGTCAAAGTGAAGATGAATATTGTTAAAATCAACAGTATGGCCAAAATTAGACGCTAATGCTGTTTGAACTTTTACCTTTGTCATTTTTACAAAATTTTATGTTTTTAAAAGAGAAGGGAGGAGCCAGCCCCTCCCTTCATGAGTGTAATCAACCAACCAAAACCTTATGCAGTAATGTCGCGACCGATATTGTGGATCATCGATATCTTACCTGGCATGTAAAGGACTGGTGTTCCGTAATTGACTACTGCAAACCTACGTGCAAGAGTTGTGATTGCAAAGTCAATTTTCATTGTAGCAGCAAGCTGAATGTATTCCCACATATCAACGGTGGGCTCAAGAACGATAGCTACGTGCGTGTCAGCGATTGTCCTGTTACGATCACGAACCGTACCTGCGGCACCACCATCATATCCTGATGCACTAAGAGTTGCAGCTGCAACCTCAATGATAGGATAGTATTTGGCTGCGGTATAAACTGCAGTGTTCTTAATGGTACGATAAATCGTGAATGAAGTAGCAGCGTAAGTACCTGCACCAGCTGCAAAAATAATATCAAGAGCTTCAGTAGCTCCGATAGCCTTGATGGTTGTATTCAGAGGCAGAAAAGCACTCTCACCATACTGATTACGAGCAACTACGCCGTAGAAGTATGAACCAGCACCATCAGCAAACTTTGTAGCTGTGTCTGTTCCAGCAGCAACAATAGTCAGTGAAGTATTGTTCACACAAGTAGGGATTGCAGGAGCTTTTGAACTTGTAGCAGCTGCATTGTAGAGTTTAGGAGTTCTACGATCAAAAAAGATATCATTAACGACATCAATTTTTCCAAACTGAGTCATGATATCATTGACCTTCTGTCCCATTGTTGCACCTATTGTGCCTGCAACAGGGTTGTTGACCATAACACGTTTCGATTCATGGAAACGTTTTACATAGTCATTGAAAACAACCGGGTTAGAGATGATTACTGAAGCTTCACCAAAACGATCGTTAATAACTGCCTGAACAGCATCTTCGACGTTAGAATCTTTCAGTGCTTTGCCACGAACATCAATATTGGCAACGTCATTCATGTACAGATCCAATCCGGTGGTTCCGTAAATGTCGAGTATACCATCGTAATGCTGCTTGATCACTCCATTGAATTCCTGAGCAACCAAAGTAGTATTAGCGGAGGAGAGTTTCTGGTCGACCTGAGTCAACAGCTTCAGAGTTTTATTCTCAACCTCACGTGTGTAGGGATCTTTGCCGTCAGCCTGACGAACCAACATTGCTTGCTGGGTAAGTTCACCCTGGATACCTGCGTATTTTACCAGAGCTGCCTTACGTTTGTATACAGAGTCGGTCTGTTCCGGGCTTTCACCTTCATTCATGAAGATACCAACATCAGCACCATAACTGGTTAACTGGTTGTACTCATGCACTGTATTGTAGACTGATTTTTTCGGGATCATTTTCCACAATACGATATGCTGTTCTTTGTTCTCCAGTACCTTCACGACCGGGTCGAGTGATTCTGGTTTCAGAGAAGGTCCACTGGACAGGGTATCCGTTAGATCACGTCCAGTTTGGCTTCCTGCAATGATCGCTTTGATAATATCCTCATCGGAGAAATTCTCAGCGTTCTTTCCTAATTGTTCATGGATGTCAAACATCTGTTTTTGATTTAGATAACTAACGAAATATTACTGTCCTAATGTGATATTCTTTTTCCTTGACAAGTACGCCAGGGCTCTGATCCCATGGGAAGTCGGTACAGTATTAACAGTATAATCACTTATGCCGTCAGAGAGCATCTGGCGAACGTCTGTGTCTTTTTCTTTATCAAGCATGTCTTGCATGCCTTTTAAAATATCGTCTCTGTCTCTTGTGATAGAAAGTTCTTTTGAATCTTCAGTAGAGAGATCATCTTCAACTCCCTTTTCGAAGAAATTGGCTTTGTGAAATACAGATTTGGTACCTAATGAGGTATCACCAATCTTCTTTACATCATCGCCAATACTCTTTACAATAGTTTTGAGATCTTCGATCTCTCCAGAAAACCTGTCTGTAAGAGATTTTTCAATATCAATAATACGTTCACCAAATGACTTTTCAATATCAGTCGTTATGGATTTTTTCAGATCTTCGTCAGGCACTTCCAATTTCTTACCTTTACCCATCTTTTCTTCAAGCTCAGAAATTGATTTCTCAATCTTAGCCTTCTCAGCTTTCAACATATTACACTTTTCAAGATCATCTTCACCAAGAGTAGATTTTTCAATGGGCTTTTCTTCTTTTTCTTTCTTTTCAGCACCTTCTTTATTTTCTTCTCCACTTACATCTGCTTTTTCTTCAATAGTAGGTTCTGCAGCACCTTCTTTTTCTTTTATAGCCTTTTCAATATAGCTATCAATTTCTTCTTGAGGAAGGCCAAGAGTGGTCAATGATTTTTTCAGATCATCAATTTCCTGGTCATTCAATTTATTTACGTTTTCCATTTTGTATCTTTTTCGAGAACAGAATTAATAGTTGAGACTATAAAATTAAAACCACAAACCCACAAAAAAAAATTTATTTTATATTTTCCTGGAACTTTTCTTTCAAACGGTCCTTTAATTCAGGATTATTTTTCATTAAAATTTCACATCCTAATACATTATCCAGTGCTTTCTTAATTTCAGATAAAGCAATATTTTTTGGTTTCTTTTCCAGGGACTCAGGAATCAATGGCCTTTCAGCCGCTACATCCATCGCTTTTTTAATTACCTCATATACTTTGAAGTCTTTACCTACCCTGTATTTTTTACCTTTATTATCAAATTCGAAAATAAATTCTTTATCATCAGTATCCTGATCATAAACCGGCTCCACGAAATCTTCTTTCTGAAGGCCTTTGCAAATAGAAGCCCAGCTATTTGAATTTACAGGAGAAAAGGTGAGTGCTGTGTTTGTAATTAATGCCTTAGTAATATGTTTGGGATTCATTGGATCTCTGGCTAAAGCTTTTCCTTCAATTGACCATCCAGCTTTACGCTTGGATCCACTTTCGCGCATTTGAATAATCTTATCCCAGGCATCCCGGGCAACCTCACTATTCTCCCACAACTTAGCCTTAATAAAAAACTTATTGTCTTTTACATGGGCAGATATAGGCTCCCCAATAAGAAATTTTGGAGACTTTTTGGAGAGGTGCTCATAGTTGATGTATCCATTCTTTATAAAGTGGTCAATCACATATCCGGCCGGCTCCAGCACTTCTCCTTCAATATCCTTAGAATCATCTGAGGCCATTCCTTCCAAGAGCATATTCTTGTACCGATCAGCAATAGGAAGCTTTGCTGCCTTTGCAATTGAATCTTCATCAAATGGTACAAAGAAATTAAATCGATTATCCATTATTGTTATTTTCAAGTAATTTAGCAAAATCATCACTACTTATCTCGTCCCGGAGAAAAAGCTCGGCAGTTGATTTTTGAATATGACCTTCATTTAATCCGGCTGAACTGATTATTGTATTAACATCTTCTTTACTTATTACACCCTCATCAATCAAGTCCTGATAAACGGTTTTCTTTACGAGCGTTCCATTTTCCCGAATATAAATTTCTTTTAATCCATTTTTAATTGCAGCTTTCTGTTCATCAAATAACTCTAATTTATTATGTGAAATAAATTCTTTAATTTTATTGAGAATCTTATCACTTGGTTTAAATGATAAATCAAAATCCGCCTTCGACGAATGCTGTGTACCATGATCAGAAATGCGAATTGTTAATGTTTTTAATCGACTTTCCTGATCTTGCAAGTTTATTCCAAAATATGATGATCCGGTTCCAGCAACCTGAACTCCTGTATTAAACAATTTTGCAATTTTATTGGCGACGATTTGGCTAACTTCATTTGAATATTCAACATCCTCAATATCATTGATACTTTTAGGTTTAGCATAGGCACTTAGAGATACTCCAGTTTCACGCTCAATATTAATCTTTTTTCTACCATGTAAATCGGTATCAGAATTTAAAATTGACTTTGTACCATTTTCTAAATTAGGATATTCATACACCCAACCACCTTTATCATCCGGCTTCTTTGAAATATACTTGTGTGACTTTTCAATATCATTTTCCTGGCCACCAAACATATCCGCCAAGGCCTTAGCTAACTCTGGGGAGTTATAAATATGCTGCATGGCCTTAAACACATTCGCATTGGTAAGCAATTGTTCATGATCAATAAAATCATCGCTCTGAACTTTCTTAGGAATGAGGTGACCTAAATTCATTAAAGCCTTTGAAAACGTGTCCTGGCTGATTAGGCCGCTGTCAAATGATTTGGATATAGTATTAAGCGAGTCCTTAACAATCGCCTCGTATTGCGCAGGAAACAGGTCATAAAGGGCCTTTCTTTCACCAAGACCAATGTTCGAAGCTAATTTATCGCTTACAAATTGTGTTATCTTATCCATATCGGTAAAACTATAATTATATATCAGAATGCAATTCGCTCAATGCCTTTACAATGCTATCCACCTTTTCAATAGGGATGATACCTTGTTTGATGGCCTTTCTTATTACTTTCACTTGGGGATAATCATTCCATCCCATCACCTTCATGATATTATCTTTCATATTGAATACCATAGTATATTCGTCTACCTCTTCTCTTGGTACCCATATATAATCTCTTGTCTCTTTCTCATCCAACACAATTTCAATGTCTTTTTGATTTGTAAGAGTTAAACAATAGTACTCAATATGTGCCTTTTCGTCTTTATAAGTACCTACCTGATTCCAACTAAAAAGTTTGTTTTCTTCCTTCAGTTTATCAACACTGATTCCAGACTCTTCTCTTAATTCTCTCTTAGCTGCAGCTTCAAATTCTTCTCCTTTATCTACGTGACCTCCAGGAATGACCCATGCTCCTTTGTGATTATCTTCCCAAATACTCCGCTTTTGTAATAGAATCTCTCCCTTTTCATTAAGTACAATCACATCAGCATACTTGACCCTACCTTCAGAATCCTTCTCAACAACCTTATTATATTGCTCAAGATCAAGTTTACCCTCTTTATATAAAGACTTGATGATATTCAATGCCTTTTCTTTCTCTTCAATATGGAAATATTCAGACACATCTTTATCCTTTATAAGATGATCAAATTCGTCTTGTAAAGATTTCTCTGTGTATTTGAGTTTTGCCATCGTATGGATGTATTCCTCATCTGAAAAACGAACGTCGTTCCTACACACGAATTCATCGCTTCCTAATGCTTTATTTATATCGTTACGCTGCTCAATGAGAAGATCCTTCGTAATCTCGAGTTCTTTTAACTCAGATTCGATTACTCCAACACGATCAATTTTCGATTGAGTATCTTTAAACAGATCGTATATTTTTTTAAGAATCTTCATAAAGAATGGTTTCAACATATAAAATTACCTACAAAAGCACTAAACAAAAAATGTTTTATCACCAACTGTGATCTTTATCTTGCTCGTTCTAATCACTCTTCTCTCTCTTTCCTCTGAATACTCAAAGGTTCCAGTAGCTTCATTCCATCTCTGCCCACGAAAAACCTCACGAATATGACATCTACATGATGGATGAACTGCTCCTACCACAGGTTTCCAATCATCTACCTTCTTGCCAATATTATCACCATTAGCTTCAAGCTCAGATAATTTAAAAATCTTAGGAGCACTTCCTATACCATGAGTAAGATACAATTTAATACACCAACGGCAAGCTAAAGGGTAAACTGTCTTATAACACAATGCTTCTTCTCCATACTTTTCTCTCATAGTAGCAGCTCTACCTTGACTATAAATGTTCTGCATCTCTGTTACTACGATTCGCTTCCAATCTCTATCCCATTCTCCTGTCTTATGTCCAAGATCACTAACAATTGATTGAATACTCTTTCTATTCTTTACTCCTTCTGATAAGGTTGTTTGAATCAGTGACATCTTGTTCTGCTCAAGAATCTTATTACGAGCCTCTGATGTCACTTTATCAGCCAATCCTTTTAAATGACCATAAGTCATTTCTCTACTTACTTCGTATTCTGCCCTCTCTCTTTGTGATAAAGGAATAAACTGACCACGATCAAGATACTTTTTGAAATCAGTAGGAGTGAGCTGATGAACCTGATGCTCTTTTAGTATTGCAGTCAAGCGACCAAGTAAAAACATCTGGTAATAAGAGGGGAATTGTAATTTAAGAGATTCAATATTTACGCCATAACTCTCAAGAAGATAAATATCGTCAGGCGATAAGGCCTCAGTACCAAGTGAAGTACTAATCATCAAAGCATAATGATGATAAATTGTATTAGTAATTTCCAGTATCTCACTTTGAGTAAACATTACTTCTTCATTTTAACGAGCTTCTTTGTAATCTCAATGAACATCTTCTTTGATTCTACTTCATGAATCCTCATCATTTCCTTCTCGATAGGATCAATGATCTTAGGGAAACGCTGTGGATCTTGATGTTCTGCGTGCTTTTTCACTTCTTTTTCATATTATCAAGGTAAATATCGAGACCTACCTTCCCATATATTTCACCATGATAGGCGTTCCCTTCTACACCTGCTCTAATACCAAACCTATCTTTTATTGAATAAAAGAAGTCTACTGAACCATTAGGGAATTTACTAAATGAATTACCAATAAGTGCCACCCCAACTCCAAAATGGTTTTTTGGAACGTATGCTGGAGGTTTTGCAATACAAGTGTCAACCCTGTCTGTTACAGTGATAATTTCTTTTGGTAATTTTACTCTAGGAAATAATACCTGAGTTTGGCAATCTTTACTACGAACAGCATAATAAATAATTCCAGTATCTTTTTTATTTGAAGATATTACTTCGTATTTATCTGCGAAATACTTTTCACAATATTTAGGCGGATTAGTGTCAAGAAAAACTGTGTCCCATTTAATTTTATAAATCAAATGTGAAGTGTCAACTGTGATTTCCAATTTACTTAATTCGTGAGGCTTCAACCATACTCTTCCATTCACAACAATAGAATCCCTTGTTGTATCAGAAGTGAATGGTGCGGACATACAAGCTTCATATTTCAACTTATAGTCCTCAGCCGATTTCTTGTAATTAGATCTCTGGCAACTCTGTTGGATAGACAGAGCCGCCAGAAGACCAATCACAACACAGGCTACGATGAGCCATGTAAGGGGATTCTTCACTTTACTTCAGGGGTTAAAGGAGTACCAGAACTATTTGTCAGCAGATTTTTGGCAAGATATGCAATACCTGCACCAACAGCTGATAATACAATGGGCTGCCAAAACACCCATGTAAAAGCAATAGTACCTGCTTGAAGAGCCTGATATACTCCAGCAAGGAGAGCAGCTATAACAGCTACAATAAATCCTTTTAAAAGGTCAAACCAATTAAGGTTTAAAAAATTCGATGTTGTGTTCATACTGTTTATTTTAGGGTTAATAATTATTCTACTAATGTGATCATCCAAAAGTCATCTGTAAGAGTGTCGTTGAAGTAATCATAAGGAAGCATAAAATATCCTTTCATTCCCCATTCAGAGCCCCAACTATTACGACATATAAAACTTTTTAAAGCATCGTTGTATCCTATTCCCATGACGCAATGACCTCCTAAGCTACTCTCTGTTGTTTTTGGCATAGGAACTATTCCTGTTTTAGCCACTTCAGGAGACTCAAAAGATTCATACACAGACATTCCAAATACAAATGGATATCCTTTTGCTAATGCCGTCTTATAAGATGTAATACCTGAAAGCCGTTCATATTTCAAAATTACATCTTTTCTTGCATTTCTATAACATGGGAGAGAAGGTTTTTTCTTAAATTTACTAATATCGTAGGGCCATTCATTTTCAGAACAAGTACCAATGCTCGCAACAGATTTTATACCATCTCTAATTTGAGCTCCAGAATCAGAACCAATGGTTCCCTCCATCAATCTCTCATTATAATAAATGAATAGTCTTGAAGGAGTGAATGAAGGAAGTCCTTGAATTATATGGGCAGCGTCAATACATCCACCTATACCATTTGCTGTACATGAGCCTAATGAACCTTGATCATAAACAGGAGGCATCTTAGTAATTAAATTCACTTCCTTAGGAAGGACTATATTTTCTTCAGGCGCAAATAAGCAATCCCTATGATCAGGAATATCAGGGAGCCAACCATATTTTCTTATTTCATTCATAACCTAATACTTTAGGATGTACAAAAATAGCATTCTTATAATCTCTCACTCTTATCATCACCTGTCCTCCATTAGAATCATTTCCTAATGAGGTATTTCCTTCAATAGAAATAAAAGTTCCCAGTGTACTTGCTCTATCCTGTAAAAAGATCCCTACATGATCTACCTTACCATCGCCCTGCCAATCAAAAAACACTATATCACCAACAGTAGGTGCCTTAGTCACTTCTCCATTCTTCTTAAAATAATTCAATGCTGAGGGGCAATAATGCATCCCTTTATCTGAATCAATGTGCCCCAATGAGAATCCAGACTGATTATAAACCCAAGAAACAAATATGGCGCACCACGGAACACCGTTAAGCCCATACCAAAACCCATATTTCTGCATATTACTATCCTTGGGACTTTCTGAGTTCCCAAGTTCACCTATCGCCTTTGCTGCTACCTTTAATCCGTTCATTAGTATTGTCTAAAAATGCCTTGAATGTCC
>Ga0208495_1000334_pt1 | contig 17691 bp, 16 predicted proteins | sample CryBogmetaGMA14M_FD_184551 | JGI IMG/M metagenome (GOLD analysis project Ga0208495, IMG submission 184551) | Freshwater microbial communities from Crystal Bog, Wisconsin, USA - MA14M (SPAdes) | ecosystem: Environmental > Aquatic > Freshwater > Lake | place: Crystal Bog, Wisconsin, USA...
TTCCAGAATAGGCGGATTTATTGATGAGGACAAAGCGCTGAAGGCTATTCCCCAAGCTCGCCTTTTGAGACCGGTCCAGTTATTGGAGGAACCGGGATTTGAGCATCCTGTTTTTCTCGAATGGCTGCACCCTAAGGGCACAGTATACATATTCGGCGCAGGTCATGTGGGGGAATGTGTAGCTCACTTGGCTGCATACGTGGACTTCAGAGTGGTGGTAATTGACGACCGTTCCGAATTCGCTAATCACCAAAGGATTCCCGACGCTGATGATGTATTAGCCATCGAATCGTTTGATCAGGCTTTTTCTAGACTCAATGTAGATGAAGACTCATTCATCGTGATCGTCACTCGTGGGCATGCTCACGACCGGATAGTACTTGCCCAGGCCTTGCGTTCGAAAGCGGGTTACATAGGGATGATAGGATCCAGACGCAAGACTGCTATCATTTATCAAGCTCTGCTGACTGAAGGTTTTAGTCAGGGTGATTTAATGCGGTGCCATGCACCCATTGGACTCCCTATCGGCGGAGAATCGCCTCAAGAAATCGGTGTCTCCATAGTCGGTGAAATGATTAGTGCTCGAAATCGGAAGGACCAGTCGAAAAGACGCGGCGAATAGAGCATTAGCAGTCTGACCACCAGTGGAAGCGTCCATAATCGAAAGAGAGAAAGATGTCTTTGGACATGTGAGCTTTTTGAAAATTTTAGTTATAGTGACTCTTGATGCTTAACGGAAACAAGATAATAGTCGTTCTGCCCGCCTATAATGCGGCGCAAACTCTTCGGAGAACTGTCTCGGAACTGGATCGCCACGTTGTGGATGAGATTGTGCTAGTGGATGATTTCAGTTCGGATGAGACTTTGCGCCTAGCTCGAGAAATGGGAATTCGGTCTTTCCTTCACGATCAGAACTACGGGTACGGGAGAAATCAGAAGACCTGCTACACTGAGGCCCTAAAATCTGGGGCTGACGTTATAGTGATGCTCCACCCTGATTATCAATACTCCCCCAGACTGGTTCCTGCCATGGCAGCAATGGTAACTTCAGGGGAATATGACCTAGTGCTCGGATCTCGCATCCTCGGGGGCAGAGCAAGAAAAAGCGGGATGCCGCTCTACAAATACGTATCCAACAGGATACTAACATTGATAGAAAATCTGCTTCTGGGGTCAAAACTCTCGGAGTTTCATACCGGTTATAGAGCTTTCTCCAGACAGGTCTTGGAACAATTGCCTCTCCATGAAAACTCAGATGATTTCTTGTTTGACAACGAGTTACTCGCCCAGGCAATCTACTTCAACTTCAATGTTGGGGAAATCTCATGCCCTACGAGGTATTTCGCGGAAGCTTCCTCTATTAACTTTCGCAGATCCGTCGTATATGGCATGGGAGTTTTGTGGACATCCTTGTGCTTTAGGCTACAGACGTGGGGCGTAGCAAGTTTCCGAATATTCGCTCACTCCCCTGAACAGCCCATGAAGAATTATTACTCCGAGATCAAGTAATTGAGACTCTGTTGTTCCGAGATCGGTAATGAGCTTGCCTGAAAGTCCGCCGATAAACATCAGCTTCATGATGTGGTTCATAAAATTAAACCGCCGCCTGATTTATGTATTGGTTGCGGCTTCATTCGTTTATATTGTTGCCCACTGGCCGATCCTCCCAAAGCTATTACCATACAACTTTTATCTTTATTTATTAGCATTTTATCATAATAACATCATGTAAGAATTCTTGAAACTGGCATGATCATAGGGCTAGGCAAGAGAAGTCTCGATGGTCAGGGGGGGCTTTTTTATGCCTCAGTTTCGATTAGTTATGGCTATGGTTGCGTTTTTTAGTCTGGCTGATTCCTGGAAGCGCGCAGCAAAAACGTTGGCTTGAAACATATGAATTGAAGAGTATCAATGTTTTTATTAAACTATTTTCTAGCTTTTCAAATTAAATGACTAATTGTATGATCTTTTTCGTTGACATTAATAATATTTAGTTTATTCTCCCAATTGCAAGACATTAGAACCCTGAGGGAGGGTGTTATGTTAAGAAACTGTTTTAAGTATCTATTTATGTTCAGTTTAATTGTCACGGCTTTTGTGGCTGTGGCGTACGCCGAGTCGGCTCCTACTGAAAACGATACAGTCGTCGGCACCGGCATCGACTACTCTGCACCATACAAAGGCATTTCCAAAGTCAAGCCAGCCTCGCCTACTGCCGCAAAGGTTAAACCATACTCCGGCCTAGCCTCCAGATTCGATGCCCTGTCACGCTATAACCCTGTGACTTGGGGGCCGGACTGCATTCTGCCTGTGCCGGCAAAAGGCCAGTTCCTCCTCGGTCCGAAATTGTTTTTTGCGAGGATAAGAGGAGACGCCCGTAGAGACCTCCACATTCCAGGCCCTGCCCCTGCCCTAGTGGATTTTGAAGATCACCTCGGATTCAAGGGGAGCAGCGCCCTGTGGTCGATTGAGGCCTTCTACCAGTTGAGACCATCATGGGGGCTTCGTTACTCATTTTCTCCCATGACTCTGAAATCTTCTGCATCTGCCGTATCGAGCTTCAACTTCGGTGGTCAGACATTTGCAATCGGATCACAGGTCCGTTCCCGGTGGGAACGTTTTCAGCATCGCGCCGGTTTCGTCTATAATCTGAGCTATACCACTAATAGTCTCACTAGCTTCTATGCGGACTGGTTGCATATCGAGGACAAGTTAGTCGTGGGAGCCGGCACAGCCGGAGCCGGGGTCACCTCTCCGGTCGTCTGGAACGACAGCAAGAACATCGCGGTCTTAGGCCTCGAATTCAACAAGTGTCTGCGCAACTACCGCGGGAACACTCTGGCCTTGGAATGTAAAGGCGGGATCGCTTTCTTAGACGACAGCCTGGGCTACGAGGCAGAGGCGGGCCTTAGTTATCTTATTCCTATCAAGACTGGTCGGTTCGGATTTGTCAAAGGCGGGTATCAATACATCCATCTGAAAAAGGAAAAGAGCTTGGAGACGTTCAGCACCTCCATGGACGGGGCCTTTCTGAAGATCGGGTTCCTATTCTGAGCATCTATTAGCCGGTCTCATACCCTCCTCCCCCGATTTATTGCCCGACCGGGTATTACATACCCTCCAAAGTCCGACTCACCGGTCGGGCTTTTTTTTCATGGGGATAAATAGTAAATGATTAACCGTTATGTTCGGCTCTTGACTATGCGATCCATATCGTCTCCGGATAAGCTCCGCTGAAATCAACGTTAATCCTTGGCTGATTAGTCTCTATGTTCCACGAGACGAAATAGTTGGAGAGGTCCATGACAGTTTCCTCTTCCTTGTCCAATACGGATCGCACCCAATCTGAGGCTTTGGTTACGGCGGATGCTATCATCCTGTCGGCTGAGATGGACTCGTTGAGGCCTTTCAAAGCGGGGTCCGCTTGAAGCTGATCCACGGCTTCTTCCCAATGAATCCCGGCTACCTTGCGTCGGAGAACGTAACCGTTTCCCCTGTCTCGTATCACCAGCAAAGGGGGATTCGCCTCCAGCCTGGTGCTGTTGACTCGAACTTCATCCATTCGGGGCCCTATACGTTCAATGATCGCTTTGGTTCGCTCGACTTGCCGGAGCATTCTCGACTGTACTCTCTCGAATATGAAATTGTTGTTTCCAAGAGTGATTTCCTTTAAACGGGTGGGGTCAAAACCCAAGTCCAAAAGATCTCCTATGGTGAGAACATCGCTCGAAGAGCGCTCCCTGACTTTAAGCCATGAAATGAGATTGGGTCTTCTGTAGTTGGGTTGTGATTCTATAATACGTGCGGGATGTTTTTTCAAAACTTCCGGCAGGTGAAGCCACAACTCACGGTCCCCTGTCACAAAGGAAGGGCTTTCTGAGAGTGCACGCGGAGCGTACGACTGGACTGGCAGGTCACGGATCCTGGAATCGAGGACGATTTGCTCTAAAGACTCCCCACCAGTGTATCCCAAAAGACGACTCATTCTCCGTCTGAATCCGAGGAACTTTGTGACGAATCTCGTGAACATGTATCGCATGATCGGGTCCGGATCGTTATCCAGAAGACCATCCTGAAAATAAGTAAGCAGCCCGGCGTAAAGGTCCTTAAACTCCTCTATCGTTCTCTTGACCATGAACTCGTTGTCTCTCATATCGATCGAGGGTCGCTTCCTTTTCAGATGGTGGACTAGTTTTAGTACGGGATCCTTCAGGTCCCTGCAGCCTAATGAGGGGGGGACAAAGATCATGTAGAACTCGTCAGCGTTGTCGGACACCGGACATTCGGTGACTGTTTCAAGTGGTTTCCAGTCCAGTTTGAGATAGATATCGAATGTGGGGTCTTGCCTTGGTATTATGTTGTCCAAGACTCCCACAGCGGATTTTTCGATCAATAAATCCCGGAAAGCTTCCAAAACCAAATTTCCAAGCCCTTTCTTACGAAATGGAGGCTCCACCTCAACGTACGCAAGATAATAGCAGGGGATAGGTTTATTCAAGTAGAGAAGGTTCAGTCTGCCCAGGCTTTCACCTATTTTTGATTTAATTTCGAAGACTTTGAAGCCGTTGTTGTGCCCGTCGGAATGGAGACGATCTATTCTGGCTCCGGAAACAGTTGCGTCCACAAGGTTCCAAAGATCATCGAAAAGATCAGCGACTAAAGGCGAATCAGAACCGCCCCGGCGAGTTTCCTCACTCATCAAACTGATTAGTGCGAGGCGTTCGTTCAAGCTCAACCTTTTTCCTCCTGCCCCTACATCAGAAGAGATTTTCTCTACGAAAGGGTTGCTCATTGTTACTATCCTTTTCCCTCTGTTTCGCTCTGGGAAGCTCATAATAAAAAAGGCGGAGTTTCTACTCCGCCTCGTATTCCGTTCTTTATGCTCGTCACACTCAGCGCAGCATTCCGTCTCTCCTTGTAAAATAAAAGTAAAAATAAAGAATACTAGTGACTATCATTTCTTTTTTATCCTTAAATACCTGTTTATACCCAGCCGTAAGCTTTGTCAACACAATAGGCGCATCATTTTTCTGTCATCGGCAACCAACTGTTATAATAATTATTTATTTGCATCGTGCCTTGTCGGACACACAATGATCCTGGAGATCAGTTAGTTGATTGCCGGAGTTGACCCTAGATGCAAGGTAGTGCATGTTATGGCCTTCAAGAATTTTCCACACTATGTTTTCTTCGTAGAGCAGCAGGGATTTCTCTATGATCACTTGGAAATCGACTATTTCTAGAAGAAAGGAGCGCGTGTCTTGAGAGTGCTGTCAGGTATCCAGCCGAGTGGAACCCTTCATATCGGAAATTACCTAGGTATGATGAAACCTATGATTTCGTACATGAATCGGGAAAGCCTTTTCGTATTCATCGTTAATCTTCATGCCTTGACCAGTGTGATAAACGGCAAGAGGCTCTCGGAGGACACCCTCGATGTGGCCTCGGATTTTCTTGCTCTGGGTCTGGACCCCGACCGCTGTGTCTTTTGGGTTCAGTCCGACGTTCCGGAAGTGATTGAGTTGTGCTGGATTCTGACGTGCATAACACCTATGGGGCTGCTGGAGAGGTGTCATTCCTACAAAGACAAGATTGCAAAGGGGATCTCCCCCAATCACGGCCTATTTGCGTATCCTGTTCTCATGGCAGCCGACATACTCTTGTACCAGTCTGATCTCGTTCCGGTGGGAAAAGACCAGAAACAGCATATAGAAGTCGCTCGGGACGTCGCCATGAAATTCAACAACATATACGGCGAGACCTTTATAATACCGGAAGGTGAGATCAACGAAGAAGTTGCCACGATTCCCGGAACAGACGGACAAAAGATGTCCAAATCATACGACAACACCATAGAGATTTTTCTTGACCAGAAGACCTTGAAGAAGAAGGTGATGGGTATCAAGACCGACTCCACCCCTGTAGATAAGCCTAAGGATCCCAACACATGCAATCTTTTCCAAATTTACAGGCATTTTGCTCCAATTGATAGAGTTGCCGAGGTTCAGAGGCTTTACATTGAGGGTGGAGCCGCATACGGGACCATAAAGAAGGAACTTGTAGGTTTCCTATGGGATTTTTTCGGTGAATCCAGGCAAGAGAAGAACAGGCTTTCGAGGGATCCTGGATATGTGCGAGAGATCCTGGCTGCAGGCGCACGAAAAGCAAGAGCAGTAGCCCAGGAGACAATCGATACCGTCAGGCAAAGAGTCGGTATTCGGTACTGACCATGACATCCAAAGCAAGCCCGCCGGATATACGGAAGATTGTCTCGATACTCAGGGAGCAGGTCCGCGACATGGCGCCCCCAATCGTCACCGAGATATCGAGAAGACAGGATCCCTTTGAAGTGCTGGTTTCCACAGTCCTCTCTCTGCGCACAAAAGATCAAGTCACCAGAGAAGCAGCCCGCAGATTGTTTGAAAAAGGCCGAACTCCCCAACAAATTTTCGGTTTGTCTGCAGAAAAGATTTCAGGCCTGATCTTTCCAGTGGGCTTCTACAGGACCAAAGCTGAGACTCTCAGGCGGATATCCGCCGATCTAATTGAGAAATATGAGGGTAAGGTCCCGGATGATCTGGACGAACTCCTCAAATTGAAAGGCGTGGGAAGAAAGACAGCGAACCTTGTAGTTACTCTCGGATACGGCAAGCCCGGCGTATGCGTAGACACCCACGTTCACAGAATCAGCAACCGCTTCGGCTATGTGGGAACGAGAACCCCGGAGGAAACCGAGATGGCCTTGAGGAAGAATCTCCCCAAGGATTATTGGATAGAATACAACAATCTTCTCGTCTGTTGGGGACAGAATGTATGCAGGCCCATATCGCCATTCTGTTCGAAGTGCGCGCTGGGTCCCCATTGTAATCGAGTGGGTGTTGTGAAGAGCAGATGACTTCGTTTTTCCTTGGACGATTCACCGTTCCCTCGTGGCGCCCTTGTTCAAATCTTGTTCGAGTTTTTGAAGAAGTCTCTCGTAGGTGATTCCCATCTCCTTGGCCTTGCGCGTGCAATGGTCTTTTTGTATGTAATAGCCTATCGCGTATCCACCCGTCCCGGTCGCTAAGCCGAGGATGAACGCAGTCAGTGACCAGCGAAGTACGAAGTCCCATCCTAGGCAAAGAAAAGCATGTACGGACTCCCAAAAATAGTCTGCATGAATTATCGGAGCCATAAGGTCCCGAAAGGCTTCTGCGCTCATCACTGCCGATCTACCCAACAAGAGAGATCCAAAGTAATAGTATCCGTAGTACATGGGAATTATGGAAATAGGATTATTCACCCAGGTAAACGCAAACGCCATGAGGACATTGAATTTAAACAGGCTTCTGAGCAATCCCATGCATATAAGCTGCCCCCCGAGCGGTACTGCAAACCCCACAAACAGGCCTACAGCTATCCCTCTGGCATCAAACCACGGCGGAGTGTTCGAGGACACGAACGGGTCAAGAAAATACTTGCGTAAGAATATCCTCATCTTTATCCAAAACGGTGAAGAAGGCTATTTAGTCCAGGGATTAGCAGTAAAGTCCTTTTTCTTAATGCGTCGGTCCAGCTATCCTTTCTCAAACTTACTAAGATCTGGTTTCAAAATCGGACTGATGGCAAGGTCCGCAATAGATCGCCTATTTTGTGTACAAAGAATTTGACAAAGTCACAAGTGTCGACAATAACCTTTCCTTAAATTCGTCATTTTCTTCACACGTGTATTTATTGCAATAATGAACTGATGAAATTCCGATCCCCTGGTTTTGGATAAAGCCTCGGCCCGGTTCCTTGCCAGTGAACATCACAGGAGACATCCTATGAAGCCTATCTTCATTGACGCTACCACCATACCGGACGCCTGGTTCCAGTGCTTCTACACTTTGATAGAAGAGTCACGAAAACCCGAAGGCGGCGCACGCCGCTATACTGTTGACAAGGGCTCGAATCCTGGAGCTGACCGAATCGAATTCGACATGGTCATGGTCCACATAAGACAACCAGGAATCCGTCCACTTCTCCCTCAAATTCCAGAACACTTAAATCTGCCCCCCGTCGCCGACGAAAAATACTTGGCTGAATACATGCCCTATCTTCTCTCATCACAAAAGGCTCCAGGAGAACATTACACTTACGGGGAACGTCTTCAGGTAGCTTGGCAGTATGTTATCGACTACTACAAGGAACACGGGGGACGCACTAACCGAATGTGCATGGAAGTCGGTCGGCCAGAGGACATTTTTTTTTATGACTCAGATGAAGGTTCAAGCCCATGCATGAGACTGGTGGATACCAGGATCATGGAAGACAAGCTTCACTGGATTGTATACTTCAGGTCTTGGAACCTCTGGTCAGGATTTCCTGTGAACCTAGCCGGATTGCAGCAGGCAAAGGAAATTATGGCTATGGAGATTGGTGTTGAAGACGGAGAAATTATAGCGATTTCCAAAGGGCTCAATATACGTGATTACAATATTGAGGTGGCCCTCATGAGGCTCCAGAAGGATACGGGCATTACCCTAGGAGCCAGGAGGGAATAACTTATTGGACAAAACGTTTATCCGCCGAAGGTACAACCGTCTCTGGGAATTGTGCCCGATAATACTTAACGATGAATCGCTTTGACTGAAAAAGCATCCCGCCGCATTCTATATTGTGCAGCGAGATTTATCCGCTGGAATTGATAATAGGTCCGGCCTACCTGCAATAATTCTATACACCGTCAAAGGCTATGGTTACTGACCATCAGTCTTCTGTTCGCCCCACTGCAGCTTCGTTTTGGACTCTGAAGGTTTGACTTCTGCTTGACCCCATTTCATCTTTTTTGTGACAGGCTGTTCCTCAGAGGTCGAACTCGGTGAAGATCTTTTTGACTCAACCGCCTGGATTTCAGGTTTCCCGACTTGCCCGGGCCGACGCGCCTCTTGGGAACCCCCTGGGTCGGTAACTGCCGGACGGGGCGAAGTCACTGCGGTACTTGGGACGTTGACCGAAGAACGAGAGGGGCTGTCGGTCCGGTTCCTGGAAGGCTCATCCGTCTGGGGTGAGACATCATCTGAACGAGGACGTATTGGGGCGATTACTGCCTGCAGGAGTGGCTCCGACTCTAGAGTCGGTACTTCGAAATTGTCATACATTCTCGTGGCGCTGGACCCGATTGTGGGCTTGTCCCTGTCCACCTGTGTGCTGACATCTTCTGTTCCGGCAGAATCTTCCTCGGGATCAGTCAGATCCCAATACATTTGGGCGCCGGCATTCATCCTCAGGAGGCAGGACAGCATCACGATCATGATTCCCCAAAAAAACAAACGTTTCATATCCATTTCCTTTCCCAGGCTTCGTTTCGTAACAGGTGACTCACTTCCCGCTCGAGTTCTCACATATGTTACGAATATTATCATAAAGGACTATAAATAGCCAACTTTTCTTGTCAACAGCAATAAAAACCCGATTCCGGAGCACGAGTAAACGAATACGGAATACCTTGAAGAACTAGCTGCGGTTTGTTAGTTTTGGGACGTTACGCTGAAGTGGGAAAGGAGCAATGTGAGGTGCCCCATGTGGGAATACAGTGAAAAACTCAAAGACCATTTTTTTAATCCAAGGAATGTCGGCGAGATAGAGGAGTGCAACGCTGTGGGAGAAGTTGGGTCTCTGGCTTGCGGAGACGCTTTGAAGCTGTTCTTAAAGATCGACCCAGATACGGAGAGAATTTTGGATGCAAGGTTCAAGACATTCGGATGCGGGAGCGCGATTGCTTCCAGTAGTGCCTTGACGGAGATGATCAAAGGCAAGACCATTGAAGAAGCCATTAAGGTAACCAATCAAGACATCGCTGAATACCTCGGTGGATTGCCTCAGGAGAAAATGCACTGTTCGGTAATGGGACGAGACGCGTTTGCTGCCGCTGTAGCCTGTTATAGAGGTCAGCCGGCACCTCGTGACGAAATTGATAGCCGGTTGGTATGCGAGTGCTTCGGTATCAGTGACGAACAAATTCGCAATGTAGTGAAGGAAAACAATCTTTCCACGGTGGAACAGGTCACCCATTACACTAAAGCCGGCGGGGGATGCGGACAGTGTAGGGAAAATATCGTGAGCATAATTAGTCAGGTTCGCGGTGAACTCAAAAAGCAACGGCCGGACGAAACGCGATCTCGTAGGACGATGACCAACATTCAGAAGATCGCCAGAATACAGGAAGTCGTGGAAAAAGAAATTCGGCCCATGCTCCAGCAAGATGGTGGTGATGTGGAATTGATCGATTTGGATGGAAACAAGGTTTTAGTAGCGCTCAGGGGATTATGCACCTCCTGTCCGAGCGCAGCGTTGACAAGAACCGGCATAGAAACCAAGCTCAAGGAGTTGGTTCATCCGGATCTATTTGTGGAGGAGGTCGAGGGATGAGAACAGTTTACCTAGATAATAACGCTACTACAATGACAGCCCCGGAAGTCTTCGAAGCAGTCCATCCCTACTTTTTGGAACGATATGGTAATCCGTCCAGCATGCATTCCTTCGGCGGTAAGCTCGCTCGTGATGTTGCCGTAGCGAGAGAGAAACTTGCAGAATTGTTGGGTGCCACTCCACAGGAGATCATTTTCACGTCAGGTGGTACTGAATCCGATTCCACTGCAATTATGAGCGCCCTTGCCACTATGTCTGACCGGAGAGAGATTGTGACTACGCGTGTGGAACACCCTGCTGTCTTAAATCTTTGCAAGCACCTTGCACGCACCAAGGGTTATGTCGTCCGATGGCTCTCGGTGGATAAAGAGGGAAAGCTTAACATGGATGAAGTGAGGAATCAGATTACCGATCAGACAGCCGTCGTGTCGGTGATGTGGGCCAACAATGAGACCGGGGTGATATTTCCTGTGCGAGAAATAGCAGAAATAGCTTATGAACGAGGAGCGCTAGTGCATACCGACGCTGTTCAGGCAGTAGGGAAAATTCCTATGAACCTCGACTCCTCCAGCATAGACTTCCTTTCCCTCTCCGGTCACAAGCTGCATTCAGTGAAGGGTGTGGGAGCTTTGTACATAAAGAAAGGAACTCGTTTCTCTCCATTTATTATTGGGGGACACCAGGAGTCCGACCGACGCGGTGGGACTGAAAATGTTCCTGGAATAGTCGGACTTGGTGTGGCTGCATCCCTCGCCTTGCAGGAACTCAATCCAGCAGGTCTCAGAATGAGGAGACTCAGAGACCGACTTCAGAAGGGACTCTTGGAAGCAGTCCCCCGTGCGCGTGTGAACGGCAATTTGGAATCCCGCCTCCCCAACACATTGAACATCGGATTCGAGTTTGTTGAAGGAGAGGCTATTCTCATGAGGATGGACGATAAGGGGATTTGCGCTTCTTCAGGGTCAGCCTGTACATCAGGCGCGTTGGAACCGTCCCATGTTCTCCGGGCTATGGGTGTTCCTTTCACAGCGGTTCATGGCTCCATCCGTTTTTCTCTTTCACGGTATACAACGGAAGAGGACATAGAATATGTGATAAGGGAGGTACCAGGAATTATTGAATTCCTGAGATCCATCTCGCCTTTCGGAAGAGAAAACTTTGATGCGGCATGCACAATACATTAGCATCCATTTTCTTCATAGATGACATCATCTGTTCCAGGGGGAGAGACAAGAGACAGGTTCCCACGCGAATTGATTTAATTTCCCCCAATTCAGGGGTGGAGCGTAGTCTTGGACATGACTTCCCAGCCTTCTCAGGTTTCTCGAAAAGCCTGAAGAATCCAGGAAATCATATCCTTGTTTCGAGGGCAGCGGTGATACGAACTTACGCGGGGAGCCTAGTTTCGTTTTGTGGCGGCCAGAGAGTTGTCAATTGCCTCCAAAGTCAGTTCCAAGTCCTCTTCAGTGTGCCGGAAGCTGATATATGCATGATGGAATGGAGAGAAAAAGAATCCCCTGCGGATCATCTGAGTGTAGAAAACCTTACGCTTGCCTTTGTATGCGCCGGTATCGTCCTTCTTGAATGTGATGTAGAACATGGGTGCCACCCCGGTCAGTTCAGCTCCCACATCATATTTGTCAATCAATGCACCGATCTTTTTAATGAACCTTTCGCCTTTTTGCCAGATGTTTTCCAGCACATTGTCCCGTTCAAGGATTTCTATGGTCTTGAGCGCTGCAATAAAGGCATCGCTGTTCGGAAAAAAGGTTGACGAAATGAAAAGTTTGTCAGCAGCCGCCATCATGACGTCCTTTTTCCCGGTCACAACAGAGATGGGATAGCCGTTGGCGATTGCCTTTCCAAGAACACTCAAGTCAGGGGTGACGCCGTAAAGCTTCTGGGCGCCGCCCATTGAAAGCCTGAAACCGGTACGGATTTCATCATAGACCAACACGGCGCCATACCTGTCAGCAATCTCTCTAACTCCTTCAAGAAACCCCGGTTTTGGGATCTGCATCTCTTGATGGTTGGGATGACCGAAAGGCGTCATGATGATAGCAGCAGTCTGGTCTCCATGCTTTGCCATGAGGTCTGCGAGCTGTTCAAGGTTATTGTATTGAAATTCAAAGACATCTTCAAAGAACTTTCCCGGAATCCCGCCTTTCATTTCCACACACCAGTCATGCCAGCCATGGTACCCGCAGCGCATCACCTTCAGTTTATTTGTATATGCCCTTGCAATACGAATACTCGCGGTAGTGGCATCAGAACCTGTCTTCAAGAATATGCTTAGCTCAGAAGAAGGCACAAGTTCAGTCAACTTCCTCGCTAGCAGGTTCTGGTATTTCTGTGTCAGGGTGAAACAGAATCCTTTATCTCTTATCTGCTTGTAGACTGCTTCATCCACCTCTTCTTCGCGGTAACCCAGGATGATGGGGCCGTAACCGCAGAGGAAATCAATAAACTCGTTACCATCAACATCGATCAGGCGGCAACCTTTGCCGCTTTCAATAAAGATCGGATATTCTCCATCGATAAAGTCGACTGGCTTTCTCGCGCCCAGAACGCCTCCCGGTATCAGATCAATGGCCTCTTCAAACAGTTCTCGGCTATTCGTTATGTTGAGTTTGCTTATCTCTTTCATAGGAAGTCTCCTGTCCTGTGCTAGACATGAACCAACGACGAAATGGTTTCTGACTGGTGGATTTTTGCGCCTCTCTTCAAGAATGCTGTAAGAAATTTCGCCGGATCGATGCAGCCTTCAGGGGCGACCACCCCCTTTTCGGTCACGTCACCTTCATCCATCATAAGCGCTGCAATGGATGCGGGAAGGCCGGTCCCAGGAGCCATCCTTCCCACCATGTCGGCTGTGTATGTAACGTTGTTGTCGTCTCTTTGTCCTTTGACAATAACCTTGAGCCCCGAAGATTGGGGTCCGTTGTCCCGTCCTTCAGGAATGGTCTCCCAAAGTTTCAGTGCAAGATCATAAGGCGTTACCTTGGTCCCTTTCACATCAATGGATTCTGTTCTCAAGAAGCCGGTGTCTTTCTGTTGCTTTATCAACTCATCCACCCATAGGGGAATAAGTGCGCCTTTGATTATCACGTTCTTCACGCCTTTGATGTATTTTGGGATGGTCAATGGCTGAGGATGGCCCACGTAGCGGAGATGGCAGGTGCCGAGGGGTTCCAGGAAGTCGGCAGCCACTTCTCCGGTGCCGCCTTCCACATGGACCAGTTCGCCATTCAGATATTGGGGTATCTTCCCAAGGGTCATATGAAGGCTGTGGTCCCATGCAGCTCCTGCAAGTTCGGCAATACTCACTACCCAGTAGAGATAAATCTCATCAACACTGTCCAGATGGTTTGCATACCATTTCACAAGAACGTTGTTAGTTCCGGGGTCAGAGCCCATGCCGGTGAGAACGGTGATGCCCGCTTCTCTGGCGATTCCATCTATCTCAGAGTTGAAAAGAGCCTCCGTTCCCTCATAATCGTCACAGATATCAATGTAGTTTACCTTTGCCTCAACGGCCGCCCTGGCGACGGGAACAGCAGTCTTGTAAAAGGGGCCGGCACAGTTAATCACCACATCAATTTTCTTGAATGCACTCACCATACCTGCATGATCATTCACATCCATCTTAATCAGATTAACTTTTTCGCTTTCGCGCAATTTCAGTGCCAATCGTTCCGGATCCGGGTATAAATCCCCCAGAACAACGGCCGTGACATGTTGTTGTTTAATCAGGTCCCGGGCAACACCCTGACCCATACCACCGGCTCCGCCTAGTACAAATGCACGCATGTGTCATTCCTCCTTGATATTCGGGAATCGTTCCACGTCCACCACATTTCGTGGATTCTCGGACCCGTGATTTACCGTTCGATGTTTTCCGTCACTTCTCCAAGTGCGGGATTGATGAATTCTCCGTCCAGTATCTCGGTTAGAACACCGTGGAGCACGCCGGGGGGATCTATGAAAGTGACCTGCCCCCGGAATATGTACTACTTGTTAAGTTAGATATCCATGATCTTTTCCTCTGTTGCGGAATTGATCCGTGCGGTATTGATCCGTTGACCGAAAAAGAACTGCCATGTATACTAATTGCCAAAGTTCTTGTCCGAATAGAGATCGCTGAGCGGCTGCAGAGCATAACCGAAAAAACTGGATGCCGGAATCCAGAGGAATGATTGCCAATACCTAGCTTGTTCAAACGGACAATTATTTTGGCAACCGCTATAAGTGACAGTGGGGCGAGACTATCAGGGAGGAAACCGTGCGCTTACCAGCCTTCGCCTATGAGCTACCCCGGGATCTCGATGAGGCCCTGGAACTTCTGAAAACATATGGACCGGAGTGCAAGATTCTGGCAGGAGGGACCGATCTGTTGGTTCGGATGAAACAAGGTCTCACCAAGCCCACTCATTTGATTAGCCTGAAAGCATTGCCGGAACTCGCCACCATCCAAGAATCGGGTGGCCTGCTCCGTATCGGAGCGGCAGTTCGCCTTGCAGACATACTGACATACCAGCCGATTCGGGACCGCCGGCCGGGACTGTATGAAGCTGTTACAGCCATCGGCGCCCCTTCGATACAACATTTCAGAGGCACCATCGGCGGGAACCTGTGCCAGGATAATCGCTGCCAGTTCTATGACCAGTCGAATTATTTCCGAGGAGCCAGGCAGACCTGCAACAAGGCTGGTGGAAAAACCTGTTTCGCATGGGAGGGAGGATCGGACCGATGCCACTCCATCTGCCAGTCGGATGCAGCCCCGGTAATGATTGCAATGGACGCCCAGGTGTTGGTTCAGTCGAAGCGGGGAGTACGAAATCTGCCTCTTGCGGAACTCTATTCGGGTGTGGGCGAGCGACCGCTGACCCTCTTGGACGATGAAATGCTCATCGAAATTCAAGTCCCCGATTCCGGTTCCGGGACGGGAACCGCTTTTGAGAAACTGGCTTACCGATCCGCCATCGATTATGCGGTAGTGTCAGCTGGGGCTCTTGTACGAGTAGAAGGTAATCGAATCGTGCAAACCAACCTCGTGATCGGGGCTGTGTCCAGAGCACCGCTCAAAATTTCGGGCGTATACGAAATTCTCAAAAGTAGGCCCGTGGGGGACCAACAGGTTCTCGATGAAGCGGGAAAGGCGGCCATGAATGCCGCCGGTGCCTTTATTGCGAACAACGTGGCCCAGCCGACGGATTACCGCATCCAAATGGTTTCGGTGATGGCAAAACGGGCGCTCAAGCGTGCTTTAGAACGGGCGTTGTCCGGTTCGCACACTATGGAGGAAAAATGAACCGACTTCCATTGGAGATAACCATCAACGGGGAACCCCTTTCCCCCGCCGTGGAACCGAACCGTACACTTCTGGAACTACTGCGGGACGATCTTCACCTCACCGGTGCCAAGGAAGGTTGTGGGGAAGGAGTGTGCGGATCTTGCACCGTGCTGATGGATGGAAACCCGGTCCGCTCTTGCCTGACCTTGGCTCTGGAGGCTGACGGTTCGCACATCACGACTGTTGAAGGACTCGCCCAAGGAAGCGAACTCGACCCCTTGCAGCAGTCGTTCATCGATCACGGATCCGTCCAGTGCGGGTTCTGCACGTCCGGCATGCTGATTACCGCCAAGGGGCTTTTGCTCAGAGACCCGCATGCGGGAACCGGAGAAATCAAGCGTGCCCTGAGCGGACATATATGCCGATGCACGGGATACACCAAGATTACCGAAGCCGTGGAGGCCGAGGTGACTAGGTCGAAAAAAGAGAGGTAGAACGGATGCCCGATTACGCCTTTATCGGAAAGAGTATGCCCCGTGTGGACAGCAGGGCCAAGGTGACCGGCGATGCCCTGTTCACTGCGGACCTCACATTTCCCCGGATGTTAACGGGAAAGATTCTCCGGAGCATCCATCCTCATGCCCGAATTCTCAATATCGACGTCTCGGATGCCCTGCGCCTTCCGGGTGTGAAAGCGGTTGTAACTGGGCACGATACTCTCGGAAAGAAATGGGGGGTTTTTCGCTACACACAGGATCAGCAATTCCTGCCAACCGACAAGGTTCGGTTTATCGGCGAAGAGGTGGCTGCCGTGGCAGCCGTAGACGAGGATACAGCCCAGGAAGCGTTGGGGCGTATCCGTGTGGAATACGAGATCCTGGACCCAGTGTTTGATCCCATGGAAGCCATCGCGCCGGGCGCGCCACTCCTGCACGACGATTTTCCGCAAAACATCAACATCCATGTGCCCATACATGTGGGCAATGTCGAAGAAGGCTTTGCCAAATCATATTACGTTCGGGACGACACGTTTACCGCGCCTGAGGATTCATATTTCCATGGTGAACCGTATGCCGTGGTGGCACGCTTCGACATGGACGACAACCTGGAAATCTGGATGCCCAACGCCGGCCCTCATATGAAGGCTAAGCCGTTGTCCACCGCTCTGGGTATCCCGCTTAATAAGGTACGTGTTCGAAAAATCACCATCGGTGGTGCGTTCGGTGGGCGCAGCGAAATTTCGCCGGGTGATTTTATCTGCGCCCTTCTTGCCCGCAAGACCGGCAGGCCCGTGAAGATCGTCTATACCCGTGAAGAGAATTCCATTGCCACGCGCCAGGGCCATGCGTTGATCACGACTATCAAGACAGGAGTCGACTGTGACGGCTTGGTTATCGCCAGGGACGTTACGTGCTATATGGACGGCGGCGCATACAGCTCCACGGGACCCATTGCCACCAGCGTGCCTTTCTTGTGCATGGAACAGGCGTATAAGATGGAGCATGTGCGCTACGACGGTTATCGAATCTATACCAACAAACCGCCCCGAGGCATGATTCGAATCCACGGCAGGGCCTTCGCCGGTGGAGTAGACATCCAACTCGACATGATCGCCGAGCATCTCGGAATAGATCCGGTTGACATCCGAATGATCAACGCCAGAGAAGCAGGTGAGTATACCAACACCAAATCGTATGTGGCAAGCTGCGCAATGAAGGAGACCATCACGAAGGCCGCCGACCGAGCCGGCTGGAAAGAGAAGTGGGGGAAGCTCCCTCCCATGCATGGGATCGGGATCGGATGCAACTCCGTACAGACCGGATTTCCCATGGGGATCCGCGGAGGATCACAGGCTCTCATCAAACTCAACGAGGATGGCGGAGCCACAGTGATTTCCGGAGTGGTGGACAACGGCCAAGGAAACGATAACATGCTGGTACAGATTGCCGCCGAAGAACTGGGCATCCGACCCGAGGATGTGCAGTTGGTCACAGCGGATTCTGAAG
>Ga0208495_1000337_pt1 | contig 17659 bp, 9 predicted proteins | sample CryBogmetaGMA14M_FD_184551 | JGI IMG/M metagenome (GOLD analysis project Ga0208495, IMG submission 184551) | Freshwater microbial communities from Crystal Bog, Wisconsin, USA - MA14M (SPAdes) | ecosystem: Environmental > Aquatic > Freshwater > Lake | place: Crystal Bog, Wisconsin, USA | collected...
TATCGTCTACAACAACTTCCCCTGGCCTGAAAACCCTTCGGAAAAGCAGAAGAAGGATGTGGAAGATGCTGCCCAAAAAGTGCTCGATGTTCGCGAAACCTTCATGAATCCTGGCGGAAATATGGGAGATCCCGCATCCCGCATCCTGCATCCTGCATCCTGCCCCCCGGATCCCGAATCCCGCATCGGGCATCACAAACCATCCGCCTCCCTTGCCGACCTCTACGACCCCCTTACCATGCCCCCGGCCCTGGTTAAAGCCCACCAGGAACTCGACAAAGCGGTTGACCTTTGCTACCGCCCCCAGCCCTTCCCCAACGAAACCAAACGCATAGAATTCCTTTTCGAACTCTACGATAAATACACCGCCGACCTGTTTACGAAAGAGAAACCCGGGAAAAAAAGAAAAGCATAGTGTTACAGGGGAGTTAGCTTAATTGCACAATTAACATGAAAAGAATTATTAAGTTATGTTTCATTGTTTATAATTACAGTAAATAAAAACTTATCATTATGACAGGAAATTCCGTTATTCCAGCTATGATTGTAATCGTTCAGATGTTAAAGGTGATGTTGTGATGTTTGAATTCTGCCTTCATGAGATGGAGGACCCGCTTTTTATACTCAATTAGAATGAAAACGAAAGACGATATTTATCCGGTTGAAGTTTATGCCGGAAGTATTTGGGAAGTTGAAATGGTTAAAAGCCTCCTGGAGAATGCCGAAATTGAATCATTTTTACAGGACGAAAACACCGGTACTTTGGCTCCATGGTATACTGCTGGAGGAGGTGCGGGCTCTGTAAAGGTTGTTGTTTCAAATCTGGATTTTGAAAAGGCAAGATTGATCATAATGGAATATGAAAATAATGAGAAAAAATAGCAGCTTAAATTCACTTTAAGCGGGAATCATTAAGAATAATCGCGAAACCTCATCCGCTTTATATATTTCCAGGGAAAAAGCATTGATACCTCTTTCTGGTAATTCCTGTATGTTTCGCCGAATTCAGCTATTAGTTTTTGTTCTTCGAGCAGGGTCCCTACAACAAGGTACAGGCTAAGGATACTATTGATGATTAACCTTGTAGTATCCAGGTTCCCTGCCCAGATTAACAGGAAGGAACCGGAATAAAACGGATGCCTCACGATTCCCATGATACCTCCTTTTTCAATTCTGCCGCTGCTATTGATAAAGCCATGATTTATACCTTCAAAGATCTGGTTTATTCCCAGGAAGGTTTTCATGTTGTAATGCCGTGAACCAGCATAAAAAATCCAAAGGCTGGATAGCAGTAATAGATATCTTACGGGCAGAAGATATCCATGCCAGGTGAAAAAAGGCTTTTCCACGACGGAGGAGGAATAGATTACCACAGGTACGAGGAAAAGAATTGAGAAAATGTTATAGAACAAGCGATAATAGCGGTAGGATGTCCCTGTATTCTTTTTCACAAAATCAATAAAGACAGGAGTGATCATGAAACTATGCAGGAAGCAGAAGGCAGTCCAAAGGGCGATAAGTAAAAGGTATTTCATGGTCGATCAGAGTAGATTCCTGTTAGATATGTTGCATGATGCCATCTTCCCAGTTTTCAGAAACTACCCTCTCATGATTTAGTTCAAGCATCCTGCCTGAATATTCAGGATCAAATTATTCCTCCATTATATGTTCCTGCATAAGGCTAAAGGTTATCCTTTATGGTGGTTGTTACCCGAATTATCTCTGTAATTTGCTTTAAATGTATTAAAAATGAGCGACAATAAATTATCAAAGGCCATTCGTAGTTTATAAGGGTTTACCCTGAGTAAAATTCAGGTTATTCCTCCTTTTTTTCATTGGTTCTACTTAAAATTAACGTTCAACATCATTGTACTTTTACTATACGGTTTAGATTTTCGATGATGATCACAATAGCTGTTGTCGATTTTAATCCCTGATTTTTAAACAGACTCTCATTGTATGAAAAAATCATTTGTACAGGTTCAGTTCAAAGGAAACTCCCTGCAGAGAAAAAGCAAGATGCTCATAGTGTTGACCCTGATGTTAATCACGGGAATTGCGCTGGCATTGACTTTTGTTTTAAAGCCTTCTTCTCCGGCAACGCAAAAATCCTCCCATCAATTTGTTAACAAACACCAGGAAACGGGTGGGGAAGAACTCGCTTATTATCCTGCTCTCTGGGAGTTTATGAAAACACGAGATCCGAAAACCAACCGGATCCCCGATTGCATCCGCGGAAAGGAGCTGGAATTCACTGCCAGTTTGTTCAGTGAAAAGGATGCGTCCAAATCCCAAAACTGGAAATCCAGCGGGCCGAATAACCTGAGCGGGAGGATTTTGTCGGTCGCCCTGGATATAGGAAATGAAAACGTGATGCTGGCAGCAGCAGCCTCCGGAGGGATCTGGCGTACCGAAGATGCCGGGGCAAATTGGGTTAAAACCACTGCGCCCTCGGATATTCCCAGTGCAACCTGCATCATTCAGGATGAGCGTAAGGGAAAGCGCAACATCTGGTACTATGGAACGGGCGAACTGCTCAGCACGACCGACCGTAGATTGAGCATTATTGCCCGGACCGTTGGTCTGGGTGACGGTATCTTCAAATCGCTGGATGGCGGTAAAACCTGGAGCCAGATTCCCTCCACAAAGACAAATTCTCCCGGAACGCTTTCACAGGTGTTCCAGGGGATTTGGTCGCTGGCGATCGATACTTCAAACCATGCCGTTGACGAATTATATGCAGCCTGCTACGGGGGGATCATGCGGTCGGCAGATGGCGGAGGTCATTGGTCGCTGGTGCTGGGAGATCTGACTTTAAAGCCCTTTTCCACCGATGTTGCCATTGATCCGCAGGGCAAAATGTATGCCGCCCTGAGTACCTATTGCCCGGAATATCCGGGAAATCCATGTCCCATCGGAGGTATCTGGACAAGTAACGATGGAATCCAATGGCAGAATATTACTCCGCCGGATTTCCCTGAAGAATACAGGCGTGTCAAACTGGCCATAGCGCCATCTGATCCCGATATTTTGTATGTGCTCACTGAAACACCGATCCAGGATACAGATCCAACATTCGGGTTCTCGGCTTCACAGCATACCTTCTGGAAATATACCAGCAATAAAAAGAGTGGGACAGGGACTTGGGAAAACCGGACCATCAATCTGCCCGGGAAGGGCAGGGGCAACATTTTAAGCGCTTTTTTAGACACCATCCATGGGGCTTTCAATTCCATCGGAGGATATGCATTCACCATGATGGTGCATCCTGATAATCCGGAGACCGTATTTATAGGGGGGACAAACCTGTACAGGAATACAAGCGGTTTTGCCGATTCAACCTTCACACACTGGTTAGGAGGATATCCTTATGATCTGACGGACACAAACCTCCATCCTGACCAGCACTTTCTTATCACCTCCCGTTTGGATCATCATATTATGTTTTCAGCATGTGACGGAGGTATATATAAGTCCACAGACTGCCTGAACGGGCATGTCAAGTGGAATTTTTTCTCCCGGGGGATAAACAACAGCCAGGTTTATTGGACTGGAATGGATCATGCCGCTTCCCATGATGAATTTGCCGTAGCGGGAATTCAGGATAACGCGATCTACATCACCGACCGGAATATTTTTCCGTTTTCAGCCTGGAATGCAGTTTGCGGCGGAGATGGCCTCACTTCGATTGTCGCAGATAAAAAAAATTACCTGATAGGATCTGTATACGATGGCAACATATTCTCTTTCCAGGTCGACAGTTTATACAACATAAATAACCTTTACTGGCAACGTCCAACCTTTTTTTACGACAGCAACTTCCTTTTTTACACCAATTATGCACTGGATCCGAACGATAATAACACTTTTTACTTCCCTCAGAAAAATCATCTGTGGCGGAAATCGAACATGGCTGCTGCTGCCTTCGATACGAACCAGCTCAATACCGGCTGGACAGAACTGACCAATATTGCATTGGGGTATGAGGACTTTATTCTTGCGATAACCGTTTCAAAGGTCCCTGCTAACCGGGTTTATTTCGGGACATATACCGGAAAGGTTTTTCGGGTGGACCAGGCCAATACGGGGAATCCTGTTGCGGTGGAAATAACAGGATCAGGATTCCCGGCCAATGGCTTTGTTTCTTGTATAGAAACCGATCAGTCAAATGCAGATAACTGCTTTGTGGTATTCTCGAATTACAATGTTCAGAGCATTTTTCATTCAACCGATGGGGGGCTGAACTGGGAGCCTGTAGGCGGAAATCTTGAGGAAAATCAGGATGGAAGCGGAAACGGCCCCTCTGTACGATGGTTGAAAATGCTGTCTTATCAAGGATCTTCGATTTACTTTGCAGGAACCTCAACCGGCCTTTTTTCCACAACAGAGCTGAAAGGGGGACAAACTATCTGGCAGCAGGAAAGCCCCGACCTGATCGGACGCAGCATTGTAGATATGATTGATGCCCGCAGTACCGACGGCTGGGTGCTGGTTGCCACGCAGGGGAACGGGATATTTTCAACCCATTTTCAGCCAACCGGGATTGGTAACCTGAAGGCAAATGATCAACCGGGCCTGGGGCAGAATTATCCCAACCCGACAAAATCAGAAACGCATGTAAGTTTCAGGGTGCCAATGAAGGAATATGTAAAGATCATCCTGTATGACCAGGAAGGAAAACAAGTCAGGCTTATCCTGGATCAGTGGGTGCAGCCAGGTACTCATGTGATATCCTTTTCCACCACTCCCCTTCCCGATGGGATTTATTACTACAGCCTGGTTTCTGCCAGCGGAAGTGTTTCAAGGAAAATGATAGTCGCAAAATAAGTTGAGACTTAATCCCCGGATTTTATGAAATTCCGTATTCCTTCAGCTTGTTCCCCAGGGAATTGACTGAAACCGGCTTCGGGATAAAATCATCGCAGCCGGCAGTAATAAATTTCTGTTCATCTCCGCTCATTGCATATGCAGTGATGGCGATGACAGGCAGGTCCTTTCTGAATGTTTTGATCTCCTGGGTTGCCTCTATACCATTCATGATCGGCATCTTGATATCCATCAACACCAGCGTAATCTCAGGATGTGCCCTGCACATCTCTACTGCTTCCTTTCCATTGGTTGCCTGAAGCACCGTGGGCACTATCTTTTTCAGCACAACTTCAAGGAAAAGACGGTTGGCATCATCATCTTCAGCAACCAGCAGTACTGGTGTTTTCGCATTTGCATGAGTTGGTTTCCCGGCTGATGTTTCAACAGCTTGTTTTGGATCACCATGGGGCAGTATTACTGTAAACACAGAGCCAACTTCCTTTGTGGATTCCAGCCTGAGTTCACCACCAAGAAGTCTGATGCATCCGATGACAATGGAGAGACCCAGTCCGCTTCCCTCATGCCCCCTTGTGGCAGAGATATCCTCCTGCATAAAGGGCTCAAATATCCTCTCCCTGGCCTCTTCTGAAATACCTTTTCCCGTATCTTTAACAAGAAACTCAAATGTTTCTGTCGTAAGGGAGTAGCCTACCGTCACTGTCCCTGTTGAAGTGAACTTCACAGCGTTGCTGATAAGATGTAAGATGATTTTGCGCAGGAGTTCAGGATCGGTTTTAATACAAGTTTCTTCGAGTGAGTCGTTAACCTGGAGCTCGAATGTGAGGGACTTGCTCTCGCAAATTTTGCTGTATATACCCTTCACTTCCCTCATTACATCATTGATTGAAACAGGTTTCCTGGCGACTTCCATGGAGCCTGAGGCTAAGAGCGAAATATCCATATAATCAGTGATCGTATTGATCAGACGGTTCGTTGAAATCTCAAGAAAAATCTCGAAATTCTGCTTATCAGCATAGCTTATTTCCGGGTCTGCCAGAAGTTTGCTGAAACCCAAAATGCCGTTGAGGGGAGTACGGACTTCATGGGAGATATTCTGCATGAAGGCTGTTTTGAGCCGGTCGCTGGCCTGTGCCTTGTCCCTGGCCATTGTCAGATCCCTGTTAGTCTGTTCCAGCTGGGCTGTTCTCATTTTCACTTTTTCATCCAGGATCAGGTTTTGGTCCCTCAACTGATGCATAAGCGACCTTGCAAGCAGCAGGTTGTTGATCCTGAGGCCTACTTCTGTAAGGTCGAATGGCTTGGTGAGAAAGTCGGTGGCACCAAGGGTAAGAGCCCTCTGCTTGGCTTCCGGTGTTATATCCGCAGTTAAAACCAGAACCGGAAGGAAGTCATCTTTGGCTACCTTAGCTTTAAGTTGGTCCATAACCTCATACCCTGAAAGTAATGGCATCATCAGGTCCAGCAGTATCAGGTCGGGTTTGAAGCTGTCGAGGAGCAGGATTACTTTACGCGAATCGGTTGTAGAACTCACATTGATGTAGCCCTCCATTTCAAGAAAACCCTCAAGCATTTCAATATTTGCAATCTGGTCATCCACGATAAGGATATGAGATTTTTTCAGATCAGTTTCCATGCAAATGCAGCTATTATATTTTATAAAAGATCTTGTCAAGTATGCGAAGGAAATTATCTATTTCCAAAGGTTTGATAAGGCAATCCATTGCCCCTTCCTTCAGCAATGGCTTGATGTGATCGGGGACCGCATCTGCAGTGATTACCACGATGGGGATCTTGCGGGTATTCTCATCCGACTTCAGTATCTTCAGCACTTCAGCACCGTGAATGTCGGGAAGGTTGAGATCTAAAAGGACCAGGTCAGGATTATGTTCCCGGGCCAATTTAGCGGCCTGCCTTCCATACATTGTTGTAATAAGCTTTATGCCGGGCCTGGTGGAATCAATAATGTCATTCACCAGGTCGATATTTGGCTTGTTGTCTTCAACATAAAGAATTGTTCCATCCCAATGGTCCTCAAGCTTATTGACATCGAGGGTCAACGACCCGTTCTTTATTGGCTCCATCTGGCTTTCGATCAGCGGCAGTTCAATCCAGAAAGTTGATCCTTCGCCCGGTGTGCTTTCCACGCCAATAAAACCGCCCATGAGGTCCAGCAGTTTTTTGACCACTGCCAGCCCAAGTCCTGTTCCTTCCGTTTCTGTATTTTCTGCTCCTATCCTTTCAAACGGTACGAAAAGCTTGCATAAATCCTCTGAACGGATCCCGCAGCCTGTGTCCTTTATAGAAACCCTCACGGGTAACCAGCCTTGTGAATTCAGAGGAAGAAGTTCTGCATTGATCCGGATTGAACCTCCCTCCACATTATATTTGATGGCATTATTGATCAGGTTAAGAAGGATTTGTTTCAGCCTCTGCCTGTCGGATTTTACCGATAACTGCATTGTGTCAGACTGCATGATCTCTAGTTTGATCCGTCTTGCACTTACTTGCGGCTGCACAATATCTATCATTTCGTTGATCACTCCATGGAGCTGCACAGGTTCAGGGGAAAATGAAATGCGGCCTGCTTCTATGCGCGAGATGTCAAGCACTTCATTGATCAGTTCAAGAAGATGCTTGCCGCTCCTGAGAATATGCGAGACTCCTTTTTTCTGTCCCGGATTCAACTCCCCTCTCTCAAGCAGCTGGGCAAAACCAAGGATCGAATTCATAGGGGTCCTTAGCTCATGGCTCATCCTTGAAAGGAATTCGCTTTTTGCCTGGTTCGCTCCTTCGGCTTCTTTCCTTGCTGTTTTAAGTTCTTCTTCGATTTGCTTTCTCTCTTCTATTTCCCTGGTCAAATCAACGTTTGCGAGAGCCAGTTCAGCTGTCCTATCGGCGATTTTTTGTTCAAGGTTGGCATTAAGATCCCTGATCTCCTGTTCCGCTTTTTTTCTTTCGCTGATGTCCTGTTTGACGGCCAGGTAGCTTGAAATCTCATCATTCTCATCCAGGACCGGTGTGATGTTGATGCTTTCCCAGTAGAAGCTGCCATCCTTCCTCCTGTTAACCCATTCACCCTGCCAGGGTTTTCCTAAAGTGATAGTCTCCCAAAGGTCCTTGTAAACCGAATCAGGGGTCTTTCCTGACTTCAGCAGCCTGACATTTTTTCCCTTAACCTCCTCGAAAGAGTAGCCTGTAATAGTATGAAATGCCGGGCTTGCATATTCTATGTTGCCATTCAGATCTGTTATAACAATTGATACAGGGCTTTGTTCAATGGCCAGGCTTAGTTTCCTGATTTCCTTCTCTTTTTCCTTGATCTCGGTGATATCGATCGCTGTAGCCGACATATACTGCGGTATTCCGTTATTGTAGACCACAATGGCATTCATAAGTGAAGGGAAAGCAGAACCGTCTTTCCTGGTTCTCCAAACCTCTTCAGCCTGGAATTCACCGTTTTTCTGAAGAAGCCCGACAGTCTCAAGAACCCGGACCATCTGCTGATCACTGTGAAACATGGAAAGGTTTTTCCCAATGACCTCACTGACCTCCCATCCGTGCATCCTTGCAAAATACTCATTCGAATATAGCATTGTACCATCAAGGGCGGCAATAGCCATTCCGTAATTGGCCTTGGCAGTGATGGTGCTGAACTTCCTCAGTTCCTCGTCGGCGAGGAGGCGTTCAGTAATATCACGCACACTGCCCGCAATTTTCAAGGGCTTCCCATCCTGACCATATAGAAACCCTGAGGACAAAGAAACAGGAATGATGGAGCCGTCTTTGTTCCTGAGCAGTACTTCATAATCATCGATAGTTCCTTTTTCGGATAATTTCAGCAGGAATCTCTCCCTGTCCTCAGTATTTTGATAAAAAGAAAAGAGAGATTGACCGATCAGTTCTTCGCGGGTGAACTGACCTTTTGAAAGGATACTGACCGATGGACTGATCTCAAGGATATTCCCGTCGAGATCGGCTTCATAAAATACGTCCCGTATCGTTTCAAACATCAAGCGGTACTTTTCTTCACTTTTTCTTATTGCAAGTTCGGTTTGTCTTTGTTCCGTAATATCTTTCCATGTAACCAGGATGGCTTTGCCTCCTTCATAATCAATTGCAGCCAGGTTGACCATTGCAATGAATTCACTCCCGTCGAATCGTTTATGCACCCATTCAAATGTGTTTTTGCCCTTTTCCAGGGTTTCCCTGATACGTTCTGCAGCCAGTTCATCAGACCGGCGGCCTCCAGGCTGAATTTCAGGGGAAAGCATATCAGGAGAAGCCCCTATGATTCTCGATCGATCCCCGCCCGCAAGGACTTCCGCTGCTTTGTTGCACTCAACATAAATACCATCCTTGACGATCAGGTATCCGTCGGGTGAAAAATCGAACAGGCTGCGGTATTTCTCCTCGCTCTTTTTAACCTTGTTATCAGCTTCTTTAAGCAAAGTGACATCTTTCCATGAAACAAGAAGGGCATCCCGGCCTTCATATTGGACCGGGGCAAGGTGGATCAGCGCAAGAAAATCAGCTCCGTCAATTCTCCTGTGAGTCCATTCAAATTCATTTTTACCCGTTGCAAAAGCTTCGTTAACCACTTCAATCACATAATCAAAGGATCGTTTCCCGTTGGGCTGAAACTCCGGAGATATTTCATCAGGCCTTTTACCGATAATATCTGTCCTGGAGCCACCAACAAGCCGTTCAGAGGCTTTATTGCATTCCACAAAGATACCGTCCTGGAAAATCAGGTAACCGTCGGGAGAATATTCGAAAAGCGCCCTGTACTTTTGCTCACTCTGACTGACCAGCAGCTCAGCTTCTTTTCTTCCCGTTATATCAGAAGCGAATAACAGGGCAGATACAGGGGCCCCGCTTTCATCCCGTACGGGCTGAGTGCTGGTCCTGTACCATCTTCTCTGTCCGCCAAGAACGATCTGTTCTTCCACAACCCTGCCTGTGTTTTTTGAAAATACAAAGTCCACATTCGACATGATGGATTCGGCTACATCAGGAGGGAACATATCATGGATCCTCTTGCCCAGTATCTTGCCGGCAGGCAACCCAAGACTCCGGGCACCGATGGCATTAATATACTGGTAACGGCCTTCCCTGTCAAGAAGTAAAATGGCAGCGTCGGCACTGTCGATCAGGCTGCGGTATTTTTCCTCGCTAACTCTTAATTCATTCCCCGCTTTCTTCAGGTCAGAAATATCGATCCCGATGCATTGGATCTCGCCAGGGTTACCCTTCTGATTGGTGAGGCAAAGGAATTCCCATAGTGTGGTTCTTACCCCGCCATCCCTTGCAGGTTTGTCAAGTTCAACCTTGACGATGGTGCCGGGGTTTGCAATGCATTTTTCCACGGCTTTCCTGGTCCGTTCATGGTGATGGGAACAGATGGAGATCATCGCATCGGCCCCTTTCAGTCCGCTTCCTTCATATATCCATCCGAACTCCTCCGCGAACTTGGCATTCCAATATGTATGTCTTCCTTGCAGGTCGGTCCTGAGCACAAAGTTGGTTTGAGTATTTACAAGGGTGCGGTATAGGTTTTCACTTTCCCTGATGGCCTCATCCGCCTTCTTCTTTTCGGTAATATCGATAAGCACTCCCCTTCCGCCGGTAATGTTACCGTTTTCAATCAATGGGTTAGTGGAGGAACGAACCCACCTGACCTCACCGTTCTTATTGTAATAGCGATATTCAAGGAAATCATAATCCCTGATTTCCAGTTCCGCAAGTCTTTGCATGATCATCGGCTTGTCTTCCTCATGCATATACCTGAAGAAGTTTTTTCCGATCAGTTCCTCAGGGCTGTAACCGAGAAACTTCTCTATCGACGGGCTGACATAGTTGATGGTCCCATCGTTTGAGATTTCATATATAACGTCATTGAGGTTTTCGACAATCTCTTTGAATCTTGCCTCAGTTTTTACCAACTTGCGTTCGGTATTTTTCCTGTCGCTAATGTCACGGGTGACAAAGATCATCTGAACCAGTTGGCCGTTCTCATCCCTAAGAAATTCACCGTTTACTTCTATATCGAATTTACTCCCATCCGCCCTCAAAGCAGTATATTCTGCAGCGCCTGTAAGCTGGCCTGCCAGCATCTTTGCAATTTCGCCAGAAGCCCGTTCATGATCCGGGGGATCAATATATTCAAACATTTTATGCCCGGGAAAGTCCCCTGCATTGGAGGCGCCAAACATCTTCACTGCCCGTTCTGAAGAAAACTGGATCTTCCCTTCCAGATCAGTAATAGTTATGACATCGGGGGATGCCGAGAGGATGGAATGATACAAGGCTTCACCTTTACGCCTCGCCATTTCCCGTTTTTTTAAAGCAATGACGTTACCAAGCCTTAGTGCAATTGACTTAATAAGGTCACTTTCCTCAGGAAGGAATGGATCTGCTTCAGCTTTTGATTTTCCATGCTTTACGCTGATCATAACCTTGCCCACAACAATACCGTCTGCTACAATATCGTGCTCAAGCTGCCGGCTTTTTACCTGATAGCCGGGAGTCTTGAAGACCTTGTCTTCGAGAGTAATCATAGCTCCCGTTCTTTCAGGGAACTGCCAGGCCGGGGGTATTAGTTCCAGGACTTTGATACAAATTTCATCGAGATCGAGGGAGAGGTCGGAGAAAATTTCCGACATCATGTTCTGGCATCGCAATTCCTTAAGGCGCTCGCCAAGATCAAATTCGACTTTATTCAACGTGGCCAGGCATTTCTCGTATCTGGATTTCAGTGAGGCAAGTTCCGACTGCAATGCCTCTTCGTTTCCTTTCGGCTCGCCTGTTGTCTTTTTCCCTTTATTCATATCAAAGGTTTTAAATATGAAATTTTACCAGGTTTCAAAAAATCAGATAGGGTAAAGATAGAAAATCCGGAAATCAAAATCAACTGCCTCAAAATTCACATTCCGGAAGATACGTTTATGAAACACCGGATTTTTTTTGCTTCAGCCCTGATTCGAAGTTAAGGATTTTTGCGAAAGGATTTCGGCTTTCTTCGCTGAAACCTGTATGCGAACTTCCTTTCCTGGACCTGATAATTGGTTTCGAATGAATCGATGAGTTCTTTCAGAAGTTCGTGCAGATTGAAAAACGAAATGAACCTTACCCTGGTTTTACCAATGATCATTTCGTGATCTAATGAAAGATTTACAACCCAGGCTTCAGTGGGTTGGTATTTGTCAATGAAATTCCGGAGAGAACGTGTCATCATGGGCTTTTTTAAAGCGCTGAACTTAACTTCAATCCCAATCGGGTCGCTCCCGCGAGCGATCACAAAATCAACTTCGGCTTTATCGGTAGTGCGCCAGAAATGTACCTGGTATTGCGATACCCTTAGTTCGTTTAACAGGAGATTTCCAACGATGTTCTGAAAAACGAAACCCTGGTCCTGCGGATGTTGAAGATTACCAAATGCCGACAGTATAAGATTTCTCATGCCATGGTCGTTAAAATATACCACAGGAGATTTTGTGATTTCCTTGATGGCATTGTTGAAATATGGAGTTACCAGCCTCACAAAATATGTTTTTTCGGCATACCAGAGATACTTCCTGATGGTGGGCACACTCATTTGTGCATCATTAGCCAGGTTGTTAAGATTCAGTATCTGGCCGGTTTGGGCCGCAAGCAATTTGATAAGCCTCCCATAGGATTCGCTGCGGTCACCCTGTAAGAATAAACGGATATCCCTGTCAATGTACGACTGGTAGATTTCATTGATTAGCTGTAGTTTTTCACGGGCAGAGGGTTCTGTCACCACACGCGGATAACCTCCGAAATTCAGGTATTCATTGAACAAGATCATCACAGCGGGGAAATGCAGTTTGATATATGCCTGAAGCCTGTCAGAATATTTATAAGAAGTGCGGTAGTCAAGAAATTCATGAAAAGTTAATGGAGAAACTTCAAAAATCCTTTTCCTGCCGGCCAGGGACTCCGAGATCTTTTCTTTCAGTTCAATGCTTCCCGAACCTGAGATGATTAACTTGTATGGAAGTTGCATATCATAAAGGCCTTTAAGGAATAGCCCGGCGTCGTTTTTTCTTTGAATCTCATCTATGAATACATAGCCCTTATGCGGGCCAAATTCAAGCTGTATTTTGCTGATCAACGCTTCCTGTGAGCGAAGAAAGGGGAGGTCAGATTCATAATCAAAACTGAGAAACAGCGCAGGTTTGCCTGCTGATTTGAGTTCATCGATAAGGATATTCATCAGGGTGGTTTTACCAACCTGGCGCGGGCCGCCGATGACTGTTATTTCCTTCCTGACCAGGTGATCGCGGATCTGATCTGTAATGAGGCGTTTGATCATAAAATTATACTTTAACACGATAAAACAATAAACAAAGTTACATAATTATCGTGTTAAATGCAAATTTTATGTAAAAATTCATTAATTTTTTATTCCTGGCTTATTCATTTTAATTTTTTATACATTGCCTGATGATTCATGGGCAGGAAAGAAAGAACAAACAAACCGGTAATAAATTAAATATTAATTCCATGAGCAATGTAAATGAACGTATCCTAGGGATCATCGATTTTGTGAGGGGTTGTTACGAGGCGCAAACCAGGGCCTTTTCGGCATTTGAATATGGCTATCTCGGGGAACTGATCCTGAAGAATAAAGTTACATCCGTTCTTGACGTGGGAACAGGAGAGGGGAATTTTATTTCGGGGTTGGCCAGGCTGACTCCCGATGTGATGTTCAAAGCTGTTGACGCTGATCCTGAGCTGATCTCATCTGCCCGGGAGAAACACGGCACAGCCAACCTGTCATTCGAACATATGCTGTTTGACCACTCCTTCCCGTACGGAAATTTTGATCTGATCACGGCAAGATTTGCGGTAGAGCATATGAAGAATGTTCCTGAGTTTATATCGGATGCTTTTACAAAACTCAGGAGTGGAGGAATATTGATGATCACCGAGTATTTCATCGATACCAGCTATGCAGGGAACAGTACCTGGAAACTATTCAGGGATAAGGAGCTTGAGTTCTACCATAACATAGGCTCTCATCCAAGGATCTCCCTGGCATTGCCGAAATATTTGAAAGACCAGGGTTTTTCTGGTGTGGAATCTGTTCTAAGGCATGTCTCCCCGGCCACTGTGGGATCCCTTGAGTTTTATGATGTAATCAGGAGTTATGCAAACCTATATAGCGCCGTTGAACCGGGTTTATGGACTAAGGAGTTGAAACAGCAGATCCTGGATTACTGCGATACCGCGCAGACCCGGGCATCCGGCAGGGAAGATGTGCTGTTCGTAAGCCAGACCACAGGGATAAAGCCCTGACAGGCCCGGGCAGGTTTATCCCAGGTTTCTGAAATGGTAAAATAATGCTACCGGACGATAAAACGCATGTGCAAACTTTGAGAATGCAAACAACAGCACGAGTTCCATCGAGATGACTGTATGAACCAGGAAAACGAACTGGTTTACGATATTGTTTGCGCCAAAAGCTACCGAAACTTCGAGCCAGAAACCAGTCAGCCCGGCAATCCACAGGAACCAAAGGAAGGTCCAGTCGGCCGGACTGGTTTCGCTGTATATCAGTGTCACTTTTTTCAGGCGGTAGTTGATAGCCTGGCTTGTTCCAAGGATCATAAATAAGCCGGCAATAGTTCCCAGGATTCGGCTTGGCCACCAAATTGTTGTTGCAGGATCTTTTAGGATGAAATCAAGGCTGGTTGCAACCAATAGCCCGATGAATCCCCACATGATAGCCCAATGCACGAACCAGGGCTGGGTAAACCAGGGTTTGCCCCTCCAATGTGAATCTTCCTCGGCATCGCAGTGTTTGTAACGGTCCATGGTCCCGGCTTCACTGAGTACCATCCATATAGCTTTGAAAATACCGACTTTGGATTTGGCTTTATTATCCTTGTTTTTATTGAAGCTTATGATCATGGAAAGAACACCCCATACCATGGAAAGACCTGTAAAGCTGAAGATCACAAGGCCCATATTGTGAATTACTGCATATGGTATATACGCAAATATCCAGCGAGATACTTCATACTCGGGTTTAAGGGTGAACAGGAAGAACCCAAGAAAAACCGCAATCAGTGTTGTAATTGCTACAAATGCCGGCGGGCTCTTGAACATAAGCCTGGTTAGCCCGGTGGGTTCATATTCTGATATGGCAAACCGCCTCACGGCTGCAAGGTATTGGCCGGGACCGGCCTGGCGCGGACAGGTTTCGGTGCAATCTCCGCAGGAATAGCAAAGCCAGGGTTCTACGCTGCTCAGGATTTCTTTTTTGAGTCCAAGTACACCTAATCTTAAGGTAAGCCGCGGGAAACTTACATTATCCTCACTATGGCTGCAAACTGCCGAACAATTTCCGCAGTTGAAGCAGGCATCGAAATCTTTGGCCCCGTATTTTTTCAGTTCATCTGCAAAATGTGGATCTATCTTGGTCATTTCGCCTTGTTTTTAAGTTTGTAGAGGAAGTATTCATCATTATCGTCAATTCCTGCAGCTTCAACTATGTAGTATTTGTTCATGGTCATCAAATGCCAGGTAACAAGTTCAGAAGGCTGTTGCAGGCTTGCAGCAATCTGGGGGATGGTCTTTGGTTCTTCCGAAAGGTTTTCCATGATGGATTTCCAGATCTGCGGGAAGTCTTTCATGCCTCCTGCATCTCCCTCCTGACCTGATTTCCCTTTTTCAACATTCAGATCTACCTCTTGCGAAAACCCGTCTATCATCCCTTCAATTTCCGCATTGGTATACTGGGCAATGTCAATGGCGTCGGCAGGGCATATTGGGGCACAGATCCCGCAGCCCTTACAAACAGGATCGTTCACCGACGCCACGACTTTGCCGTTAGTTTCAATCTGGAAGATTGCATCATATTCGCAAACTTCCTGGCATTTTCCGCACCAGGTGCAGGCTTCCGCATCAATGCGGGCAATGATCGGCTCAAGTTCAAGCGTGTCTTTTCTAATGATCGCGTTGATCTTTGCCGAGGCTGCCATAGCCGACTGCACCGATTCGGTAATATTTTTGGGGCCCTGGCAACTTCCGCCGAGGAACACCCCGTTGATCACCGTTTCAACCGGTCTAAGCTTAGGATGTATCTCGTTGAAGAATTTGTCACTCCCGATGGGTATCTTAAGTTTGTTTGCGATATCCTGGCTGTCTATACGGGGCACCATGCCTGTAACCAGTACGACCAGGTCGGCATCAAGCTCAAGTTCCCTTTTCTTTGTGAGTGAGTCTTTGATCTTTACGTTTACTGTATTTCCATTCTGTACAACAGCAGGAGGGAATTTTTCCTGGTACATCAGGTAGGTATCGCCCGATTTTGATGACTTTTCGTACAATATCTCGTTTTTTCCATAAGTGCGGATATCGCGGTACAAATGAAATGCCTTGATCCCTTTGCATTTCTCGTGTACGATAAGGGATGAATGGATGGCTGCGGTACAGCAGCTCCTTGAACAGTATTTGTTCTCTCCCTTGGTCTGCCTCATTCCTACACAGTAGATGTATGCAATGGTCTTGACAGGTTTGCCCTGGTAAGAAAGACTTCCGTTCGAAGTATCGACCAGTTTGTCGAATTCTTTCATCGTGATCACACGGCTTCCTTCGGTAAAACCATATTCTCCCTCCTTAGGTACGTAGGATTCATACCCGGTGGTTACCAGGATGGCTCCTGCCGGGAAGCTCATGACTTCACCGGGGGTGCCGTTCACTCTTACGTCTACCTTAAAATTCCCAATGCTGCCTGTGACTTTATCGACGATGGCCGATGTGAACAGAGTGATCTTTGATAGTTTCCTGATTTCAGCAAGAAGTGTGTCCACCAGGTCCTGTCCTTTCTGGTTTGTAGGGAATACCGGGCCTTTGCCGGCCATTTGTCCGCCGGCAACCGCTTCTTTTTCCACTATAACAACCTGGTTGTCCATCCTTGCAAGGTCAATAGATGCACGCATTCCGGCAAGTCCGGCACCAATAACAACTACCGATTTTGTAGCTTTGACTTCAATATTGGTAAGTGCTTCTGAACTTGAAACCCTTCTGATCCCAGCGCGTATCAGTCCGGCAGCTTTATATGATGCCTGGGCTGGATGGTCTGAATGGGCCCATGAACACTGTTCGCGAACGTTTACCTGCACATAATTATAAGGATTCAAGCCGGCGCGTTCAGCCACACCACGGAAGGTATGCAGGTGAAGCTTGGGCGAACAGGAAGCCACAACAATACCATCGAGTTGCTTCTCCTGTATGTCTTTTATCATTTCCTTCTGGTTGGAATCGGCACAGGCAAACATCACATTCTTTGAAACTGCCACGTTTTCTTCCTGCCCGACTATATCGCGAAGCTGCTCCACATCTACGTAATCGGAGATATTACCCCCGCAATGGCAGATGTAAACGCCTATTCTCTGTTTCTTCTTTTTCTCTTCCATTATCTGGCTATTTTTTTTGTACATCGTTGATGAGTTAAGCCATGAGCCATGAGCCATGAGCCATGAGAACTTCAAAATTCAATATTCGGCATTCAAATCAAACATTTTTTTTACATCTGGCTCAGGTATGCCGCTACCTCGCTCGCCGCGGCCCCGGCCGATAAGATCGAATCGGGAATATCCATTGGTGCGGCGGATGTACCTGCAACAAAAACCCCTTCCACGCTGGTCCTGCTGGGATTCAGCTGAAGGTCGGTCTGTTTGATGAAATTAAACTGGTCAAGAGCAGGGCTGCCATCTTTAAACGATTTGAGTACTGTATTCTCAGGCATCATGCCAACCGAAAGTACCACCAGGTCATGGGTCATTTCTTTTACCTGTCC
>Ga0208495_1000339_pt1 | contig 17604 bp, 17 predicted proteins | sample CryBogmetaGMA14M_FD_184551 | JGI IMG/M metagenome (GOLD analysis project Ga0208495, IMG submission 184551) | Freshwater microbial communities from Crystal Bog, Wisconsin, USA - MA14M (SPAdes) | ecosystem: Environmental > Aquatic > Freshwater > Lake | place: Crystal Bog, Wisconsin, USA...
AGGAGAAAGGCTCACCTCTATCCCTGGAGCTATCAAACTTCTTTCCGTCGGCAAGTGTCCCCGTGTAATGTACAACAACCTTCTGGCCTTTCTGTGGAAGCGGCCCCTTGCCTTCCTGGAGGAATTCCACCTTTAAACCTGATGGAGTGGTCATCTCTCTGCCTCCTTGGCTGATGGCGGCACCCACTAACAAGATTAGGCCGGCAACCGCGGTTAACAAAATCAGCTTTTTCCTCAATAAGTTATCTCCTTCCGTCTTGAATATAAGTGTTGCCTCTTGTAACAGGGGGAAGGATCTCTGTCCAGGGATAAAATTGCTTGCACGAAAATACGTTCCTATCGGGAAAGAAGATTGCGTCTGGGATTTGTGCCACTGTTTCAAAACATACCTGAAGTGGACTCACGACCTTAACCACCTGTCCAGTTTTTGGTGTCAAATACTCATATGGGTGGGTATAATTGGTATACAGTTATCCTGACAATAGGGGGCTGAAACCAAAAACCAGTTTCCCCCGCCGATGCGGGATAGGAGGGAATGGGAATCAAAACTTTAAAAGTATCAATTGTTCTTGCATCAGCCTCACCAAGGCGAAAGGACCTTTTGCGCGGTCTGGGACTGCATTTTCGAATAGTGCCTTCAACAGTGGACGAAGTATACCTCGACTCCGAGACACCTGAAGATCACGTTTCTCGACTCGCACTTGCAAAAGCGCTCGATGTGGCGGAACGTTTTCCCGATGCTTGGGTCCTTGGAGCTGATACTGTAGTTGTTATCGATCAAAGAATACTGGGTAAGCCGAAAAGTCGAAGAGAGGCACGGACCATGCTGGCAACCCTTGCTGGGAGGTCACATGAGGTGTTTACAGGGTATGCCGTTGTACATTCTCGCTTTACGGAAAGGCAAAGGCTCCGCTACGTGCGATCCATCGTCCACATTCGGGAACTGACCCCCCAACAGATAGCTGCTTATGTAAGAACCGGAGAGCCCATGGATAAGGCAGGCGCCTACGCTATCCAGGGAATCGGATCAGGTATCGTAGAGCGCATCGAAGGATCATATACCAATGTCGTGGGTCTTCCCCTCTGCGAGGTTGCCAGGGATCTTAAGGAACTGGATGTTTTCGATTTCCTGAAATCAGATGGTAAACCATGATTGCAGAAAATATTGCCGAACTAAAACTGAGAATCGCCGAAGCTGCCGAACGTGTACAACGTAATAGCAACGATATTCGAATTGTCGCGGCTGCCAAAGGGCAGGGACGGGAAAAAATCGAGGAGGCATTGTCCGCAGGTATTAGTATCATTGGCCACAATTACTTCCAGGAAGCGTTCTATGAGATGCCATTGGCAGGGAACTCAGAAGTAGAATTTCATATGATCGGGAATCTACAGAAAAACAAGGCCGGCAAGGCAGTAGAACTCTTCCACGTGATAGAAACGGTAGATAATGCTACGCTTGCCGGTACGTTGTCGAGAAGAGCCGAGGCCATTGGACGGACCATAGGTGTGATGATCCAGGTCAATCTTGCCCGTGAACCCCAGAAATCAGGTATAGAACCAGAAAAGATCCAAGAATTGGCTGAAGCAATCCGAAGCCTCCCGGCTGTCTGTCTTCAAGGCTTGATGACTATACCGCCAATTTTCGATGACCCTGTAAGAGCTAGACCATATTTTGCAGGGTTGAGAGAGTTACGAGATAAGCTGATAATGCAGGGAGTGCTTACTCGGGAAATGAAAGAACTGTCTATGGGCATGACCGGTGATCTCGAGGTAGCGGTTGAAGAGGGAGCTACACTCGTCAGGATCGGTACAGGTCTATTTGGTTCCAGGTCATGAGTCCTTGTCCTTTGAGGAATTATAGGGAATTCGGAATGTTGTCCGGTTAAGACGAAAACGTTCGAGGCCATAAGCACATTTGACTTCGAGGCATTTCCTGATTCAGCCGAGATTATTCCGCAAAACCCGGTTGCAGCGCGTTTCAGCCCTAAGAGCTGTAAGATTTGTAGGTTTACCTGTTATTACAGCGCACACATGAACCATTGATCAATAGTCGCCCAAGTCTTGGTGTAAAGCCTTCACCATCACGCTGAGGTTGTGATAATTTCCTTTGAGGTCCTTCACGTAATTTTTCAGGACGGCTTGTTCGAAGAAATCCATCTTGGCTGAAGCATTTAACGCTGTGTCCTCAACTCCCACCACGAATTCGGTTATCAGCTTTTCTATTCCTACACTCTTGGCCAGTTCCACAATGTCCAGAAGGATTTGAGTTCCTATCCGCTGATTTCGGTACCTCGGGTCTACCATCATGCGAAGATGCGCTATGTGCTTGAGGCAGTCCGTAGGTCTGCGGTGCAGTCGCACATTGGCGATAATCCGGCTGTCCTTTGGGTTGATAGCAATAAGGACTATTATGCGGTCGTGACTAAGGTCTTCGATCCATTCATGCAGTATAGCAGGGTCAGCCAGATTATATCTCCTGAACCAACGCTCCTCGTCAGGGATCCTTGAAAAGAACTCGATGAGAGCTTTTTCGTCCTTACGCTCCAATGGCCTAAGAATGATGCGAGTTCCGTCTGCGCTCACTATCTCCTTAGGATATTTACTCAGCATATTTGGTCTCCTTCCCACGCAGCATCGCTTCAATTGTGCAACTAATCTTTTATCAGACCATGTAGGCCTTCGTAAACAATCATTCGCGTTGAGCCGGATTAAAGGTCTTTTTTATCTTGACTTTTTGTTGTTATGGTTGATAAAATTCAAGCCACATAAGTAGAAACGAATTAGTGTCTGGAGAGAAGGTTAGGGGTTTTAGCAGTGTTTCTTCTTTCCAGGTAAAGCCTGAGATGAGCAGGACAGGAACTCGAGGGGAAGAATTATGTGCTTTTGTGATCTCCTATCTGTGAGGTGAAGGAGAGCATTGGTGCCTAGACCACTGACTGATAGGGAGTTTTTTTGTTTCAATGATGTGAGGGGGGCGATCGGAACGCAAGTTGTAAGTCGAAACCTTTCCTATCGCCGATCTGATGATGGGGGTATGGTTGAGATGATAGTCTCTCGTTCAAGATTTGTGGGTGTGTTCATATTGTTGTGCCTCGGGACGTTGGCTCTATTTTCTTCAGCCACGTTTGCGCAGGTATTTCCCGGCGACAATCCATCAGGTGTCGGTAACAGCTCATCCAGCCTCACGGATGGGTTACTCGTTCCGTTCCGCTTCAAATCCGGCAGTAACAACGGAGGACCATCCTTAGGCATTTTGTCTGCCAGCTACGATTACAACAAGTTTAACTACGCAGAGGGAGTGAGTTTCAGTGATTTTCGCCTTCATTATAGCATCCCTCTCCGAATTAGTGGGGACGGTGCCGCGGTGATTCCATTCGTAAGGGCCTACATTACCAATATAAAACAAACACCTGAGACTTTTGGGTTCTTACAGGACCAGGTAGGTTTTGGGGGGAAATTCTTGGCCGCGCTGAGCCACGAATTTTTTGTTGTGGTGATGGCTGAGTATGATGCGTCCCGTCGCGAGGGCAGTTGGTACTCTGGTGGTAAAGCCGGAGTCTCTCTCTACAAGTTCGTTGACCGCTTCAATCTCGTCAATTTGAAAGCGAAGTATTATGCACAGTCTGCCGGAGATATGGTCGTCTTGCCCAACGGCCTGACCGGTTACGAGTTTGCAGTCGGCTACTCGTTCAGACCGTATTCTTATAACGCGTGGCCGTCTATCTCAGGGTCGTGGTATTCTTTCAACGCGGGGTCAGGACAGGAACAGCGGGGGTGGATGCTGAGTGCCAGTCTGCCATTGGTTTACGAATTGGCCCAACTGCGCTGCTCAGCGGGCTACGACAACGTGATTCTCGGCAACTACTCAATCGGGGCTGATCTCAACATCCCGTTTTGACCACGATGCGAATAGAATTTTCGTGCCACCGGGTTTAAAGTGTTTCTACGAAGAGGATCCGATATGCCCATGAAATCAGAGGCAACGCCAAAAAATCTTTTGCCTAAGGCTTCCGGAGAGGATTTTAAGAAAAGCGTCTCCGGTCAGAGAACCGGAGTAAAACCGTGGCAAAGTAATTGGGAGCTTTTGGTCATTCCAGCTTTACTTATACTGATGATCTGGCTTGGTGGGTGTACGGGGTCACCCCTGTTGCAACAAATTATAGAAGCAGAGTCAATCCAAATTCCCCATTCACCGGACTCTGTGACCAACCCCAATGGGAAAGCGGTGCGTGCCGCTTATGAGGAAATGATTAACTGCGTAGACAGGGGTGTCGCTGACAACTGTAGCCAATGCTGCCCAGGTAAGGCCTGCGGTAGATACCCCCCGGACCCGGCCAAGGTCTGGTGTTATACTCAATGACGGCGTACCGTTTGTTATTGGAAAGGATATGCTCTTTCGTACAGCACGAGCGAGTCTCTTGGCTGGCACTTTTCACGGTCTGTTTCATATTACACTCCTCTCGTTTCCGAGGTGTCAGTCTAAGAAATCTGTGCCTATAATGAGGAACCCCCGTAGGTTTCGTCCAGACTCCTTTCGAACTGCCCGCACGCTTGGCCAAAGTGAAAGACCTCTTAGGAACGCCGTGTCAGGATTTCCGTTGACGAAGAAAAAACAAGAGCCCCACTCCCACGATTATCATGAGGATGGAAAAAATCTGCCCTGTCGTCAGCCACAATAAGACCATCAATATAGAGGTGTCAGGTTCCCGGAGGAACTCGACTGCAAATCTGAAGACCCCATACAAGACAAGGAAGAGAGCAAATACTTCCCCTGGTTTTCGAGCTTTCAAACGAAAAAGCCACAGAACTGCAAAAAGGACGAGTCCTTCAAAAAAGGCGCCATAGAGTTGAGACGGATGACGGGGGAAGTTTCCGGCTCCGGGGAAAACGATGCCCCATGGAAGCGTGGTCACTGTTCCAGGGAGTTCTCCGTTAATGAAATTGCCGATCCTGACCAGCATGATTCCTATCGGAAGAGCCAATATGCATATGTCAGCCATTTCCGCAAGCGGCAGACTACGGCGTCGGGCCAAAATCCAGCCAGCAACGATAATGCCGATCAACGCGCCGTGAAAACTCATACCTCCTTGCCACACGGCAAAGATCTGCCACGGGTGAGCAAAGAAGTAACTGGGATAGTACAGTAGTACTGCTCCAAGCCTGCCGCCGACAATGAGTCCGATAAGACCGTATATGACCATACCAGCAGTCGCTTCCACGGGAACAGGACCTCGTCTGCGTAACAGCTCGGCATAAATGACTACAGCGCCTACAATGACACCTAGCAAGCACATAAGGCCGTACCAGCGCACGCCCAACAGGCCGATTCTGAATGCAACCGGATCGATGAACGGATAAGAACGGAAAAAGGCACGAGCCCGGAAATCCATGCTGTTTTCATGTTTCAGAAGAAGTCGCAAAACCCCAATATGGCCGTTTTCGTTCGCATAGGTTGATGGGGTTTTCCCGAGAACGTCCTGAGCACCGGCATCCGCGCCCGCTGCGAGAAGCATACCGACGATTTCCTTGTTGCCCACCTGCGAAGCAGTAATCAAGGGGGTGAGGCCGCTCTCATTCCGTGCATCCACAGCGGCCCCACTGTCCAAGAGCCTTCTCAACAGTTCCGGACTGCCCGCCATGGAGGCCAGCAGTAACGGAGTGGCACCACCAGGCCCGCGGAGATTGACCGCCGCCCCGTGGTCGAGAAGTATCTTCGCGGCTTCCTCGTCACTAAGCAGCGCGGTATTTGCCAAGGCAGTGTTGCCGCTGTGATCCCGAGCGTTGACGTCCGCACCGTTCTCCAGAAGCCTCTTCAGCTCCTCCATGTCCCCTTTTTGGACCGCCTCCGACACGGGATTGCCTTGAGCCGGGGAGATGCTTACCCATGCCGCCAACAGCAAAGGTACAAGAATAATGACCACCTTCCATTTTGATAGGTCGGCACGAAACACGAACTTCGACATGATGAATTCCCTACTCACTATATTGTGACTATCTTAGACCTCAATCATGGTTTTGCGCAATATTCAGAAAGTAATACAAAACTAGCCAGGTTAGGACAAAAGAACAGGTGAGAAGGATTGCTTCGAACAAAGAGATGGTCTAGAAAAATTGGACCTGCTCTCAACTAAGGAAAGAGTCAATGTCGTTCAGGGCACTAGCCCGGAGCAATTTTGTGTTGAATGGAAGCGGCCAAATCTTTTAGGCGTTAATCGAATATCCAATGCTTGCAGTTACCGCTGATTTTTGCCTCATCTTTGGTAGATGTAACGGTATCCGAAGGTCGATAGACCGGCTTTGACTGGGCTTACACAGAAGGTATATTATTGGGAGGCGACGCATTTTTATTTACAAAACGGCATTAGAGAAAAAGTTATGAAAAGAATCTACAGTGCGCCAATTCTTGCTGAAGTTGAAAATATGAAAAACGTACTGCAGCTTAATGGGATTGAATCCACCATTACAAATCAGTATCTGAGCGTAGGGATAGGTGGTATCGGGTGTTACCCCGAATTATGGGTGGCAGAGCGGGATGTTGTACGTGCGCTAGAGATAACGGAAACTACAGACAAAGATCTGAGTGAATCACAAGGGACCTGGGTTTGCGCTGAATGCAATGAGGAGGTAGAGGGGCAATTTACAGAGTGCTGGAACTGCGGTAAATCAAGAAGCAGAGAATAGTCATGGAAGTGCCCGACAAATCGCAAGTGTGTATTGGCACCACAAAATCCCTGTCGGCGTCAAGGGCATAGAGGATTTAATCCCGACTATCCATCCGGTGAAAGGGAAATCAACCCAAGGCAAACCTAAGCTATCCTGAACCATTTCCCCCTGACGGCTATTAGATGCTGACCAAAGGCAGGATTGACAAAACGAGTAGGTTGGCAGACATTCAGGCATTCGTTGTTCTAAATTAGGGAGGCCACGGCGTCCGCAGTCCGGTTGACGCTCTTCTTAGCCGGATTAAAGGTTGCAGGAGTTTGCTTTAGATCATAATATTACTTTCGCCCTGCCGCCCGGGTCAACCAGGGGAGGGCTGAAGAAATCCACAATTGGGAGATTTGGTAAATGGATGAAAAAGAAAAGGCCGTCCTTGACGCAATGAAAAAATTAGGAAAACCAGTAAGGCCGGGAGATGTGGCCAAATCAATGGAACTAGACTCGAAAGATGTCTCCAAGATCATAGACTCCCTGAAGAAAAAAGGAATGCTGGTCTCTCCGAAGAGATGTTACTACTTGCCTTCCGATAGTTGAGTTTTCGCCTGAACTCAATGGCTATTCCAAAAAACTGACCCCTGACCATGGTTAGGAATTCTCTTTGTGTTTTCAAATTCTTGACATAGGGAAGGGGGGATGATAGGCACTCAGTCCAATGAAAAGAATTTCTGGAGTCTGCGGCCGTAACGTAATCCCCCTTCCCAACTCGCCGACTCGCGTGCATTTGATGGGGATAGGCGGCACCGGCATGTCTGCACTAGCCGGGCTTTTTCACTCAAAAGGATTAAAGGTGAGCGGTTCTGATCAGGCGGTCTATCCTCCAGTGAGCGATTTCCTCAACGATCTGGGAATTGAGATAATGGAAGGATACCGGGGAGCTAATCTGTCTTCGAGGCCTGATTTGGTGGTGGTGGGCAACGTCATCCGCCGCACTAACCCCGAAGCCGATGAATTGGAGAAGAGCGGTATTCCATTCGCGTCCATGCCTGAATCGTTGAATCATTACTTCATTAGAGACAAAATCTGCCTGGTGATAACCGGCACTCACGGAAAAACTACCGTAAGTGCAATGTTAGCCTGGATCCTTTATGATGAGGATCTTGACCCAAGCTTTATGATCGGAGGCCTTCCCAGGAATTTTATGACCAATTACCGTTTGGGAAAGGGCCGTTTCTTCATTTTGGAAGGGGATGAATATGACACGGCATATTTCGATAAGACCCCAAAATTCCTTCATTATACCCCTAAGGTGGGGATAATAACCTCATGCGAATATGATCATGCAGATATTTACGATACCGTGGAAAATATTCAGGAGCAGTTCATTCGCTTTGCCGAACTGATTCCTTCAGACGGCTATCTCATTGCCTACGGCGAAGATCCTCGGGTCAGTAAGATTGCAGCGGGGTCCAAAGCTTCCCTTAGGACTTATGGAATGAACTTCGGCGATGATTGGACAGTGGCTGATCTTATCGACACTCAGGATGGAGTGACAGCGACCATTCTCAGAGACGACCGTTTCGTTGCCAAGGGAACCTTGCCGATCATGGGTGCTCATAATGTATTGAATGCCTTGGCAGCCATAGCAGCGGCAGAAACAGTTGGAGTGGAACCAAGACGGGCTTTTAGATCTCTGCAGTCTTTCAAAGGTGTGGGACGGCGGCAGCAAATACTGGGAGAGGAATCCGGCATACTGGTCATAGATGATTTCGCACATCATCCAACCGCTGTGAGCGAAACCTGTGCGGCTATGAAGTCCAGGTTTCCCGACAGGCGCGTTGTGGCGGTGTTTGAACCGAGAACCAACACCAGTAGGCGTTCAATTTTTCAAAAAGCCTATATACAGGCGTTTCTCAAAGCAGACATCATAGTATTGAGAGAACCTGCCGATCCTGAGAAATTTCCTGAAATTGACAGGTTCAAGTCATGGATGTTGGCCGCAGATCTGAGGTCTCAGGGCAAGGATGCACATGCATTCAAAGATACGGATGGAATACTCGATTTTCTTTGTAAATGGATCAGATCAGGCGATGTTGTGCTGTTAATGTCCAACGGTAATTTCGACAGGCTGGGGAGCCGACTAATTACGTCTCTCAAGGAAAAGGCAGAATGAAAGAAGCGGCACTTTATGAAAAACTTGGATCTGGTTCCGTAAAATGCCATCTCTGCCGGCACGGATGTAACATCGATCTTGGGAAAAAGGGTGTCTGTGGTGTACGTGTCAACCAGGAAGGGGCCCTGTACAGCCTGGTCTATGACAAAATAATCTCCACCAATGTTGATCCAATTGAGAAAAAGCCCCTCTTTCACTGCGCACCCGGTACAAAATCCTTCTCAATCGCTACGGTGGGCTGTAACTTTCATTGTTCTTTCTGCCAAAATTATTCTATCTCCCAAATGCCGAGGGACAATGGTCGGATAGAAGGGGAAAACTACTCTCCGAAGGATCTTGCGAAACTAGCTGCAAGCGCAAATTGCAGGAGCATTGCTTACACGTACACGGAACCGACAATATACTACGAGCTTGCCAGGGACACGATGGTCGAGGCAAGAAAGCTGGGCCTGTTGAATGTTTTTGTTACCAACGGCTATATGAGCCGGGAAATGCTTGAGGATTCCAATGGGCTCATAGATGCGGCTAATGTTGACTTAAAGGCATTTAACGATCAATTTTACAAGCACTACTGCCATGCCCGGCTTGAAGGTGTTATCGACTCGCTGCGATTCATGAAACAGATAGGAATATGGGTGGAAGTTACGACTCTCCTGATCCCTACGCTGAACGACAATCCTACCGAGGTGCGGGAACTGGCCCGGTTCATCAAGACCGATTTGGGAAAGGAAACACCTTGGCATGTAAGTCGCTTTTATCCCAGGTACAAAGAAAAGGAATTGCCCCCGACCGACGTAGATGCTCTGAGGAAAGTGAGGCAGATAGGACTAGATGAGGGCTTATTTTATGTTTACACCGGTAACGTCCCGTGGGATCCAGGCGAAAAAACTTATTGTCCGGGGTGTTCGTTACTTTTAATCGACAGGGCGGGGTATAGCATAGAAAAGTACAGCATAAAGAACGGGCTCTGCCCCAAATGTGGCTATCAAGTTGACGGCATTGATATGTAGCCCCCAGGTTTAGCTGGAGTGTTTCGAGAAACTGCGAAAAAGCGACGCGTTGTAGCACGTGCTCATCGCAGCTAATTAGGTCAAACATTTACTTGCCCCCTATTGTTTGAGGAGTTGCATGGTAACTGAAAAGAGAATTCTCGTTTCTCCCTCTTTGCTTTCCGCAGATTTCACGCGACTCGGCGAAGAAGTTCGGGAAGTTCAGGAATCTGGTGCGGATTGGCTCCATCTTGATGTCATGGATGGCCGTTTTGTTCCCAACATAACCATAGGGCCCCTGGTGGTCTCAGCGGTTAAAAGGGTCTCCACTATACCATTAGACGTTCACCTCATGATCGTGGAGCCGGATCTATACTTAGAACAATTTCAAACTGCCGGAGCCGATATCCTGACCGTGCATCCGGAAGCGACTCATCATTTACACCGCACGCTTACCAGGATTCGCGAGTTAGGGATGAAGGCAGGTGCAGCACTGAATCCCTCTACAGGCCTGGAATCGGTAATGCACGTTTTGGCCGAACTGGACGTTGTCATGTTAATGACAGTGAATCCTGGCTTTGGGGGGCAGTCCTTCATCAGGACCATGCTCCCAAAAGTGAGGGCTCTTAGGGAAATCATCGACCAATCCGGATACGAAATTCTCATTGAGATAGACGGCGGGGTAAGTCCTGGAACGGCACCTGATCTCGCTATGGAGGGAGCAGATGTATTTGTTGCGGGTAGCGCTGTTTTTGGTCACCCTCCATACGATGAGGTAATAAGAAAGCTTCGCTGTGAAGGCCAATCCACCCATTCATGAGTACTTGGCTCAGTGCATCGAAGCTAAACGACAGGAATGGAACTACACGGACTGATTGCAGTAACAACAACAAGAATGGATGTAGGGTGATTTATTGCAAGCATGTCCCCACCGCTAAGCAAAAAACTTTAAAGGCATCCCATGAAGAACGGACACGTATTTTTTGAGATTCTAGCAGTATTTGCAATGATTCTTTTTTTGTCTGGCCCTGCTGCCTTAGCCACAAATGACAAGGAATCATTATCAGATCCGAAGGCCATTCCACTGCCGGATCTGGAAAAAGACCCTGGATTTTTGTTTCTCATGGCCGAAAATTCAGAAGCCGCCGGCGATCATGAAGCAGTCATGAAGTACCTACGTCAGGCCTTGGCCCTGGACCCCACTTCAGCTTATCTCAATACCCGCGTAGGGACACTTCTTGCTCGAAACCGTAAAATCGCAGATGCTCTGATTATAGCTCGGACAGCAACCCTGTTTGATCCAGAGAATGATGCTGCATATACATTGTTGGGTAAGATCTACACCGTGACCAATGATCGGGCTAGGGCCACCGATGCATATAGCCGGGCGCTTGAACTTAAACCGGACGACAGGGATCTCTATGTTTTTCTAGGTTCTCTTCAGGCTTCCCAGGATCTTTTGGGGGACGCTGAAAAGACCTTTTTGAAAATGATCAAACAGTTTCCAGAAGAAAGAGAAGGTTATTTTTATCTCGGTAAAGTCTACGTGGAGGACAAGCAGTACGACAAAGCCATCGAACTGTTCAATCAAATTTTGGACAAACGGAGCGAAACAGCTCCCCAAGCCCACTTGGAACTAGGATCAGTCTATATTCTCCAGAAAAAGTACACGGAAGCGGAGGAGCATTTCAGGGAGGCAATCAAACTTGATCCTTTCAATATCAGCGCGAGATTTAATTTAGGACAGGTACTTGCGACACAGAAAAACTTTACAGAATCATATCAAGCATTTGAAGAACTTGGCAAACTTGCTCCCTCAAACCTCGGAATTCAGATCAAAATGGCCCTCATTCTGGCTGAACAGAAAGAGTACGACAAAGCTAAAGAAATGCTGGACAAAATCCTGCAAAACAAGCCCGGTTGGGACCAAGTCCGGTTCCATTTAGGACGGCTTCTCAAAGAGCAGGGAAAGCCCGATGAGGCAGAAAAAGAATTCGTCCAGATTCGGAAGGGCCAGCCGACTTTCGTTAATTCCAGAATACTGCTTTCGCTAATGTTCTTGAGAAGCAAGGAGCTTGGAAAGGCCATCAGGTACATTGACGAAACCATCGATCCTGAGACTAAAGACACGGACCTTCTCCAGATCAAAGGCTCAATTTTGGAAGAGCTGTACAGATTCGACGAGGCGTTGAAAATATACGAGAAGGCTCTTGAGATAGATCCTAAGGATTCCAAGATCCGCTATTCATTTGGTAACGTGCTGGAAAAAAGCGGACGTAGGACGCGTAGCATGGAGCAGATGGAAAAAATTCTTGAGGAAAAACCTGACGACGCCGGCGCCCTTAATTTCATCGGTTATACTCTCGTCTCCTCCGGGAAGGATATCGACAGAGGGGAAAAGCTCATTCGGAAGGCCTTGGAACTCAAACCGGAGGACGGATACATTTTAGATTCAATAGGCTGGGTTCTCCACAAGAAGGGTATGAACGATCAAGCCCTACAATATTTGGAGAAAGCAGTTCAAAAGATAAAGCTGGATCCCATAATTTGCGAACACTTGGGGGACGTACTCCTTCTCAAGAACAGAAAAGAGGATGCGGCAGAATCCTACCGGAAATCTCTGGGGGTGAATCCGGATAATATCCTGGTAAAGGAGAAGCTTCAGAAGCTGGAGAAGGAACTGAGCAGCCAAGAAAGTAATCGCTGATTAGGGGGCACCTGTAATTATCTCCGTACGAATGCGATTTGGCTCAGGTATGCATTCTTTTCCGAAGCACGCTATAATGCTCATTACTGACAAGAGACTGCCGCGAAGTCCCTCAATGATCGTGAATTGTGCAGCCTTGATTATACCCCTTGTCTTAGTTTTGATTCTCTGCTGGGAGGTAATCATTCAATCAATCGCGATTGCAGCCTCGCCAAAAAGTGATCCTGATCTATCATGTTTTCGCTTCCAACTCCCAAAGTCGATTTTGCAAAAGCCTTTCAGTTTCGCAGACGAGGTGATCCCTCTGCATAGACCTGATGTCGAGACTCGTATCCTGTCACAGGTAAACTTTCTGCTGCTCGATGCCCGGAGTGTCCTGGGGGAATGGCTTGCAGAAAGAAGTCGTTACGCTTGGATACTTGAAGAGGTGTTTCAGAGAGAGGGTATTCCTAGAGAGTTCGCATACTTGGCTCCAGTTTTATCAGGGCTCACACGAAATGCTTCGAGATCTCCAGGAGCCGGGGTTTGGGTACTTGAGAATTCTTGTTCTTCCGCAGAAGGTGTTGAGATGTCGGAAGACAATTGGCACGATGATCGAATGGACCTCGAACTCTCCACAAGATGCTTTGCTTCGAGAATTAAAACTCTTCGAAAAGATATAACCGGCGGAAGTTGGCTTCTAGCGGCTGCCGCTTATGTTACTTCCCAAAAGGTCATCCAGGATCTTCAACAGAGGTGGGACACCAATTCGTATTGGGACATTCCATTGCCGGGTAGTGCGGAACAGTTGATAGTACGATGGATTGCTTTCAGTATTATTAGTTCGAACAAAGAGGCATACGGACTGAGGTTCGAGGTACAGGAACCTTTCATTTTCGATCAGATCACAGGGATTGTACTGACCAAGGATCTTCAAATAGCCGAAATTGCACGCATGACAGGGGTTTCACCTAGAGAAATCTTATCAATGAATCCGAAAATCAAAATTTCGGCTCCCCTGTTCCCGGCTGGTGTAGGAGGGAAGCCTCTAACACATGCGATTGCAGCCCCGAAAGGTCAGGGTCGCCTTCTCCTGGACAAGCTTGGGAAGGCCGGTTACGTAGTCTCAGTGCCAAGTAATTGAGCATTGGTACGACTCGGTGAAATTTTGTTTGGTCTCCTGGTTTTTGTGTGGTTTTTTTGTGTTGACTGGTTATCCAGACATGGTATGATAGGATCATCCTAGGATAATATGAATCCATGTCGTGTGGGCGTTCGGAAAGCTTGCGCACACCTGACCGGGGGGGGGCGAACGGCGGTCCGAGTAAACGGAGAAGCCTTCGGTATCTGTCTTCGTTGAGAAGGATCGACCAACAGATTAAGGAGGCCGGGTACGGCAAGTGAAACCCGGGTGATCTTGGCAAGTGGTCTTGGGGCCTGTGTTTTGTGAGGACCTATCCATGGCAGCGGATTCTCCTCATCAAGAGGAAGTCTCTGACATTGCAGTCTGAGCCGTCGTCGCGCAAACCAGGCCGATGAGTCAGTCCATTGGGGACCAGTGTGGCATCTCCTAAACAGTTCGATATCATGATTCGGCCACTGCGGTAGTCAACAGCCTATCACGCGAATGCTTGGTATTGGGCAGGCTACCCGGTGCAGCACTGGGGAGTTCAGCGAAATTCTCTCTATCGTTAGTTCACGAAAGGAGGCTACATCAATGCTAGCCAAAAGAGCTAAGTCTTACGTTGTGTGTCTAGTGGTCGCAATGTTCTTGGTTGGAACCATGAGTGCAAACACTAGTGCAGCGGACCCGAAGGAAAAAGGAAAAATTCCGACTGAGCCGATCAAGATAGGTTTCGTGGTTCCGATGTCTGGGGTTGCTTCTACACTTTCACCTAATGCCGACGTTAACGCCGAGCTAGCTGTCGAATACATAAACAAGCACGAAGGCGGAATATTGGGCCGCCCTGTAAAAGCGATAATATACGATGAAAAAAATGCTCAGACATCAGTCGAGCTATTTGGAAAATTGGTCGAGAATGACAAAGTAGAGGCAATCTTAGGATGCCTGTCCTCCAGTTCCGGACTAGCCGTAGCCCCGAAGGTGGAAGCCCAATGGAAGATTCCGACCCTTCTCCTTGAATCCACCACCATGGCTCTGTTTACTAAAGTCATTCCCAATCCAAAATATGTTTACAGAATAGGGCCGGATGATGTGATGCAGTCTATTGCCCATGTGACCGCAATACTCAAGGAAAAGCCCGACCTGAAGACGGTAGCTATAGGTGCTCCTGATTATGAGTGGGGCCACGACGTTGTGAAGCGATTCAAGGAGATCATGCTGAAGTTCAAGCCCGACGTGAATTTCGTATATACCTTCCACCATCCATTCGGAGAGGCAGGTCCCAATTTCGGTGCTTACATTACCAATGTCATGAAGCAAAAGCCTGATGTATACGTGGGTTACTCGTGGGGGTCGGATGGAGTGGCTTGGCATAATCAGGCAGAGGCGATGGGACTCTACAAGGCAGTGCCCCTGGTATTCGATGTATTTAGCGGAACGGCGAAGGGACAGATGGCAAGGGAAGGCGTATTGGGCGAAACCCGTGCGGGAAACGGGACGTTTCCCCCGCATGCACTGGGCTACCCAAACAGCAAGCTCACTCCCGCTATTCTTGAGAAAACCGGTGTTCTGCCCACCTACGGCATGGATATCCATATGCTGACTGGCCTTCTTTACCTGAAGAAAGCTTACGAGAAAGCATATGATTTGACCGGCCAATACCCTACTGCTGAGATTGTGGCAAAGAGCCTGGATGGACTAGCGATCTTTGGTGCCGATGGAATAGCGTGTATGATCAATCACCAGTCCACTGCTCCCGGAATGGCTGTCGGCAGACTTTACAACGAGAAAGGTACCTGGGTTATGAAGGACATGATCATGGTTCCCGATTATCTCAGAATCGTGCCGCCGTGGATGACAGTGGAACAGTTCATCAATACGCTGGATAAACTAGAGAAATAGCTGTACTCAGGTGATAATTGTCTGTGCCGGTCGGCGAGCACAGGCAATTATCCAATCAGCGAGAAAGTTACGTAAGAACCACCACTTTCCGAAAGACAACCATAAATGCTAAGCACACTTTTTTCGTATGTCTTCAATGCCCTGCCGATGGTATCGTACATTATTTTGTTGTCGTTTGCTCTGAATTTCGTTTTATATGTCGCCGGTCGCGTGTCGCTCACCTTCGCAGGAGTATACCTGGTAGGAGCATATGTAACCGTTTCGCTTGGAACCTCCATGTTAGGAAATAGTTTTTCGTTTCCTATTTTTTTGGCGATACTGTTTGCCGTGAGCCTCCTCGGAGCAGCAATTTCAATAATAGTATATGGTGGGTTCGAACGCTTCCTAAAAACCGACGTTCACCGGATGATAGCTACTGCCTCATTGCTTCTTGTATTTAGCGGTCTAATAAAACTGAAATGGGGAACTACTCCGGTCACCTATTCAACTCCTTTCTTGAAGATGGGATCGACCGAAGTGCTAGGGAATTTTGTCCCTAACTACTACTTTTTTATGTTTGGGTTTGCTGTGACGCTGATGCTCGCCCTCGCACATTTTCTCTATAAGACCTCCTGGGGCTTGAAATTTCGTGCAAGTTCCCTGGACGGTGACAGAGCAATGGCTCAGTCCTGTGGGGTCAACCAAAACATTGTCACCATTATAACTTTCGGAATATCCGGGATGTTGGCAAGCTTGGCTGGAGGGCTGTATGCTCCGATAGCTGGCGCTTCTTACGGAATTGAGGGTAACGCCCTTCTCCTCGCAGCACTGACGATTATTATTGGCGGAGTCGGTAGCATAGGAGGAGCGGTCCTGACCGCTTTTATAATAAGCTTGGCCAGGGTAGTTACAGCAGTTGAGATGCCCGTACTCGAACTGGCTGCCCCTTTCATCATCGCTTCCACGACACTTATGATCAGGCCTTTCGGCATATGGGGCAAAGAATTCAAACACTAGCAAATTAAGGTAAAGCCGGCCATATGAACACTAGAATCAGTATGACAATTCCCTCTCGGTGCCTCAATAGCACGCTGAAAACAACGCTGGCGTTAACAACTGTGGCAGTGGTAATTCCTTTTCTTGTTGGTGGATATCAGCGAACCTTGATCCAGAAGGGTTTATTGTGGATCCCGGCAATCTTTGGAGTCTATATCCTGTATAGTCTTTTACGACAGGTTCATTTCGGCCAATCGATTTTTATCGGAATAGGCAGTTATCTTACTGCTTTCTTGGCAGGAAAATACGATGTTACCAATGAACTCATGATACTTCTCCCAGCAACCTTGGTCATCAGCATCGTTGTCGCCTATGTTCTGGGAATATTCATCACAAAGCGAACGGGTTTTTACTTTGCGGTGATGGGCATCGCCGTGACGATGGTCTTCTGGTCACTCGTTTACAAGGCTAGAGCAGTAACTGGTGGGAGTGATGGTATTTCGCACATAAAGCATCCCAATCTGTTTACCATATCGTTGAACGACCTGGGCCTGTATTACGTTTGTCTGTTCGTCACCGTGGGCATGATCCTGCTGATGCTGCGAATTCTTAACTCGCCGTTTTCTCTACAGCTTCGGGCAATCGCCGGAGACTTGGACAAGGCGGAGTCCATAGGCATCCCGGTGAACGGAATGCTGAGACTGGCATTCGTCATCGCAGGAGCATATGCTAGTATTACCGGAGTTCTTCTCGCATTTACTTACAACTACGTAAGTCCATCAATCTTCGATTGGAATTATGGAGCAAACTTCGTTCAATCGGCAATCATCGGAGGAGTAAATTCCGTCGCGGGTCCGATCGTTGGGGCCTTTTGTTTCATAAATTTGGAATTCTTCATATCTACATGGTTCGCAAACCTTTGGGAGATTGTCATCGGACTGACGATCGCCACCATCGTCGTGACTGTCGGGGAAGAAGGGGTCACTGGCATTGCACAAACTCTATTTCGCAAACTCGGACGTAAGTTGAGAAAAGCGCAGGAAAGCTCTGACAAGCATGGTAAATAACGAACAGCAACCGCTTTTGATAACGGTCGATA
>Ga0208495_1000340_pt1 | contig 17547 bp, 10 predicted proteins | sample CryBogmetaGMA14M_FD_184551 | JGI IMG/M metagenome (GOLD analysis project Ga0208495, IMG submission 184551) | Freshwater microbial communities from Crystal Bog, Wisconsin, USA - MA14M (SPAdes) | ecosystem: Environmental > Aquatic > Freshwater > Lake | place: Crystal Bog, Wisconsin, USA...
TTTGAGTTCATGAGCCTGGACCAGCCGCAAAAGAAACGTGGCGCCAAGCGCGCTTACCTGTTTATCAACGAGGCGAACGAGCTATCCCTGGAAGACTGGGTACAGCTATCGCTCAGAACAGAGAAACAAATCTTCCTGGACTTCAACCCTTCGATGGATGAACACTGGATTTATGACCAGGTCCTGCCCCGCAAGGATTGTACCTTCATCCATTCCACCTACCTGGATAACATCCAGTTTCTGCCTGCGGAGATGGTTGCGGAGATCGAAAATCTCAAGACTGTGGATGAAAATTACTGGCGAATCTATGGTCTTGGAGAGGTCGGACAAATCACCGGCTTGATCTTCACGAACTGGCGGATTGTTGATGATTGGCCGGATTCGTGCAAATGGATCACCCACGGGATGGATTTTGGTTTTTCCAATGATCCTACAGCCCTGGTCAAAGTCGGGATGGATGGCGGCGAGCTTTATGTTGGTGAGCTGATTTATTCGCGGGGTTTGACCAATCCTGACATCTGTAGCTGGATGAGAAAGCTTGGAATTACCCAGGCCGATGAGATCATAGCAGATAACCAGCCCAAGTGTATTTACGAAATCCATCAGGAAGGATTCAATATCAAGCCGACATTCAAAGGTCCGGATTCCATCCTGACCGGGATCGATATTTTGAAACGGTACCCGATCAATGTGACCAGGGGATCAGTCAACCTGATCCGTGAGCTGAAAAACTACAAATGGAAAGAGGATGCTTCCGGAAAACCGATGAACATTCCGGTCGATCGTTTCAACCATGCGATTGATGCGATCCGGTATGCCTGTCTGGGACGGCTTTTAATTAGAAACCGGATCGTCAAGACGGTATTGCATCGCCTGTGATCAGGGTACCGGAGAGGCGCCAACCCATGAGCCTTGCTTGTAAATATAAATTTGCAGAAAATTCAAATCTTAGGCGCCTTGACCGTAGAAATTTTTGTATTGCAAGGCTGCGGGTCATTTTTTTACCCCAAAAAATAAAAATGATAAAAAAAATGACAGCACCCAACGGGCATTGGCCTTGCAATACAAAAAATTTCGCAGGTAATCTTGAATAAGATTTGGATTTTGTAACCTTACTGACAGAGCGAAATACTGCCGGCTATCAGCCCCACTACATGAGCGTGAAGCATGAGCGCGAAATGAGGTGGGGAAGCAGACTTGCATACCGGGAAAAGAGACCAAACCAACCGGCATTTTTTCAATGCGGGTTGGTGATGGTGGCAGTTGGCTTACCAGCTGCCACTTTATGAAGCCCGAGGGACGAGGGCGAATGAGGTGGCAGGAGGAGGATGGATTACTGAAAAAACACGCGGAAATTAAGCGGCCACGCTCTTTAGTGGCTGGTTAATGGCGATAAATGATTGCGAACCTGCTCAAACTGCCTAAAAGGCAAGGCATTTACCGGTGCTGGCAAACTGCAGAGGGATTGGCAGTAACTCATTAAAGTAGCTTTTATGGAAGGTGAGCGGAGGGCTCCTGACATGCACCGCTGGTATTCGGTATTAAAACAGGGAAGGGAATAATGGTGCATGGCAAGGGCGCGTAGTGAAGCCTGTAATAACAAGCTATCTTTAATGGGTTACAGATCGAGGTAAAAATGCTTTGCCGTTACTCGTTGTACTGAACTGAGCCAAAGGATTGATAAGCATTCACGGGCAACTTGCTGTACCCGATTGGAGGTGGTGCCGCTTTTCAGGCATCCACCGGAATGAGTGGTGCAGTAGGTTGACCAAACAGGATTTTCAGCCGGAACATGCAAACTGATGCCTGCCTCCGTTTTTTTCAACGGGGACAGGCAGCGACGAAGGTTGGCAGACCTATGCTGCCGGTAATTTCTGGTCAAGGGCAATGAGCGGCGAGGATTGGGCTGCTGGAGTGATTTATTGAAATGCCTGTGCCATCGGCAGCCCAAGACTGTGCAAGCCGCGAATGGTATGAACCAATAACGCAGGCAGCAAACTCAAATTGCACGTCATGCTGGTTCCGGGAAACGCTGGAAAAGCACCCTCTCAAACCTCTCGTGCTACTAACCGGATATTTAACATAATTTGGTTATAGGACAAGGCACACCCGAGAAAATAAAAATGCAGTGGCTTGTACTATAACTACATGTTATGTTAATATAGACGATTCTCATCTTGCTGAGGGTAGGAGGATGCTGGCTATCAGGGATATCTGGCGTTTGCCAGAAAACCAGCTGGTACAGCTGGGGGTGGGGGGTGGGAACGAACGTTGATTAGAACAGGCTTGCAGACTGAGAAAGAAAGCTATCAGGGAATTGCCTGCCAAAGGCAGAACCAAGGGCAACTTCATAAGACCGAATGTATGAGGGATTATGATGTGCCCAAGCTGGTCTGGCTAAACTACAAACTTTTCTGCGAGCAACGGGTATGAGTGAAGGAATGCAGCGGCTGAGAGAGCTGCGAAGCAGCGGCAGCAGCGAAATGACTGAACGATTACCGGTTGCGGGGTGGGGCAAGCTTTATGTTTTATAAAGCAATTTCACCCTGCTTACGCCACGCTGATTTTGGGTGCAGTGATTTCTTTTTATCTAAGTACTCTTTTAACTGTTCGTAAGACATATCCTTTATTTCCGAACTTAATTTATCACGGATGTCTCGCAGTTGTTGCATGAGAGATTTTTCTTTTATTTTCATATTTCTAAAATTTCCCTGGGTGTACGTATTTCTAACATTTTGTGTCCGTGACGGTAATTCACGGAGTTGTACCCTCTGATGCGATTTACATTTACTATGTGTTTAAAGTTCCAGCTCACTAAAATGTCTGCGTTGTTAAGTGTCGCAAGTGCAATGTGTAAACAGTCGGCACGACATGTTTCGCCAACTACGTTTTCCTTGATATAAGTGTCTGCAAGTTCAGTTGCTTCATTGGTCGTTTCTAAAAATTCAATTTGTTCGTCAGGAATTGAAAGAGCCAATTCTTTAACATATTGAGGTGCATTGGTCAACTCAATGTCGATTACCCGCGAAAGCAGCAACTTGTATTGTCCTTTTTTTATTCTGTCAAAGAGAATTTTTGACCATATTTCAAATTCATGGTCAAAATAACCACCAAAAACCGATGTGTCCAAATAAATCCTTTCCATCATGCAAAGATAATACCTTCTTTCTCTCTACAGAGCAAAAGATTTTTTTAACCCATGAGCAATTGAAGAAATAAAAATGCGCAGGAGGTATTTACTTTATGACCATGTACTTTGTTTTTGAGGGTTATTTGAAATTTGGATACTTATTTCTTGAAATACTTTCGGATCAACCCCATTAGTTCATCCTGATCAATGGGTTTTGAAAGATATTCATTACATCCCGCCTCTATTGCTTTCTCTTTGTCTCCTGCAAATGCCTCTGCGGTTTGTGCAATGATGATAACATCCTTATTAAACCCGCGGATCTGACGGGTGGCATCATATCCGGTCATTCCCGACATGCGAATATCCATTAATATCAAATCAACGTCGGGGTTGTTTCTGCAGGCATCAATGGCTTCAATTCCAGTTTGTACCTGCAGTACTTCACGGCTGATTTCTTTGAGTGTTCGCGTGAGCAACAAACAGGAAGCGATATCATCTTCGGCAATTAATATTTTCATATTTTTCAAGTTGAACTGGAGAAAAGGGTCAATTTTACCACCTTCTGACGATTTTGGTTGACCACTTCAACCAGTATGTTATTCAGTGAAATATTTTCGTATCAACCCTTGAAGCTCAGAATTGCTGATAGGTTTGTTGATATAGTCGTTGCACCCCGCCTCTATGGCCATTACTCTGTCAAATTTAAGGCTGAATGCTGTTTGTGCAATTATGACCACGTCATTGTTAAATTGACGAATTTGGCGTGTGGCCTCAAACCCGTCCATGCCGGTTAAGTTAATATCCATCAAAACCAAATCAATATCAGGATTGTTAAGGCAAGCATGAATGGCATCAACTCCGGTGTTCACATGTAATACTTCATAGCTGTATTTATCGACCATCGCAGAGATGAGGGAATCTGATATTTCATCGTCTTCGGCAATTAATATTTTCATGCGTTTAATTTGAACTTCTTTCTCTTCATCCGAAACACTATTTGTGATTGCGTTTTTCATCACTTTAGAATTGTCAGGGATGGTAAAATAAAACACTGAACCCTTTCCCTCTTCGCTCTCCACCCATAACTTTCCGCCATGCTTTTCAACGAATTCCTTGCAAAGGAGTAATCCCAAACCGCTGCTGGTTTCGTTTTCGGTGCCTCTGCGATTCGTTTGAACATCGAGCCGGAATAAATCGTGAACCATTTCAAGGCTCATACCAATCCCTGTGTCACTGACTGAAATTTCAACTGAATGGCCGGGTATCGTCTTTGCGGCAATGGTGACCTTCCCGCCTTTGGTGGTGAACTTCACGGCATTGGAAGCCAGGTTACGGATGGTTGAAGCTAACATATACTCATCGGCAAACACTTCCAGATCGGTCTGGATTTCATACCTGATTTCAACCCCTTTTTTGTCAGCCAAATCAATTACCGGGTGCATGCTTTCAGCAATCATGGGCATCAATAATAACGGCCCAGGCTCAAAGGATGTAATGCCCCTTTGCAGGCGAGACCACTCCAGCAGGTTTTCAAGCAGGTTGAACAGATTGGTGGCGGAGTCTCTCATGCTCGTTGCTATCTTCTGAATGTCCTGCTGCTTTAAGGTTGGCAATTCTTCAGCCATCAGTTTAGTCAAACCCAAAAATCCATTGAAAGGACCGCGTAAATCGTGGGAAATGATGGAGAAGAATTTGTCTTTTTCGGCATTTAACTTAAAAAGTTCGTCGTTTTTAAGTTTTATCTCATCTTCTGCTTTTTTGCGTGCGGTGATATCATGAATAACAGTTAAACGATATTCTTTATCCTGCACATGGGTGTTTTCTGCAGATATCAGCACTTGCTTGATGTCGCCATTCTTCGTCATTAATTCGGCTTCAGCATTGGTTACATTTCCATTGCTATCGGCTTTCATTAAAATGGCATTTATTTTTTCCTGGGTAAAAATGTTTAAATCCGTTGCTGTTTTACCAATTACTTCAATTTTATCAAACCCAAGCATGTTGTAAAATGCTTCATTCACTTCAATGTATTGGCGGGTGGCCAAATCACTTAAACTACAAGCGGAAGGATTGAGATGAAATAATTTCGAGAACTTTTCTTCGGATAATCTGATTTGTGAGATGTCTTTGGAAACTCCAAAAAGAGTCGGTTTCCCATCCCAAACTCCTTGAGAAACCCTTGTTTCAACAGGGATTTGAACGCCTGATTTTGTTTCGATCGGAATAGGGCAAAACTCTGATACGCCGCTTAAAATTTCGCCTATAAACTGGGCGGCTTCATCGCGGCGTTCGGTAGGATGAACCATGAGAATCGATATTCCTATAAGTTCTTCCCGCGTGTAGCCGAGACGGTCAATTACTGCAGAATTGGTTTGGATTATATTTCCTTGTTCATCCAAAACAAAAAGAAATTCATCAATGGTATTAAAAAAGGTTTCGAAATTATGACGTGTTTGTTGTAATAAATCCTCTGCCTGCTTGCGTTCGGTGATGTCAACCATGGTTACAAGACATTGTTCTCCATTCTCGTAAACAATGCCGGTAAGGTGACCATACATTGGTAAATTCCCATCCTGTAACAAGGTTACATCACATGATTCTTTGACTTTGCCATTAAATGCCTTTTCAAGAAAGCGATTGAAGATTGGTTTTGTTTCTTCTGACACAAAAAAACCCAACAGGCTGTTTTTCAAATGTTGCCGGTCTTTGCCCAGCATCTTGGCCCCACTGAGGTTCAATTCGATGATTTCACCTTTATCGGAAAGTGTAAAATAACCTGAGGGTGCAAAATCGTACAATCTGATATACTTGTCATTCGCAACTTCTGCTATAGCCCTTGCACGCTGGAGTTCTTCGTTCTGCATTTCCAGCTCTACCTGATGTACCTCCAGCTCATGAATGAGTCTGATCGATTCGACTTCAGAAAATGGCGAAGCAGTTCCTGCTGATTTCTTTTTCAGCAGCTCTTCGGCCTTCTGGCGAAGGGTTTCGGATTCGGATTTGTTATGGGTGTTTTTCATGTTAAACTGATGATCAGCGTTGTGTCAATGGATACGTTCGCAAAGAGGTATTCTGTAAATTTAATCCGAATTGACCCAATCGTATGCCAATTCCAGGGTTTCAAATATTCTGCATTCCCATTTTGTCCCTTCAAACATCTTGAAATACGTCTTCACAATGAGTATAAAATGTTCATCTTTTGTAACGACGATGTTCCGCATCTTGTTTCGATTCCAGAGTATAGATGATCGATCCAATGCGCCAATTACTTTAGCCTCATAGGGGGTGATTTGGATACCTGTGGCATCAGAATAATCGGCAATCTAATATGTAATAGCGTCAAACCTCCTATCTCCGTACATCAGGTCGTTTGCCAGTGCAACATCTTCATTGGTAATGGTACCCGAAAATTTCACCAAAATACCGTTTTCTTCCCAAATAATTTTGTATGCCATTTTTATGGAGTTTTATAAAATTTAACGTTAGGCTGCTAAAATAATCAATCTGTAGATTTGGTCGGAAGCGTAAAATAAAAGGTGCTTCCCTTGTCAACTTCACTCTCCACCCATAACTTACCGCCGTGTTTTTCTACAAAATCTTTGCATATGATTAATCCTAAACCGCTGCTAAGTTCGTTTTCGGTGCCTCTGCGGTTGGTTTGAACATCGAGCCGGAATAAATCGTCAACCATTTGAGGGCTCATACCGATGCCGGTGTCCCTGACTGATATTTCAACTGAATGGCCGGGAACTGACTTTGCTGCAATGGTGACTTTCCCTCCTTTGAGGGTAAATTTCACGGCATTGGAGGCCAGGTTTCGGATGGTTGAGGCGAGCATATACTGATCGGCAAACACCTCCAGATCTTTTGGAATCTCATAGCTGATCTCAATTCCCTTCTTGTTTGCCGAATCTGTGATAGGACGCATACATTCCTTAATAAAAGGTATCCACCAAATTAACTCAGGATTAAAAATGATCATGCCCTGCTGCATCCTTGACCACTCCAGCAGGTTTTCGAGTAGCCGAAAGAGATTGATCGCGGAGTCTCTCATGCTCCCTGCCATTTTTTGAATTTCCTCCTGTGTCAAACCTGGTAATTCCTCAGCCATCAACCTTGTCAACCCTAAAAATCCATTGAATGGGCCGCGTAAATCGTGGGAAATGATGGAGAAGAATTTGTCTTTTTCAGCATTTGTTTTTTGTAAATCTTCCTTGCTTTCGAACAGCGCCTGCTCCGCGTTCTTCCGGGAGGTAATATCCCAATTGGTACCTATCATGCGCAATGCCTTACCTGAGTCATCGCGTTGAACAACCGCAAGGGCTCGTATATGGCGGATAGTTCCATCGGGCCAGAGAACCCGAAACTCTGAATTAAACTCCTTTTTACCGCTGATCGCCATTTGGATTTCCTGGTCACCCCGTAACATATCGTCAGGATGAAGACCAGCCTGCCAGGCTTCGTATGCGCCGCTGAAATTCTTTTTGTCAAGGCCATATAGGGCAATCATCTGGTCGTCCCACAGTAGAATATTGTTGACGATATCGTAATCCCACACGCCCACCCCACCGGCCCTCGTAGCCAATGCCAGACGGGTAGAGGTTTGTTTAAGTTCTTCCTCAATTTGCTTGCGAACAGTAATATCCCGGTAATTCAGTAATACGCCATGTATAAACGGGTCATTCAAAAGATTGGCCGCTGTAAGTTCTATAGGCTTATAACTTCCATCTTTACATTGATACCTGAATTCCAATGTTTTTACCGCGTTATCTTTATCGAACAAAGAATAAAAGACTTTTCCAACACGGTCCAGATCATCCGGATGGACTGTTGAAAAACCGCTGGTGCCGACACGATCTTCAGGCAGCCATCCAAACCATTTTTCGATATTCGGGCTTTTATATGTCATGATGCCATCTGCTCCTATAATGCCGATTACGTCTGATATATTGGATATCATTGAAGTGTATCTGGCATGGCTCCTCTGTAATTTATCCTCGGCCTGCCTGCGCTCAGTGATGTCTTCAAAAACAGTGTAAACCATTTGAGGTGCGGATTCTCCATCACTAAACAAGGGAGATGCATTGATGTTTATCCAATGAACGTATCCGCCCTACCAACCCCATCTTTCCCTTTAGGAACAGCTGATTTACCTTTGCTGAACAAATCAGGGTATCATGAAAACACCGAAGTCAGCGGCAATGTTTGCCAAAGTGGATGAATGGGAAAAAAGCGGGCAATCTCTTCGTGAGTTCGCCACAGCCATGGGGCTTTCCAAAGGTGCATTATCTTACTGGGTACGCAAGAAGCGTAAAATCTCACGTAAGACTCCATCTTTTGTGGAGTTGTCGCCCCTGGTCAAACCCAAGGTGAGCATTGAAGCCTCTTCAAAACATCCGATTGCTGATGCCCAGGCACAACTGGTTTTCACTTTTCCGGGTGGCATGTGTATAAAGGTGTACGGTTAGATGCTCGGGCTAAGCGCCAACCTGCGCTATTTTCTGTGCTGCCAGTCCACGGATATGCGCAATGGCTTCGATGGATTGGCTGGGATTGTGCGGAATTTTCTGATGAAAGACCCTGTTTCGGGTGATGTTTTCATCTTTTTGAACAAAACCCGCACCCACATTAAGCTGCTTTATTGGGATGGCGATGGGTTCGCTCTTTTTTATAAGCGTTTGGAAAGGGGCAGGTATGACCAATGTACAGCCGTTACTGGGTTGTCCAAAGAGATGAAGAGAGAAGAGCTTTTGATGCTTTTGGAAGGTCTGTCATATGGTGATATGCGTCGAAAAAAGAGATTTAAATTTGAGTAATTTATTTGCAAATATATTTGCTGAAACCCTTGTTAATTCAGGGTTTATGCGTATATTTGATGCATGCAAGGGCAGCAACTACCAACAGATTTTACAGCAGAAACATTAGCAAAAAGAGTGCTCTTTTTGGAAGCTGCACTTGCCATAAAAGATGCAGTCATTTCCGAAAAAGATGCAGCCATTTCTGAAAAAGATGCAGTCATCTCTGATAAGAGCGCTGAGCTGTTAAAACTATCCGGGGAACTTGCAGCCGAGAAGTTTAAATATGCCCAGCTACAGCGCATGATCTACGGATCGAAAAGGGAACGGTTCATTTCATCAACCTTTCCAGAACAACTCAAATTCGAGTTTGAGCCAAAAGCCCTGGAGATTGAGCAGGCTGTAGAAGCTGAGCGTGAGACCATCAGAATAGAGTACGAACGTAAAAAGGCTAAAAAGAAACATCCGGGCCGTTTGGCGTTACCATCTCATTTACCAGTAGTTGAAACCATTATTGAACCCACTGAAGATACTACCGGGATGGTGTGCATTGGCCGGGAGGTAACCGATGAACTGGATTATACACCGGCAGAACTGCACATTAACCGCACCATCCGTCCAATATACATCAGCAAAGAAGATGAACTGGGTAACCAAAAGCAAGTCATTGCCCAGTTAAACCGGCCCATTAACAAATGCATTGCCAGCGCCGCGCTATTGTCAATGATCTTTACCGATAAGTTCATCTTTCATCTACCGTATTATCGGATTCAACAGCGCATAAGCCAGATGGGGGTTCCAATACCTACAAGCACGTTCGAGTCGTGGGTCAAACTTGGCGCCCAACACATCAAACCCCTGTTCGCTGTGCATCGCCTGTATGTGTTTAGCGAAATATACCAGCAGATTGATGAATCTCCGATAAAAGTCCAGGATAGAGATAAACCCGGAACCTTGCACCTTGGCTATATGTGGGTAAGGCATGCTCCTTTGTCGAAATCGGTACTCTTTGAATACTATAAAGGTCGTTCTCCCAAAGAACCTTTGCGTGATTTATCAAAGTTCAAGGGCTATATTCAAACCGATGGCTATTCAGGCTATACCCATCTGGCTGAAACAGCCGGGATCACCCACCTCTCGTGTTGGTGCCACGCAAGGCGCTATTTCGACAAAGCCCTTCCAAACGACCAGCAGCGGGCATCGAAAGTATTAAAACTGATCCAGGTGTTATATGCCATCGAGGCCCTGGCCCGTGAGGCTAATATGACCCATGAGCAGCGACATGAACTCAGGCTCGAAAAATCACTGCCCATCATCAATGAGATTGGATCCTACATCTATAATGAAAGGGACAAGGTTCTTCCGAAAAGTCCCATTGGTGTGGCATTTGAATATTGTGCCAACAGATGGATCAGTTTGCAGAATTATCTCAAAGACGGAATGTTGGAAATTGACAGTAATCTTATTGAAAATTCTATCCGTCCCCTGGCTTTGGGTCGGAAAAATTTCCTCTTTGCCGGCAATCATGAAGCGGCTGAGAGCATCGCAATGTTTTACAGTTTTTTCGGCACTTGCAAAAAAAGCGGAGTCGATGCCCAGAAATGGCTTACCTATGTCATCAACAATATCAACGACACAAAATCCTCTCACCTCAAAGAACTCCTCCCGCAATTTATTGATAAAACCCTATTGAAGTAAGACGGGGTTGGTAGGGCGGATACCAATGAACTATTTCATCAACAGGGTTAAATATCCCCATAATTACATTTTGAATAACTTTTCCGGTTTTTAGCGCTACCATTGCCGGATGTTCCTCTCCTGGAAAATCAGAACCATCTTCTTTCATTGCACGCCAGTTTGGATCAGAAGAAGTTCTGCCTTGCATCTGGTCAAGAGTTAACCCGAGTATTCTCTGAGCTGCCGGATTAGCATTAACGATCAATCCTTCAGAATCTTGATAAACTATTCCTTGTAATGAAATTTCAAAAAGAGAATGATGTGTTTTTTCGCTCTTACGCAATTTTTTTTCCACTTGCAAAAGCTCAGTGATATCGCGTGCCGCGGCGAAAACGCCAAGTATTTTTCCATGCTCATCCTTGAAAACAGATGCATTGTACTGTACCTCGATCAATTTGCCGGATGCGTGGCAAATAGTGAGCGGATAATTAATCACCTGTCCCTGTTCAAACACTTTCTGATAGCCGATTTTTGCTTTTTCAGGTTCAGTAAAATAATCAGAAAAGTCTGTCCCAATCAGTTGGTTCCTCGATAATACGGTAGCATTTTCAGTTGCAGAATTGACGTCCGAAATTTTTCCATCAGTATTGATAGTTAACAATGGGTCAAGACTTGCTTCAATGAGGCTGCGCGTATAGAGATGAGAGATTCGCAGATTTGCTTCGCTTTCACGCAGCGCTGCCTCGGCCTGTTTGCGTTCGGTGATATCGCGCATGGCAGCATGAATACACAGGGCTCCGTCGTATGTAATTGGTGTTCCCTGTACTTCTACATCTATGATCGTTCCATCGAACTTGAAGTATTTTAACTCGGTCAACGGTGCATTGATGCCATCATCAATCCCCCTGCGTATTCGATCCAGCACGATTTGATGGCAATCAGGATGAACCCGATCCAATATTTTAGTTCCAACAAAGTCTTCTGCAGATGATGCGCCAAACATTTTAATGGCTGCGGGATTGACATAAATTATTTTCAAATCCCTGTGAATGACAATCGAATAAGGTGACCACTCCACAACGGCACGGTAACGTTGCTCGCTTTGTTGCAGTGCAGTCATAATCCTGCTCTCAGTAATATCCACCACGGTTACAATGCATTGTTCTCCATTTCTGGCAACGATGCCGGTAAGGTGAACATACATGGGCAATTTTCCCCGGGTCGACAGGGTCACATCACAGGATTCATTTGCCTTGCTGCTAAAAACCTTATCCAGAAATAGATTGAAAATCGTTCGTTTGTCGTTGGAAACGAAAAAGCCAAAGCGGTTGCTTTTTAATTTCGAACGATCTTTGCCAAGCATAGTTGCCCCACTGATGTTGACCTCGATAATCGTACCATCCTTGGAAAGTGTAAAATATCCTGACGGGGCGAAATCGTATAATTCAGTATATTTTTTTGCATCGGTTTCCGCCTGCTCATTTGCCAATGTGAGCTCATTATTTTGTATTTCCAACTCAACCTGATGCAGCTTAAGCTCTTCGTTTTGTATTACCAGTTCAAATTGATGTACCTCCAGCTCATGGATGAGTTTCAGTGTTTCAGCTTCAGAAAGTGCAGAAACTGTTGTTGGCGATTTCTTTTTCAGCAGGTCTTCGGCCTTTTGGCGAAGGATTTCGGATTCGGATTTGTTATGGGTATTTTTCATGAAATGCTGGTTAGCACTATGTCATTAGTTCATTGGTTTGAAGACTTACATATATAACTTACATTTCTTTTTATTTCGCCAAAGCTCAAAATAAAGAGCCTGAAGCAACGACTAAGCCTGATTGAAATACTTCCTGATTAACCCTTTGAGCTCTGAAATATTGATAGGTTTAGAGATATAGTCATTGCATCCCGCATCTATGGCTTTTTCCCGGTCTCCTGAGAGTCCATAGGCTGTTTGGGCAATGATGATTACATCTTTGTTGAATTGACGGATTTGGCGGGTGGCTTCATATCCACCCATTCCGGGCATTCGGATATCCATCAGAACCAGATCAAGGTCGGGATTGTTGCGACAGATTTCAACTGTTTCGATTCCTGTTTTAGTATGCAAGACTTCATGGCTGATTTTATTGAGCATAGAGGTGATGAGCAAATCCGAGGTTTCGTCGTCTTCTGCAATTAGTATTTTCAGGTCTTTAATGTGAATTTCTTCATCTTCTGCAGAGATAACCTGTGCTATTGTGTTATATGCCTGTTTCTCTGTATTGTAAGGAATGGTAAAATAAAATGTTGAACCATTTCCAAACTCGCTTTCTACCCAGATTTTTCCACCCAGCATTTCCACATAAGCTTTTGAAATCGACAAACCCAAACCGGCGCCCTCGTAAGCTGCTTTATCGTCAATATCAGCTTGGATAAAAGGTTCAAAAATGGCTTCCTGCCTATTTTTGGGAATCCCGATGCCTGTATCTTTCACAAAAAATTGCAGAAATTTTTCAGGGGTATTCATTGACGCAGAGGGATTCATATCAGAAGACGCAGCATGCTGCGTCTCTACGATGGTATACCCAAATTCAATCGAACCTTTTTTGGTGTATTTAATGGCATTTTTAACCAGGTTGGTCAAAATGGCATAGATTTTTTCACGGTCTGTTTTAATGAGCGATTCCTTTGCCGGTAAAGAATTGTTGAAGAAAAGATGGATTGATTTAGCTTCAGCTTCCGGTTTGAAGAAGGTATAGATGTATTCGATTTGCTCGTTGATATTCGACTCTGCGATTGAAATTCCCATTTGACCCGACTCAATTTTTGCAATGTCAATGATATCATTGATGATATTGAGCATGCGTTTACCGCTTTTCTCGATGATACGGATGAACTTTTGCTGCTCCTCCCCAGCAAGATTCGGTTCTTTCAACAATCCGGCAAAGCCAAGGATGCCATTCATGGGGGTGCGAATCTCGTGGCTCATATTGGCAAGAAATGCTGATTTGAGGCGGTCGCTCTCTTCGGCTCGTTCCTTTGTCTTGATTAATTCCTGCTCTGCATGCTTTCGGGCAGTAATGTCGTTATATACAATGGCCACACCATATCCTTCAATCGGAATGGGCGTAGCTGAAACGTTGATCCACGTTACCTGGTTTTCTCCCTTTAGTATGCCCATTTCCACGTTTTCTATCTGGCATTTTTCATTGAGCGCACGAACGCTGGCATATTCCGATGCCGGCATCGGGGAGCCATCGGGCCTGATAATCTGCCATTCTTTGCCATCTATCTGTCTCTGTTTCTGCTGTTCAGGCGCAAGGCCAAGCATGCGTTGGGCGATGGTGTTTGTTTCAATAATCTGTCCTTGGGAATCAGATATCGAAATTCCCGCAGGGAATAAATCGAACAGGGTTTGGTATTTCGACAGGCTTAAACGCAGCGCTGAATCTACCTTTTTCTTTTCAGTGATAACCGTAAAGAACACCGAAATTCCCTCCGTTCCCGGATAAACTCTCACATCGTACCAGTTAATATAGGGTTCTATTCCAAAAAACGTCTCAAAAGTGGATATTTCCTTAACGGTAAGAGCGTGAGTGTATTTTTCTTCAAAAACGCTTCCTTTTGCCTCTTTAAATACTTCACTGAATATCTGTTTCCCCAAAACATCACTGCTTTTTTTCAACAAAAGATCTTCCGCCTGTTTGTTGAAGTAAGTAAATCTCAGTTCGTTATCGAGTGTAAAAAAGGCGTCACTGATACTTTCAATCGTTGTTCGGTATCGCTTTTCACTCTCCTGCAACAAATTCTCTGCTTTCTTGTTTTCGCTAATATCAATAAAGGCTTCGAGCATTGCATTTTGACCATTAAAAATCATACCGGTATGGTAAATTTCGAAGATCTTTCCCCCGAACACTCCCTGGGTTTCATATTTTTTGGTTTCGCCAATGGTTATTCCGGAATGCAGCGGGCAGTCGGAACATTGTTTTTTATCATCCCGATACAAATCCCAGCATTTTTTACCCAGAGAATTATCTCCAATATACTGTTTCAAATTGTCATTAAAAAAAAGGATGTTCCCATTTTCATCCACAATATCCAAACCGAATGGAATAGTCTGCAACAGCGATTGATTAAATTCATTGCTTTTTTTCAGTTCTTCCTCGCCTTTCTTAAGCTCAGCAATATCCCAAACGATATCAGCAATTTCGGAAATTGACTGAACATCAGCCTGATCATAATTGCTTTCTTTGTTTCCGACACCAAGGATGGCAACAATTTTCTCATTTCTGAATATCGGCGCTACCAGTTCGCGGATGACAGGGGCATGCCCCACAGGCAACCCCTTTCGATGCGGAAGTGAAAGATAGTCGTTGTGGATCAATACTGAACGGGAGGCTACGCAATCTGCCCATACACCCGCCTTATCCACAGGATAATGCTGACCTTTCCCTTCTGCACTGCAGATTTTCTGCAATGTATTCGTTGACCATGTTTGCAGCGAAAGAGTAACCTGGTCTTCTTCAACAAAATGAAGGAATGAAATTTTACTTTTCGAAAGAATTTCAACCTCATCCAATGTTTTTTGTAGCAGTTCATCCAAAGAACAATGATAGGAAAGTTCTAAAATTAAGTTCCGTGTTTTGATGATGCTTTCCAGGCGTTTTCTTTCCGTAATATCAAACGCTGACACTATGCATTGTGCTCCATTTTCGGAAACTACGCCGGTAAGAAAAATATGAACAGGCAAACTGCCCGCGCTATCCATCGTTACCTCACATGATACTTGTGATTTGCTTTCAAATGCCTTTTCAAGAAAGCGATTGAAGATTGGTTTTGTTTCTTCTGACACAAAAAAACCCAACAGGCTGTTTTTCAGATGCTGGCGGTCTTTGCCCAACATCTTAGCCCCGGTGATGTTTAATTCGATGATTTCACCTTGACTGGAAAGTGTAAAATAACCTGATGGCGCCATATCGTACAATCTGATATACTTGTCATGCTCAACTTCTGCCACAGCCTGTGCATGCAGGAGTTCTTCATTCTGCAATTCCAGTTCAATCTGGTGCACCTGAAGTTCGTGGATGAGTTTCAGGGTATCGGCTTTAGAAGCGTTGATGAGTTGATGAGTTGATGAGTTAATGAGTTTCTTTTTCAGCAACTCTTCGGCCTTTTGACGAAGGAGTGCGTTGTCGGTTTTATTGATTTCGTCCATTGCTTTCATTGTTTTTCTGAAGTTCATCTTCCATCTGCTTGCGGGCAGTGAGGTCGGTATATACAATGGCTACGCCATATCCTTCAAGCGGAATGGGCGTAGCTGAAACGTTAATCCAGGTTAGCTGGCCATCGCCCTTTTGTATGCCCATTTCCACATTTTCTATCTGGATACCCTCACTGAGTGCACGTACACTGGCATACTCCGACGCCGGCATCGGGGTGCCATCGGGTCTGATAATCTGCCATTCTTTGCCATCTATCTGTCTCTGCTTCTGCTGTTCAGGAGCGAGACCCAACATACGTTGGGCGATGCTGTTTGTTTCAATAATCTGTCCTTTGGAATCAGATATTGTAATCCCCGCCGGGAATAAATCGAACAGGGTTTGATATTTCATCAGGCTCACGCGCAGGGCTTCTTCCGACTTTTTGCGTTCGCTGATGTCGCGCCATACGGAATGTAAAAACGTTTTGCCGCGCTCCTGAAAAACAGTGAGAAGGATATCAACGGGAAATTCCTCTCCGTTTACCCTGCAATGCACCCATTCAAACCGGATACTCCCTTTGGCGATGCACTCCAGAATTAATGCCTCTGATTTTTCAGTTGACAGGCGGCCATCGGGTTGATAAACGGGCGATAATTTATTACGATTGGTGGCAATAAGTTGTTCTTTGGAAACCATGCCCAGCATATCGAGCGCCGCCTGATTACAATCGGTAAATCCATGATCGCGCCCATCGGAAAAATCGCCGATGATGTGGGCATCAGGTGAATTCTGATACAGCATGCGAAACCGTGCCTCACTTTCTATAAGGTCCATCTCCACCTTTTTAGCAAAGGTAATATCGGTAAAGGTGATCACCAGCCCGTCGATGCGGTCGTCCAGGGTACGGTAGGGCATGATGCGGATATTAAACCACCTCCCGTCGTGAGAGGTGATCCCCGTTTCGATGGATGCAAGGGTTCTGAGTACCTGCCTTGCATGGTTTTCGATATCAGGATATTTCAAATTGGAAACCAGATCGGTAAAAGGCCTGCCGATATCCGAGTTACGCAGTTTGATGATATTGGTCACCACTTCGGTAAACCTGCGGATGTTCAACTCTTTGTCGAGGAAAAGGGTGGCAACCTCGGTGGAGTTGAGCAGGTTTTTCATATCGTTGTTGGCCTGTATAAAGTCACCTACCTTACTTTGCAGCTCTACATTCACGGTTTGAAGTTCTTCGTTCAGGCTTTGCATCTCCTCCTTTGATGTGGTAAGTTCCTCGTTGGTCGATTGCAGTTCCTCGTTGGTTGATTGCAGCTCTTCGTTGGTCGATTTCAACTCTTCCTGCGAGGTTTGCATCTCTTCGCGGGTGCTTTGCAGGTCTTCATAACTTCGCTGAAGTTTAATTTCCATTTCCTTTTGCCTGCCGGTCAGCCTTCGTTTACCGGTTTTCGGGTTCAGCGGATCATGTTCGACCATGGCAGGCACATCGGTAAATACCACGATAACCATGCCTCTTATCGAATCGGGGCTTTCAATGCGTTGAACGGTGATATCCACAAGCTGGCTTCCCCCGTTGGTTCCTACCTTAAGATTGTGTACAATTACCGGTTCAAAGTTTTGCATGGCTTTGCGGAAGGCATTTGGAAGTACTTCACGCAATCCTTCGCGCGCCATGGCGTAAATGTTCAGGTTTGTTTTTCCGGCAACATGTTCCATGTATTTTCCGGTGCGCCCGGTGATGAAAATGATGTCGCCTTTATCGTTGACC
>Ga0208495_1000341_pt1:0-15000 | contig 17502 bp, 11 predicted proteins | sample CryBogmetaGMA14M_FD_184551 | JGI IMG/M metagenome (GOLD analysis project Ga0208495, IMG submission 184551) | Freshwater microbial communities from Crystal Bog, Wisconsin, USA - MA14M (SPAdes) | ecosystem: Environmental > Aquatic > Freshwater > Lake | place: Crystal Bog, Wisconsin, USA...
GTTCTTGCCAAACTTGAACTGGCAGGGGATGAGCAAATCGGTGTCAATATTGTGAAGAAAGCAATTGAAGAGCCGATTAAAATGATCGCCTGCAATGCAGGTCAGGAAGGAAGCATTGTTGTGGAAAGGGTAAAAGAAAAGAAAGGCGCATTCGGTTTCAATGCCCGCACCGAGCAGTATGAAGATATGATCGCAGCCGGTGTTATTGACCCGACAAAGGTTACCCGCTTTGCTCTGCAAAACGCGGCCAGCGTTGCCGCGCTGCTTTTGACAACCCAGTGCATGATTGCCGATAAGCCCGAAGAGAAGGGCGCCGGTGGTGGAATGCCCGGTATGCCTCCAGGAGGAGGATACCCCGGAATGGGTATGTAGCCACGACGGCCTTCACACGGCTACCTTCGTTGGTATCGTTGTTCGCTTCCTCGACGTATTAATAATACGCCTGCGGAGCCTCCGCCTTGCCGCCTCGGTATCCTAGTGAATGCGACGTGGCTTAAAGCTATAAAAAAATATCAACTAAAGTAAAAAGCCCCTTGTTCATGCGGACAAGGGGCTTTATTTTATTTCTTTGACAGGAGACGCCATTTTTCTTATACTTCAATCAAAGCATCCTAAAAAAGAAGGTCCTGGTACGATATGAAACATACATTAAACGACGAGGAACGCGGACAGCTGGATCAGCTCATAGCGGCTGCGGAAAAGAGGACAGGCGCGCATATTGTGCTGGCGGTCATTGAGCGCAGTGATTCCTACGCGGAAATCCCCTGGAAGGCCTTTGCGCTGGGCGCTTCCATTGCCGGCTTTTTGGTTTTAGGAATGAACCTGCTGTGGCCATTAACTTCTTCCAGTACAGCGGTGCTGTTGGCTATTGTCATGATAATGGCGGCAGGAGCCGGCTTTGCTCTTTTGTGCGTCTTTGCTCCTGATTTTGCCCGTCTATTTCTCCATGCTCACCGTGCCGAGGTTGAAACACGGCAATACGCCGAATCTCTCTTTCTTTCGAAGCAAATGTTTGCCACCGGTGAGCGCAGGGCCGTATTACTGCTGGTCAGTTTATTCGAGCGGCAGATAGTTTTGCTTCCCGATAAAGGGCTTATTGAACAATTAAATCAGAAAGCCACAGATAATATCATCAGCGCCATGCGGCCTTATCTTAAAGCAGGCCAGACGGCACGTGCGCTGGAATCAGGATTGCAAAATATTGCGGAACTTATTTCAACAGGTGATCAACCGGAAGCATTTGTCAACGAGCTATCGAACGGTATCATTGAGGAGAAGGGTGCATGAAAAAAACACTTCACTTAGCGTTTATCTTCGTCATAATTTTAGCAACAGGGTTTGCAATGGCAGCGGACATTCCCTATCTTACCGGCCGGGTGACCGACAACGCTCAAATTATTTCTCCGGAAACTAAAAAGGCATTGACCTCGCGCCTTAAAGTCCATGAAGAACGAACTACTAACCAGATTGCCGTCCTGACAATACAGACACTTGGAGGCGAGAGCATTGAGGAATACGCTGTTGCTGTATTTAAGGAATGGAAGTTGGGACAAAAAGGCAAAGACAACGGCATTTTGCTGATTGTATCTCCTGGCGACCGACGCATGCGTATTGAGGTCGGTTATGGTCTGGAAGGCATAATGCCTGATTCTGTCGCAGGAAGTATTATTCGCGATGTTCTGACGCCGTCGTTCAAAGCAGGTGATTATAGCGGCGGAATTGACGCGGGTGTGCAGGCCATTATCACCGTACTGGAAGGCGGCAAAGTGCCGGAGCAGGAAAGCGGCGCGGCTAAATCAGCATCAGGTTTTCATATCGAAGAACCGGACATGTCGCTGACCGAGCGGATACTGATTGGCGCTTTTATCTTCGGTATTATCGGACTATTCACCGTGATTGGCATACTGACACCGGGAATGGGCTGGTTTCTTTATTTTTTCCTTATTCCTTTCTGGGCTATGTTCCCCATTTTGATTGTCGGTACAACCGGCGCCCTCTACCTGCTGGGAACCTATGTGATCGCTTTTCCCATCGCCAAACTGATTATCGGCAGGTCCGATTGGTACAATAAGGCCAGCAATGATTTGCGCACAAAAGGTAAAGCTTCTATCGGTGGTTTCATGCTGTCATCCGGCAGTTCAAGAAGTTCGTGGAGTTCAGGCAGCTCGAGCAGTTCGGGCGGATCCAGTTTTTCCGGTGGCGGTGGCTCCTCCGGCGGCGGAGGTTCATCGGGGGGGTGGTAAAAAATTAAATACGTTTCATTAGGTTATTTCCCGAACGAGCCACGCTACTCCGGATTGTTCGGGAAATAACCCCTGCAATTTAAAAAAGGCCGCCCCTGTGAAGGGAGCGGCCTTTTTTGATTGTGCCTGAAAAATCAGGGGTTAGAAGGAATATTGGATACCGGCGTTCCACACGGGGACTGAACTGCTGTTGTAGCCAGGTACAAAAGCTGCACCAGCCTTGATCACGAAGCGGTCCAGGAAGCGGGCGCTTAGGCCAGCGGCCAAAGAGAATTGATCCATATAACCACCAGTACCAACGCCGATGGCAAAGGTTTTGCCCGGCTCCACCTGGGGCAGCGCGGCCAAACCGGCTACCATGGCCAGACCGGCACCCAGTTGACGCACGTTGACGGCATCATACGGTGCCTGACCATCATCAACTCCGTGTACCCGAATCGGTGCTCCGTTAGAGGTGTCTGAGAATGTCGCGCCATTATCGTTCAAGGTCATTGCGGAGGAGCTTCTCCCGCCGGATATGGTCGTTTGAGTTTCAGTAACCACGATGCCGTGGGTGTTGCCATCGCCGTTAGTAAGGGTCAGAGAAGCGGTGGACTCGGTGGCAGTGCCGGTGACGTTGGTCAGTTTGCCGTTGCCATCGACCACGGTCTGAATGCCGGTAGTCGAGCCCTTCAGCTTCAGGGCGGTGCCGGCGCTGACGGGCAGAGTCGCGCCCGGCAGGTTACTGCTTCCCCCCCCAACACCGACAACGGTTGTGTTGGCCGAGTTACTCGACACGTAGTCCAGCGTGCCGTTAATATACACATTGCCGTCAACAAACAGATTGCCGTTGACTTTGTTTAAAAACTCCTTGCCGTCCACGATGTGACCAATGGTATTTGTTCCGGTATTCTGGATCTCTTTGTAAGTTGTATAACCACCCCCATCGTTAATTGCCATGATACCTGTAGAACTATTGGTAGCCAAATTGTTGCTACTGGCAGCGCGAATGGTTGCCGACGTTGCATTGGTTTGCACCATACCGCCCGCGGTTGTTCCCATGACGGTCTCAATGTTTTTCACTTGGAGGTAGCCAGCGCCACCATAAGCATTTACGTTGGTACTAGTGTTGTTGTTACCAATCACGTTGGTCGAAGTCGTTGTGGTAACACCAATATTATTGTAGCGTGCTTCGATATTGTTCTCACCATCAGTGGCATTCGCCGTTATGTTGTTGCTGCCAGCTAATGCAGTGATAGCGTTGTTTCCGGTCGTGGCCGTAATGGTATTACCTGTGCCGCCGGTGATAGTGTTGGTTGCCGATGCAGTCATCTCATTGGTGGCGCCGGTAATGATATTGACGGAAGTACCTGCGTTACCAATGGTATTATTCGAATTGATACCACTGCCAAATGTGTTGGTCGTGTTGGCGGCTGTGGCGATAGTGGCGTGGCCAGTGGACGACATGGCACCATTCACCTGCAGGGACTGGTCAGCAACAGTATTGGCAGCATTGCCGATCGTGGTCAATGTTCCTAATGCACTAGTGGTGTTGATATTTGTTGTGCCGAGAATAGTATTGGTTGAGGTTGCGCTGCCGATGTCTACGGTATTGGTACCTACCGTTAACTCATTATTGCCACCGCCTGAATTCACGGTGAGAGTATTGTTGATTGATGTGGCACCGTTTAACGTTGTCGCGCCGGTGACACCAAGCGTTCCGCCCACAGTCGCATTGTTCTTGATAGCAGCATTGCCGACATTATCCACGGCAAAGGTCTGTCCGTTGACGCTGTCCGTTAGCCTCGCGCCGTTATCGTCCACCACCCAGGTAGTAGATCCGGTGCCACCAGTCATTGTGGCAGAAGTGGTGTTGGCGCTGATGCCGTTTACATGGCCGGCTGCGTTAGTGATGCCGATACTCATGCTGCCGTTTTGCAGATTCAGCACACCGGCGTTGTTAGTGATATTGGCAGTAGCGCCGTTGGTGTCGACAGATAGCGTGTTGTTTAACGTGGTCGCGCCGGTCACACCAAGCGTTGTGCCGACAGTCAGGGCACCGGTATTGTTAGTGCCGCCGGCGATGGTCACACCGGAACCAAGAACAGAAACACTTCCGCCCGAGCCGATACCCGTAGACTTGATAACGATTCCCTCTTCCGGGTTTACTGAAGAATCAGAATTACCGGTGATGGTAAGTGTGCCATCGGTGTTGATGCCGGAAAAGGTGTCCATGGTGATGGAAGAGACGCCGGAGATTGCGCCGGCGTTGGTAATGCCGTCATTGCCATTGCTAATACCGTTAGTATAAGTTGTCCCGCTTACACTTAATCCGGTTAAGGTGCCAAGTGAAGTCAAACTGGAAGCCGTTACGCCACCAGCAATTGTAGCGCCAGTCAAGTTAGCTGCATTGACTGAGCCGGCTGAACCAGATATATTGCCACTTAAATACCCGGTAATGGTGCCACTCACGGACAGCGTGCTGTTCATTGTAGTAGGACCATAAAGATTAATTTGTGGAGAAGATATATCTATGTACCCCGTATTAGGTGCAGCACTAGCAGCAGTTGTGTTTGTGCTCATTACTCTAATGTAAGACACTGCAGTTCCTGCTGAGTCGCCAACATTATCTCCATTTGATGTAATTACTACACCTTCTGATACGCCAGCTGGATTCGAACTATCGTTGTTTCCTTCTAATCGTAGATTCGCGTCAGCGCCATATTGATTATCACCAGCCCACGCCTCCCCAACAAAAATACCGCCAGACGTGATTAAACCCAAACATAGAAATCCTGACAGTATTAAAATCCTGCTTCTTATTATCATATTGCTAATTCTGCTCAATAATCTATTCATCGAATAACCTCCTTTTTAATGGATACACAGCCGGTTCCTGCCGGCATAAAAAATATTTTCGTTGTTACGCCGCCATCCCTTACAAAAATAGCTTTGGATAACGCGCCGATCTTTTTAAGCGTGCCGAAATTTTTGTTGGCCACAACGTCACATTTCTGGGGCCAGTACACAACGGTTTCATACATCCCCCCGCAGCCGTTGGCCTGATTGGGGGCGAAGCTGGCGCTGGCATAGGCCGCAGCCGCGCCCTTGATCGGGATTTCCATTGATACCGAGACCAGTTGCTGATCAGGATTGGCAGGCGGCAGGAAAAGCATTGCGCCGACACCAGGAACCCCGGCGGTGAGGAAATTGGCCACCTGGTTGATGCGTCCGGTGCAGGCCTTTATCCCGGATTTGTCCGCCACCTGGGTAATTTTGTTGATGCTTACAGCCGTTTGTGCCGGAGCTGCGGGCTGATCCTGGGCGATGGCCACAGGGATCAGGACCAGCCCAAGGGTTAATGCCAGGGTGAAAATCAGAATTATTCTTTTCAACACGTTCCCTCCTTTTAAAACGGATTTATTAGTGCAAATTAAGATTGCCACCCATCACGTGTAACCTTCAGGTTATGCGCCGGGCAGGTTGTTCACTGCTGTGAACTTGCAATGGCAAACAATTATTACGCCGCAGTCTCTTTTGCCGGATGACGATATATTTATCGCTAATTTAATTCTATAAACTACTTAAATAATATGTCAAGCGAAAAATAACCGCAATGGCTTAAATTTATTACAATAATTTTTTAGGAATGCTGCAGAATTATGGTCGCAAGCAAATATCACCGGGTCAGGTCTCACTCGCCGTGAACAATTTCCGCGTAAAATCTTCCCCACCCCCTCTTTTAAAAAGAGGGGAGCCATATTGTGCTTACGGCAAAGGTATTAACACCGTCATAGAGTTATACTTGAAAGTCATATGTTTCTGTGATAGTTGACTGCGTCATATACGTGACAAGCTTGATTGGCGCTTTGTAACAAAGATGTAAAGATTGCCACCCCGCACGTGTAACCTTCAGGTTATGCGCCGGGCAGGCTGTTCACTGTCGTGACCCCCACGCTTCGCTCGGGGCTTTGACTCACCGCAATGACAAAATGAAGATTAAAACGCGGTTATGCCGCTATTTTTTTTAGAAGTGAGGAGTAACATAAAATGGATTACAAAGAGACATTGAATCTTCCCCAGACAGATTTTCCGATGAAGGCGAATCTGGCGCAGCGTGAGCCGGAGATGCTCAAGAATTGGGAAGAAATTAACATTTACCAGAAAATCCGGGAAACGGCCAAAGGGAAAACTCCCTATATTCTGCATGATGGCCCTCCGTATGCCAACGGTAATATTCATCTGGGCACAGCGCTCAATAAAATTATCAAGGATATCGTAATTAAAGCTAAAAATATGACCGGGTTTGATGGCGTTTATGTTCCCGGCTGGGATTGCCACGGTCTGCCCATTGAACATCAGGTGGATAAAGAACTGGGCGGTAAAAAACAAGGCATGTCGCAGGTGGATAAACGCCGCGCCTGCCGTGCCTATGCCGAAAAGTTTGTCGGCACGCAACGAGAGCAATTTAAGCGTCTGGGTGTTTTTGGTCAGTGGGATGATCCTTATCTGACGATGGCCTACCCATACGAAGCGACAACCGTTGCTGAATTCGGTAAGCTCTATCTCAACGGCAGTGTATACAAGGGTAAAAAGCCGGTTTACTGGTGTGCCTCTTGTAAAACGGCGCTGGCCGAGGCGGAAGTGGAATATGCCGATCATTCCACACCTTCCATTTATGTCAAGTTTGCCTTTACGTCCGATGTGGGTAAAGTATTGCCAAAACTTTCCGGCCTGAAAGTTAACATGGTGATCTGGACAACTACTCCCTGGACAATTCCCGCTAATCTGGCGATTGCCCTCAAGGATGATTTTATTTACGCTGCGGTAAAAATTGGTGAAGAAGTATTAATCGTCGCCAAAGATATGCTGGATTATTGTCTGGATGCTTTCGGTTATAAGAATAAAAAATATGAGATTCTGGATGAATTTAAAGGCGAGGTTCTCGAAGGGCAGAAGTGCGTACATCCCTTGATCAAAAGAGAAAGTGTTTTAATTCTGGCGCCGTTTGTCACGCTGGAAGCCGGTACAGGCGCGGTACATATCGCTCCCGGTCATGGTCAGGAAGATTATGAAATCGGCTTAAAATACGGTTTGGATAATTACGCGCCGGTGGATGACGCGGGGAAATTTACGGAAGATGTCGAACATTTTGCCGGTCAGTTTGTTTTCGATGCCAATGACAATGTCATTAAAAAATTAAAAGAAGTGGGCGCATTGCTGGGGCACTTTCCGATGCAGCATTCCTATCCGCATTGCTGGCGCTGCAAGAAGCCCATCATCTTCCGTTCCACTGAGCAGTGGTTTATCTCCATGGAGAAAAATGATCTGCGCAAAAAAGCGCTGGCCTGCATCGATTCGGTGCAGTGGATTCCCTCGTGGGGGCACGATCGTATTTACGGCATGGTGGAGAACCGCCCCGACTGGTGTATTTCCCGCCAGAGGTTGTGGGGTGTTCCGATTACTGTTTTCTATTGCGTCAAGTGCAAGAAAGAATTGCTGACCAAAGAAATTCTGGATCATCTGGTAGGGTTGGTGGAAAAAGGCGGCGCGGATGTCTGGTTTGAAAAAGAAGCAAAAGACCTGATGCCCAAAAACACAACCTGCCCGCATTGTAAGAGTGCTGAATTTGACAAAGAGGTGAATATTCTTGATGTGTGGTTTGATTCCGGTGTTAGCCACGCGGCAGTTCTGGAAAAGAGAAAAGATTTGAGCTCTCCTGCGGATATGTATCTGGAAGGTTCCGATCAGCATCGCGGCTGGTTCCATTCCTCACTTTTGGAATCGGTGGGAACTCGCGGTCGGGCGCCTTACAAAAGTGTTCTCACACACGGTTTTGTGGTGGATGGCGAAGGCAAGAAAATGTCCAAATCCGTCGGCAACACGATTGACGCGGAAGACGCGATTTTAAAATACGGCGCGGAAATTCTGCGGCTCTGGGTGGCAGCTGAAGACTATACCGATGACATTCGGATTTCTGATGAAATTCTCAAACGCCTGATGGAAGCCTATCGCCGGATTCGCAACACCAGCCGGTTTATTCTGGGCAATCTCTATGATCTGAACATCGATACCGGGCAGGTTGCCTACGATCAGATGACTGAAATGGACAGATGGGCGCTGCACCGCCTGCAGGAAGTGATCAAACGTGTGACAGAAGCCTACGAAAGCCATCAGTTCCATGTGGTCTTCTACACGCTCTACAATTATTGCACGGTGGATTTAAGCGCGCTTTATCTGGATGTCTTAAAAGACAGGCTCTACACAAGCAAGGCGGCCTCTATTGCGCGTCGTTCAGGACAGACGGCTATGTTCACAATTTTAAAAACGATGACTCAACTTCTGGCGCCGATTCTGACATTTACCGCGGAAGAAGTCTGGACTGCCTTGCCTGCATGGAAAGGAAAAGCACGAAGTGTTCATCTGACTCAATTTCCGCAAGTGAATGATCAATTTTTTAATGCTGACTTGGGCGAGCGCTGGAAGGCGATGATTGAGGCCAAAGCTGAAATTTCCAAAGCAATCGAGCAAGCCAGAAAAGAAAAAGTGATCGGCCATTCCCTGGACGCGCGGATCACTATTGCCGCGCCGGAGAAGATGCGTGCTTTAATGGCAGCGCATCTGGAAGATTTAAGAGCATTGCTGATTGTCTCGCAATTGCAGCTGGCAAATGAAAAAGACATCGTCAAGCCTTATGTAAGCGAAGAAATAAAAGGATTGTTTGTCGGTGTGGAGAAAGCCCGCGGCGTCAAATGCGAACGCTGCTGGATTTATGAAGAATCGGTCGGCTCAAACGCTCAACATCCAACAGTTTGCAGCCGTTGTCTGCCGAATTTGTAGGAGAATATTGGGGGAACTATTTTGAAAAAAAATATTTTAATATTTTTGCTGGGCGCGGCGGTGATCATCGCTCTCGATCAGATAACTAAATGTGCTATTACTTCAAGATTTTTTATGCATGAATCCTATCCGGTAATGAATGGTTTATTCAATCTGGTATATGTGATGAATCCCGGTGCTGCCTTTGGATTTCTGGCCAATGCACCAGAGATATTCCGCTATATCTTTTTTACCGGAATCACCTTTTTGGCACTTGTGTTGATTTTGTATTATCTTGTAAAACACAAGCCTCAGAATTTAATGCTTGTCTGTGGCCTTACTTTGATTTTTGCAGGCGCGGTGGGAAATCTTATTGACAGGTTACGTTTCGGCGCGGTGGTGGATTTTCTGGATGTTTATATCGGGTCCGCGCATTGGCCGGCATTTAATGTGGCGGATTCGGCAATATCTATCGGAGCCGTTTTAATGATCTGGGAAATGATTGCTAATCGCAAAAAAGGAAATGCATCTTAAATCAGCTTTCAAGGCAACAACATGAAGCTATATCAGATAATTAAGACATTCTTTTCCCTTCATCTGACGCCAACTCGAATCTTTGTTTTCAGTTTCGCCGGCTTTATAATGCTGGGCACGCTGGCCTTGTGGCTTCCTTTTTCCGCAAGCCAGGGCGGCCTGCGTTTTGTCGATGCTCTCTTTACGTCGGCTTCCGCCGTTTGTGTCACAGGTCTTGCCTCCATTGATATTGGCAGGGACTTATCTCTTGCCGGTCAGCTCATTACACTGGTTCTTTTTCAAGTGGGAGGGTTGGGAATCATCACTTTTTCCGTCGTGCTGTTTGCTTTGATGGGGCGTGGTATTTCTTTTAAAAGCCGGGAAATTACTCAATCTGCTTTTCTGCATACACCGAAGAATGATTTTAATTTGATCATTAAAAAAGTTCTTTGGTATACTTTTATAATCGAAAGCATCGGCGTATTATTGTTATTTCTGAGATTCGTTCAGGAGTTTCCGATTGGACAAGCTTTTTATCATGCCGTTTACAATGCCGTGTCCGCTTTTAATAATTGCGGATATTCACTTTTCCCCGATAACATGATGCGTTACCAGAGTGATGTGCTTGTTAATGTAACGATAATGCTTTTGATTATATCGGGCGGTATTGGTTTTATCGTGCAGCAGGAAGTAATTGCCAAACTTCGCGACGCAAAAAAGAAGCTGTCCCTCCATACTCGAATTGTTTTGGTAACAACCGCAGCCCTGATTCTTGTCGGTGCGATCTGCTTTTACTTCATGGAAATGGATAATGTTTTAAAGGGCGCTTCGACTAAAACCGCCATTTTGTCTTCTTTATTTCAGACAGTCGTTCCGCGTACTGCCGGTTTCAACACTGTGGACATTGGCATTTTAACCAACTCCACTATATTGGTGATAATCGTTCTGATGTTTATCGGCGCATCACCAGGCTCCACGGGTGGTGGTGTCAAAACCACGAGTTTTGCGATACTGTTTCTTTTGATTATTAACCGCATGAAAGGCAATGAAAATGTCAATATTGCCAACCGTACTATTCCGCCGGAACTTGTGGAACGGACGATTTCGATTATCTTTGCGTCGGCGATTATAATTGGTATTATAGCCGCTGTGCTTCTGCTTGCGGGTAACAGCAACTTGGCGCCGCTGGCCAGCCGCTATCAGTTTGTCGAATATTTATTTGAAACTGTATCGGCTTTTGGAACTGTTGGTCTGTCTATGAATCTGACACCGAAATTAAATGACGTACAGAAATATGCCATCATTTTGATGATGTTTATCGGCCGGGTGGGGCCATTAACTCTGGCTTTTGCCTGGTATTCCGCCAGGAAAAAGGGTATTACTTACGCGGAGGAATCAGTAATGGTCGGGTGACGAATATACCAGCTCGCTTTCTTCGGCTACCTTTGTTGGCATTGTCGTCGGCTTCCTCGACGTATTTTCATATACGCCTGCGGTGCCTCCTCCTTGCCGCCTCGGTATTCTTTGAAATCAAGCTGGTATGCAATAATTTGTGTATATAAGTGCATAATTCATAGGGAGGAAATAAATGAAAAGGGCTGTTGTCATCGGACTGGGAATATTTGGTTACAATATCGCTCGTACTCTGTTTGAAAACGAATTTGAAGTTGTGGCGATTGATAAAAATAAAGATATTATTCAGAAGATAAGAGATCATTGCACCAAAGCGGTTCTTGCAGATGGAACCGATCAGGAAATTATGGATGAGATTGGCATTGGAGAAGATGACATCGCCATTATTTCCTTTGGTGAAGACCTCGCTGCGGCCACTTTAATTACGCTGCATTTAAAGCAGATGAAGGTCAAAAACATCATTGTGAAAGCGCCCAATGAAGATCATAAAAAGATTCTGGAAAAGGTTGGGGCAACGGATGTTATTATTCCGGAAAAAGACGCCGGCAAAAAGCTGGCAAAGAGCCTGATTTCTCCCAATGTCATCGACTACATCCCACTGTCCGATGATTATATAATTTCTGAAATAGCGCCGCCCAACAGTTTTCTGGGAAAGACAATTCGGGAGTTAGGGTTGCGTGCCAAGTACAGCATTGAAGTTATTGCTGTGCGTGATGTTCTTTCGGAGAGTGTGCACATGGTGCCGCCGGCAGATTTTGTTGTTAAAGACGGTGAAGTCCTCGTCGTCATTGGTAAAGAAACAGACATCAATAAGATAAAGTAGGCTGAAGGTGTAAGGCTGAAGACTAATAATGGAGGGAACGGTTTTTAACCTTTACCTGGTTTATAGTCTGCAATACGATGATCTTTAACAGAAGTTATGATTAAAAAATTACAAAAAGAAACCCCGCGGGATGATTCCCGCGGGGTTTTCTTCAAATAATCCTTCAGACTACTAAATGCCTAGAATGTCAATGTCAGCTTGTTGATCAGCATGAAGTCGTTTTGTACTACGTTTGAAGCACCGATGCCTTTGTAATAATCACCGGTGAAGAAATAAGCGCCGCCCAGCATATAGGACAGGTTATTGGTGAGTTTGTAAGTACCGGTAACGTCAACTTCCCAACCGAATGTGTTGCTGAGGACACCTAACGGTTTCTTGTCGGCTGTCGCGTAAGAAAGTGATGCCATGATATCTAAAACAGGGATAGGTCTCACACCAACTCTGCCTTGACCGAACCAGGCACCGGGAGCTGTTAATGAAGAACCTTTAGCGCCCATCCCGCTGGCGTTAGAAGTTGAATTATAACCTTGAAGTGTTCCTAGCCAGTAGGCAAGATCCTGGTTAAACATGATCAAGCACGGATTCCAGTCAGTACCTCCGGAAAGGGTGCCGCCTTCCTCTTTATCGAGAGTGTTAGGATCATCGCCGGAGATATAGGCGAAGGTGCCGCCAAAATAGACTGGGGCGAAAGTGGCAGTGGCATCAATCCAGCCGGCCAGATTTGATAGGGTTTTGTCTGTTCCTGGCGCGAACCCATCATATTCTTTTGCTTTACCCGTGGCGTAAATGAGTTCTGCCTGCAGGGCCACAGGGCCGATTTTGGCAATAGCATACGGTGTGAATTGGTAGTAATTTTTTGTATAGTTGGGTCCCGTCACTCTTGTATCGGCATAGCGGTAGTAATTAACAGCCAAGCCTACCTTACCATCTTTCCAGGTGTAGACTCCTTCGACTTGATATACATCCTGGTCTGCATCTGTGGCGGTTGAAGAAGTAACGGCCGAAAAGCTCTTATCCATTACTTTTGAATAAGCGGCATTAATCGTTGCCGGGCCGATAGCATAAGAATATTTTATCCGCCCAACAGGTTTAGAACTGTTACCGAATACTGTGCCCGTGGCCCCATAATTCATATAACCGACATTGAAAGTGCCGATAGGTGAGGCATAATCAATGTAGGCCCAGTCAATTGCGATGTTTTCAGTTTCAGCCCTGGTTCCGGCCGAATCTGTCGCTAAAGTCGTTGGAGCCTTGCTGGGATCAGTTCTATCACCGCCCCAGATTCTTTCCATGGCGTCAAAGCGGGTAACCAGCTTCAGGCCCGGAGAAACGATAAAATCAGTCTGAACGCGCAGTCGCTGATAATAGAAGGCTGTGCTGGCACCGTCAGTGCCGGTGTCTTTTGTCAACTTGGTTTTATCCAGATACATACCGGCCGCGTAAAACTCGCCGCTAAACTTTACATCGACTGCCATAGCCGATGCGCTGAAAGCCAGGACAAGACCCAGCGACAGCAATACTAACCAAAATCTCTTCATTTTTTCCTCCTAAATAAGAATTTTTTATACCCTTTAAAATGGGCATTTTAAAGGCTTCTCCAAATTCAATTCTTTACAATTGAGACAAGAATTTACCATTCTCCAATTACAGAATGATGACGGATTGATTAATGTATTATGAATAATTATCTAATCAATATTCATTAATGATTTCAATCAGCTTCCATAAAAGTCGATGGCCACATAACATTTGTAAATCATTCTGTCAACAAGATATTATGTTATTTTTTAAGAATAATAAGTAATTAAATGTAATAAAATATGATTTAGTAGACGTTTTAGTAAAAACAAAGTCCACTGAAATACAGATAATGACTCGCGGTTTAATCTTCTTGACACAGGAACATCTTTCTCATATAAACACGTCGCTCAAAGCTGTCTTTGACATAAGGGCATATAAAAAAATTATGCAAAAAAGCAAAATTTCCAAGGAGGAACAATCTTGAAATTTAACAGTACTAAAAACAAAAAACTAAACGCCTGGGTGGAAGAAGTAGCCGCGCTGACCATCCCCGATCAAATTTGCTTATGCGACGGTTCCAACGATGAATATGAACGCCTGATAAAAATCACAGTTGATGAAGGTCTGGCCACTCCGCTCAATCCCAAAAAGCTTCCCGGCTCTTATCTTTTTCGTTCAGACCCGTCCGACGTGGCGCGGGTAGAAAACAGGACTTATATCGCATCAAAATCAAAGGATGATGCCGGTCCGACAAACAACTGGAGCAACCCGGAAGAACTTAAAACAATTATGAAAGGTCTATATAAAGGCTGCATGAAGGGTCGTACTCTGTACGTAATACCTTTCAGCATGGGACCGGTAGGCTCGCCTATTTCTAAAATCGGCATAGAAATAACAGACTCACCATACGTAGTAGTGAATATGCATATTATGACACGAGTGGGAAGTAAAGTCCTTGATGCGCTTGGTGCAGGCGGTGACTTTGTTCCCTGTCTCCATTCCGTAGGTAAACCACTTGCAGCCGGGCAGAAGGATAACGGTATCTGGCCCTGCGCGCCCATTGAGGAAAAATACATTTCTCATTTTCCGGAGGAGCATGCGATATGGTCTTATGGATCCGGATACGGCGGCAATGCGCTACTCGGGAAAAAATGTCTGGCTCTGCGTATCGCTTCAGTAATTGCACGGGAAGAAGGATGGCTGGCGGAGCACATGCTCATTCTGGGGATCACTAATCCTCAAGGTGAAAAGAAGTATGTCGCCGGCGCGTTTCCTTCCGCGTGCGGCAAAACAAACCTGGCCATGCTCGTTCCTACCATCCCCGGATGGAAAGTGGAGTGCGTGGGAGATGATATTGCCTGGATGAAGTTCGGGAAAGACGGCCGCCTGTACGCGATAAATCCTGAAGCGGGATTTTTCGGTGTTGCGCCGGGGACATCTCTGCAATCAAATCCAAATGCGATGAAGTCAATTGACCGCAATACCATATATACTAATGTTGCCCTCACCGGTGATGGTGATGTCTGGTGGGAAGGTATCGGTTATAAAGCGCCGGGCAAGCTTATTGATTGGACCGGCAAGGAATGGGAGGAAGGAAAAACCGATAAGCCTGCAGCTCATGCTAATGCGCGCTTTACAGCACCGGCTCGGCAATGTCCGGGCATCGATCCGGCGTGGGAAGATCCAAAT
>Ga0208495_1000342_pt1 | contig 17472 bp, 12 predicted proteins | sample CryBogmetaGMA14M_FD_184551 | JGI IMG/M metagenome (GOLD analysis project Ga0208495, IMG submission 184551) | Freshwater microbial communities from Crystal Bog, Wisconsin, USA - MA14M (SPAdes) | ecosystem: Environmental > Aquatic > Freshwater > Lake | place: Crystal Bog, Wisconsin, USA...
GATATCACTCTGTTCTCCCCTGCCTTCATCATAATTGCCCGTACTGTTACCGGTCCCCCTGAAGTTAAAACGAAGTGTCGTATAATTTTGCGATGAAAAGGCGTCTTGTATCGCTTCGACAACATTATTATACATCGATCCACCCATAAGAGGGTGCGGATGACAGATAACGACACCATTTTCTCCCGGCTGCCTCCCAAGCATTCCTTCAATTTTCAACGAACCATTATTCCAATATACTTTTTCTTCACTCGCAATAGTCATATAGAATCTCCCCGATGGCAGGCGCAAAATCTCCGCTGATCATATCTTTTCAATGGAGGTGCCTCTTGCGCACAAATTTCAATCTTGAAGGAGCAACGGTTCTGGAAATTACACCCTTTTTCACCTGCATATCTGGCTTCTCCTTTAATGGACAATATTCTGTTTTTATTTTTAGGATCGCCCGATGGAACTGCCGAAAGCAGCATTTTAGTATAAGGATGCATAGGTGTTGAGTAAATATCGACGTTTGCCGCCAATTCGACAATTTTACCTAAGTACATAACGGCAACGCGATCGGACATATTGCGAATCACATTTAGATCATGAGAGATAAATAAATAAGTCAAACCAAAATCATTTTTTAGCTCTTTGAGCAAATTCAATATCTGCGCCTGAATGGAAACATCTAATGCCGAAACCGGTTCATCGGCAATAATCAGTTCCGGATTTAAAACAAGCGCCCGCGCGATTCCGATACGCTGCCTCTGCCCGCCGCTAAACTCATGCGGATAACGATTAGCCTGTTCCTTACTTAAGCCAACTTTCCCCATCAATTGCATCACCATTTCATCCCGCTTATTTTTATCGCCGATCTTGCGAATTGTCAGCGGCTCTCGAATGATACTAACTGCTGATTTTCTGGGATTGAGTGAAGAATATGGGTCCTGAAAAATCATCTGGACATTGCTGCGGTATGATTTCAGCTCAGCTGCTGAAAAAGAATTTATATTATTCCCTTTATAATAGATATGACCCGCGTCAGGTTTCTCCAATCTGATGATCAATCTGGCCAGAGTTGATTTTCCGCAGCCTGATTCACCCACCAGCCCTAATGTTTCACCTTTATATATTTCCAGATCAATATTATCTACTGCATGGACACTTCTTGATTTGGGATTAAATAAACCGCCGCCGGATGAATATATTTTTTTCAGTTCTTTTATATCAACTAATGATTGAAGCATGTTTATCTCATTATAATTATTCATTAATTAGTTATTCCGGGATATTTCCAGCACGAAATAAAATGGCCTTCTTCTATTTCTTTTAAAACCGGCTCCTCTTGATTACACTCTTTTTGCGCGACCGAACATCGGTCAAAAAACCTACATCCCGCAGGAAGATTATATAAACTGGGAACATTACCTGGAATAGTTTTGAGATAATTATTCCTGTCAGAAGAAGCCGCGCATCTTGCCGGCATGGATTCAATTAATCCCCTGGTATAGGGATGAAACGGATGATCAAATATATTTTCAACAGTCGAGTTTTCCACAATTTTACCCGCGTACATCACGGCTACATTTTTGGCGGCTTGCGCTATAATTCCAAGATCATGTGTGATTAAAATTACCGCCATATTGTTTTTTTCTTTAAGCGTGGAAATCAAATCGAGAATCTGCGCCTGAATAGTAACATCCAGAGCTGTGGTCGGTTCATCGGCAAGCAACAATTGGGGATGGCACGACATGGCCATGGCAATCATTACCCTCTGACGCATACCGCCGCTGAGCTGATGCGGATACTCGCGTACAAGTTTTTCGGGATCATCAATCCCTACTTCACGCAGTTGTTCAATGCTTAAGGCCAGGGCCTCTTTAGGGGGAAGTTTTTGATGCAGCCTGATCGCTTCGGCTATCTGCTCACCGGCTCGCAGGACCGGATTTAGTGAGGTCATAGGTTCCTGAAAGATCATGGCAATTTCACTGCCGCGTTTCTTACGCATTTCGTCGGAAGATATCTTCAGTAAATCCTGACCAGAAAATAATATTTCACCGTTAACAATTTTACCGTTTGCCGGGATAAGATTCATGATGGAAAGGGCCAGGACTGTTTTTCCGCAACCTGATTCTCCGACAATTCCCAGAGTATCACCGGAATTGAGACTCAGCGTCACCCCATCGACAGCGGAAATTCTGCCCTTAGCGGTATCAAATACAGTTCTTAAATCTTTTATTTCCAGTAAACGTGACATACTATCTTTTTACACGATTGCGCAGAAATTCTACTAACAGACGGACAGTAACCCCTGATGCCCCCTTGGGAATATAGGTTCTATCTTTAACAGTCCATGCTGGGCCGGCGATGTCTAAATGAACCCAGGGGAAATCTCCGACGAATTTGCTCAAAAAAGCAGCCGCCGTGATTGATCCGGCAGCCCTGCCCCCGCTGTTTTTATAATCGGCAATATCGCTTTTAATCAGTTCACTATAGCTTTCCCACAAAGGCAATTCCCAGACAAGTTCGCCGGTGGCCTTTGCCGCCTTGTTAATTTCGCTTTTGAGTTTATCATTCGTTCCTAACATTCCGATAACATCATCACCCAATGCTACAATGCAGGCGCCAGTGAGAGTCGCCACATCGATAATAGCGGCGGGTTTATATTTTGAAGCATAGGATAAGGCATCGGCTAGAATCAGCCTTCCTTCAGCATCTGTGTTGATAATTTCGATAGTTTTTCCGGAATATGATTTTAGTATATCGCCGGGTTTGTATGCTGTGCCGCCAGGCATATTTTCTGTAGCCGGAATCAGCCCGACAATGTTCAGCGGTAATTGTAATTCAGAAGCGGCCATCACCGCACCCATAACTGCAGCGCCTCCGGACATGTCTGTTTTCATCTCATCCATTTTATCAGCAGGTTTAATCGATATGCCGCCGCTATCAAAGGTCAGTCCTTTACCTATAAACACAATTGGCGCTTCACTCTTTTTGCCACCGGAATATTCCAAAATAATGAATTTTGGTTCTTCATTACTGCCGGAAGCCACGCCCAGTAATGAATTCATTCCGAGCTCTTTCATCCTTTTTTTATCCAGAACCTTGCAAACGAGATTTTTTCTTTTCCCCAGCATTTGAGCTTTTTTCGCCATGATTGACGGGGTCATTTCATTGGACGGAGCGGAAACAAGGTCTCGCGCGAAATAAACAGCATCGGTAATTATCTGCGCCTTTTTAATTTCGCTCTCGATTAGATTAAAATCTTTTCCTTCACAGATTATGTCTAATCGTTCCATCTCCTTAATATCTTCGCGGCCGACAGTCTTATATGAATTGTATTCATAAAGACCCAACAACGCTCCTTCTCCTACCGCCTGTACGATTTTTTCTTTGGTTTCAGCAATCAGTTTCCAATCAATGGAAGTGGCTGCTTCTTTGATATTCATAGACCGCAGATGCTGCATGACTTTGGCAAAAGCACCACGAATTTTATCCAAGTCCGCTTCAGTAGACTTGCCCAAACCAAGCAGCGCAATTCTTTTTGCCGGCAGCAGATTGCCTGTATAGATGATAGATATTTGAGATGGCTTTGCCTCAAAATCGCGGCTTTTAATTAATCCGCTGATTAATCCACGGATTTTTTGATCAATTTGCAGCGCGGCTCCCGCTAATTTTTTTTGATCCTCAAAGAATGTTAAAATAATGACCTGGCTTTTAGCCTCGGCAAGATTTCCTTTTTTGACAATTATCTTCACTTCGCTATCCTCCATCCTTATATAACATTTTTAAAGCACAATACTTGAGCGGAAGATAACACATCAGTATAAAAAGTCAATTAGTTAAGGATTGATAAAAGAGGACTTATCTGATTATTGCGCTGTAAGCGTATTGCGGCGCAGAAAATATCTGGGGGAAATGAGAACGTTCTAATTAACAGTAATCCTGGAAAATAGAACGTTCTCGATATTCTTCTACTGTTGGATCGGTGGCAGGAATCCTCCACCACCCTTTAAATCTAGTTGGATGCCGAAGTCGTCGTAATAGGTGTAAGATCCTGCACCATAACAGCCGGAAGTAGACGGCGTGCAGCCCGAGGTGCTGAGGGCAATTGCATCGCCGCTGAAGTTTACAGTAGTACTACTGCTGGTCCACACCGTTGACTTCAGTGCTCCCGTCTTGATGACTGCATCGTAGAAGTCACTTGTATTCAGGGCTTGAACAAAAGAAGCCACGTTCCCCTGTCCGTCAGCCGTCGTGTCCAAAGTGCCCATGTATGTGTCTGCACTGGTTACTGAAATCGAACCGATCGTGAAGCTGTTGCCTATGGCTGGCGAGATAAAAGTGAGAGGAGACGTGGTTGATGCTGTGCATGTCAAATTGCATGCGCCGGTCGAACTACAGGTGCCACTGGTACAACCACCGATAGTATAGTAAAAAGATCCAGAAGTTAAACTGCTGACGTTGACGGCAACATCGTATGTTGTGCCGACGTTAAGGGTGTTGTGTGTAATCGGTTGATTTGCCGCTGTTACGCGGGGTGCCACGGAAACGGCAGTGATCCTGAATCTGCTGTTGCTGGGCGTCGGTGTAAAGATGAGATTCCCCGTGCCGGTTGCTGTGATGGACCTTGTGTATGTGCCATTTCCGGAGATGGCGGCGCCCCCGCTAGCGCCCCCAAGGGTAAAACTGAAAGACCCAGCTGTGAGATTGGTAACGGTGATGGAAACATCGTAGGTCACGCCATTGGTAATGGCGAGAGCGGGATTGGGCTGCGCGGTTCCCGTACCATTGGAGTTTTTCTGCAAATAACTACCACCGTAGGACCATCCGGTACCAAGGGTCCAACCCGAGGTCAGAGATGGAGTTATTGAAGTGCCATGGGCCACAACTCTACTCAAGTTAGGGGCCGAGTATGTCCATCCTTCTACCGGTGTCACGGATAAGAACAGACCGCTACCCGATACTGAGTAAAGCCATTGCACCAGAGAGAAATAGTCATTGCCTGCCGGATCGGCTGTCGGCAGCCCCGCAGCCAGGTCAGTCCTGTCGTCGGGCGGCCAGACTTTACCTGCAACAAAGTTGGCACCGTCATGCAAATTGCCGATTCGCGTGTTGTCCGCTTCCACGGTGTTTCCTGCCACTTCGGTCTTGTCGTCGCTGTAATAGACCATGATGTAGTTCGCCTTTGTCGTAGCCTGGGCGCCGGAGGCCTGAGCATAGGCGCTGCTGGTCCCGTCGGAAAGATAGATATTCTCTCCGTTGGAGAACCCACCTCCGGTAACGTTCGTGAGAACCAAAGTTCCGGCTGCCACGGTCGTGTTTGTCCCCCCCCAATTCGTAGTAATGATTGGTGTGCCAATGACGCGCGCCGTCTTGTCCCCGGCTGAATTCTTGATAGTGTCTCCATATTTGATATGCCTGCTGCTGGCATCGACCAAACCCAGGGTAAAGGGCAATTCGTACCCCTCGATCAATCGGACCATCAGGGAGGACCAGTCCTTGAGGCGGAAGTTCGGGGCTGCGCCAGTCAATACACCGTCACTATTAGTCAGAATATGGTAGGCGAGAAGCTTGAAAGCGCCTGTAGTTGTCGTGGGACCTGTCCGCTGCCAGAGAATGATCGCCGGATTGGAATACTGATCTTGGCACCCATTAGGCCATCCACACGCATATGTTGACCCCGTCTCCGGACTACTCGGGTAGAGACCGGCGGGAATAAGATTCGAAGCCATATCATTATTTTGAGAATAACCACCCCACCCTCCACAAATAAAATCTGGTGGAGATAAACAGGATCTTGTCCGCGTCTGCCGCGCTCTCACGAAAGACACGCCATATTGATACAAATCTGTACTGTTTGAATTATTCGCCATCCGAAAGCCGAGACCTGCCATGAAATATGGCCCGGTATTCTTGACTTTTACCTGGAGATCGTAACTCAGGGAACCGCCCGCATCCATCCAGCTTTGGGCTAGATTAGCATTGGTGTTGGCCCAGTTGAAGGCGTTGAACGCCCAGTAACCGCTGCCGCTGCCGCTCCACCCAAGCAGTCCTGCAAGAAATGCTCCGAGACCGGTTGGCGATCCGGATGGATCGACTACGGAGGTGACCCGCATGGCGCCGGCGCTAGTGGTATGAGTTCCCATAGCCTGTGCGGTGAAAAAATTGGCGTCGCTGTTTAACTGGTCGGCAACTTGCGCCTTTCCCCACCCCTCGCCACCAGCCAAGAATCCTATCGGTATATTGTAAAGCACTTCACGGGAGGCGTTGCCGATGGTTCCGGTGGAAGAGAGCTGGATGAACTTGTCGAGGATGATTTTGTCTGTTGTCGAGACGCTCGTGGAACTTGTCCAATTTGCATTAGCCGTGCCGTTGGACTTGGTGATGTTGTAGAGTGTGGCCCCTGTACGCTTCCTATAGTTGTAGGTCTCTCCTTTCAGGATGAAATTACCGTTCAGAAGCGGAAAGATTCCGTAACCGGTTCCCATTGTCAGGCTACCGCTGCCGCCAGGGGAAATGCTCTGATTGCTTGCAGGTTGTGTTACGGGCTGCACGACCAGCCCTGCAGCGGTTGCCGGCAAGCTGGGAGACAGGCCACTGAAGGTAATCGCCGACCCCGAACCGCTACCGGAGGTATATGAATAGTAGCTACTTTTCACCAAGATCTGGCCCCCTGAAAATGAGCCGCTGAACATCGAAGGGATCGTTCCATAAACCTGTGTCACGAGCGTAGTCGCGCCGGCAGTCGCCGCCTGAGTTTCGAACCAGTATGGATAGACTATGATCGTGAAAGAACCAGCATTGCCAGAAAGATTGCATGTCTTATTGTTCAGTTCCGTCATTGCAGCATTCCGTCCGGCTGTTCCCGCGTTAAGAAAATAGCTGGCCGCGTAACGAAATCCGGATTCCGCTATGAAATAGGTCTTCCTGCCCTGATCCGCGTAGGCCTGGTTCATGTAGGAAGCGGAAAACATAGACAGCATTGCTGCCGCCAGAGTCGCCATAATGACCATGGTAATGATCAGAGCGATCAGAATGCTCCCCCGGGCGCGAAAAACGCCAGACCTGAGCGGGAATCCGCTCCGGATGGCAGTAAAGAGGGCACAGGTTATGATCAATGAAACAATAAGGATAAAGGGAATTGCCAGCGGTGCATACATCAGACAGAAAATCAAGGCAACAACGGGCGCAAGCAGGCATCTTACTACCCACATGGCGAGAGGTCGATGGCGAATGAGGTCCGCTGCTGCAGGTCCTTGATCGTAGTACTGTTTCACGAACCACCGTCCTCCCTGCCAGTTGATGAGGTAACGGTCACGAAAATCTCTCAGTATTTGAACCATCGGATGCCCTGAATCTCCGTAAGCTGCCGTCGCCACGAAGCAGTTGATACCCCAACCCGTCGGGATAACCGGGATCGTGGCGGTAGGTAGCGTCGCACCGCTCTGGTTTTTGTTGTTCCTTGGTGCAATGCGGTTGGTGAAGGTCAGAACACCACTGTTCGGCTGGGTAAGTTGCATATTGATGTCGATAGCCGTCAGGGTTGTTATGTCGCTCGCAGCTGCCCAGGTTGTAGTGGTTATGACTGCTCCGGTGGAAGCGTTGCGGGAATAGTAGGTGAGATTGAAGGCGCTGACGTTGTCGATCAGAATATCCCCGTCTGCCAATGTGGCGGGATCTAACGCGATCTTCACTGCACCATTGTCCAACCCGATGATCCGGTTTCCGCTGATGTTGTTGATGGGAAGGACGGATCCCGTCGCGTCGGAGGGGATGTTGATCATATCGATGATTTCCCTGGTAATCCGGGTCATGGCCAGTTGAGCCTTTTGGGTCGTTGCCGAATTTTCTCTGACTGTAATGTACCCCTTAACAGCCTGAACGATTCCCATCCCGCCGACCGCAGCCAGGATACCCACCAGAATCAGGGTTACAATGATTTCGATAAGCGTAAAACCGTTCTGCGATCTGATGCTTCGCCTTTTGCTCCTATGGAAATGACTTTTAGTCCCCTGAGGGACTGGCGACTTCTTTTGGAAAGCTCCTGTAATAAACATAATCCTACTCCGTAAAAAGTGCGGTAACCGACAGTGCCTGATACTGGATGGTTACCTTGAGAACCTTACCGGCGTTGTCTGGTGTTTCGGTGACATTGGCTCCAGCGGGAAAAGAGATCCTGTGGTTGTGTACGACGGTATAAGGGTGCGAGACATCGGCATAGCGTGACTGCGACGTCCCCTCCGCTCCGACATTGGAAATAAACGTCGCCAGACCGTTTGTCGGCATCGAGTACATCAGGTATTTGTATTCGGCGGTCATGTTTTCTATAATCTCGTTGAGGTAGGCGCCGTTCTGCGCCAGGATAACGGGATTGGCGCTCCTCACCACGGTAGACCCCATAAAGGTGACCAGCATGGCGCCGAGAATCCCAGCCACGATCAGAGATACTATTACCTCAATAAGCGTGAACCCCTTGCCGTTTTTTATCCTGTGAAAGCCTCTACAATGCATTAAATTCCTCCTATAAAACTTCACTCAATGAAACCAGTATTTTTCCTTATAATAAAGTTCCCGGCGCTGGTGGCAACGGTAACGTCCACCGCCCCCGGACTACCATAGGCGTCAAAAGTAATCCTCTGTGGGGGGGCTGATAAATTAACTGTATTGATAGTCAGATCGGACTTTTTTGTCGTCAGGTTGACTGTAGAATTGTCTTCTCCAAGAAGCAGAACCGGCACTGTTGAACCGTCTCCCATGAAGTGGTAATAGGTTTTTGTTGTGCTAAAGTTGATACCACAGGGAATGCCCGAACTCATCGCCCGGGATTGGGACAGACGGAGATGCGCCTTGACGACTTCGAGCTGAGATGCAAGATCATAGGCACTCGTACTGGTCATCCGAACAGCAGCAACGGCAGCGGCAATCCCTATGATAATCAGGACAGCGATGAGCTCGACCATAGTGAAACCACTGTTGTTCCGACCTCGGTCTTTCAGAATTATTCCAATTTGCATTATATAGCCCTCAATTCCACTTTTTTAACGGCTTTTGCAAGCATAACACCCATAATCGCGCTTGTCGCCACAAATCCGATTATTAAAACACCGGCGAAAGGAACGTTAAGATATTGCCACACTAATATACCATTTACAAATGCAAAAAAAACATAAAAAAGCGTCCCGTATCTTACCGCTTTGATGCCTGCTCTATCGCTCGATATCAATACCATCCCCAAAACAAGAAGCCATATCGCCGCACCGATAGTGAGATGAGGTTGCAGCTTTATCCATTCCATGGCGGCTATGCTGGAACTTATCCCCTGAAACCCGATCATCAAGATAGTGCCTATAATCAGGTAAAAGAATCCCGTGATAAAAAAATAAAAGGAACACTCACGGCGTGTGAGGCCGCTGTCCCTATCGCCATCAGGCGCCAGTATGTGATTGTAAAGTTGATTTATGAAGGAGGCTGCCGCAGGTAGAATGCCCGGGTACTGATCCGGCAGTTGCCGCATGACTTGATCTGTAAAAAACTCCGGCGGGCCAATTGTTTTTTGTTTCTTAATTTGTTCTATTATATCAGCGAACTTTTCCATATCTTATCCAAAAATAGATTAATAATCTATCTACACCTGCAAACGGCTAATAGTCACAAAATTTATTCGTTCATTAATTCTTTTAACTTATCCAGGCCTCGGTAAATGCGCATTTTGACGGCACTGAGAGATTTACCTGTAATTCCGGCAATTTCTTCAAAAGAAAGTTCCTGCTGATACTTCATTATTAATAAAGCCCGAAGTTCATCTTCCAACCGCAAAAGATATGAACCTATTTCTTGTTCTTCAATCAATTTTTCTTCCGGTGAAGGATGATTATCAACCAACGATGATGTGCTTAATTTATCAGAAAATTTTTCTTTTTTATTTTTCTTAAAATGGTTTTTGATTAAGTTAAAAGCAAGAGTGTAAATCCAGGCAAAGAACTTCTTGCGCTGGTCATATCTCCACAAATATTTATACGCCCGGACAAATGTTTCCTGAGTTAAATCATTGGCATCCTCCGCGTTTCCGGTCATCCGGTAAGCTAAGTTATAAATGGGTGTTTTATATTCTTCCACCAGCAAAGCATAACTCTGCCTGTCTCCTTTTAATATCCTGGCAACAATTTCGGCTTCTATTTTCTGATCCAATGCCATCTTTATCTTTAATCATCGCAATAGGTTGTATTTCATAATGCAGTACAACGCGCGGAACCCGTCTTTCCAATTGATTTTCTTGCCTTCTTCATATGTCCGGCCATAATACGAAATACCAACCTCATAAATCCGGCATTTGGTCTGGGCAATTTTTGCTGTGATTTCTGGTTCAAATCCGAATCTATTTTCTTCTATTTTTATCCCCTGGATAATTTCCCGACGGAATGCTTTATAACATGTTTCCACATCTGTCAGATTGAGATTGGTCAGCATGTTGGACATTAAAGTGATCAAACCATTGCCCACCCTGTGCCAGAAGTAAACCACACGGTGCGCCTCCGCCCCCATGAACCTCGAGCCGAAAACGACATCGGCTTTATCATCAATTATCGGTTGGATTATTTTGGGATATTCGGCAGGGTCGTATTCCAGATCGGCGTCCTGAATAATAATGACATCTCCTGTGGCCGCCTGGATTCCCTGTCTTAAGGCTGCACCCTTCCCCTGATTTACGTTCTGATAGATAATGCGGCTTACTTTTGCTGCAATCTTTTCTTTTAATATTTCCTTTGTGCCGTCCGTTGAGCAGTCATCAACAATAATGATTTCTTTATCCGGATAGGGCGCGCTCAAAACGGCAGCGATAATTTTCTCGATAGTGTAGGCTTCATTAAAACAGGGAATTACGACAGATAGTTTCATTACTATTCCTTTCAGTACACCCACTATCCGGAAAACTTATTACTTTGGCAAATCTATTGACCAACTATTTTAGATATTATGAAAATAATTATTAGATAAATTTAATATTTTATCTCCTGATAACAAGAAGATATTACAACTTATTGTACCGCAAGTCAAAGTGAAAATTGGAAATGCCAAAGATATTAAAGACTATATTAACGTTGAATTATTTCTTTGGATCTCCCTTTTTTAAAAAGCGTCTCTACTAAGTCAAAAATATACAGGACATCACAGTAATTCAAATCGATTTACCAAAACAGACCGCTTCATAAAAAGTAAAGTATTACTTTTAGCTGACGACATTGGCTACATTGATTATTTTCAATTTCAGCGGAGAGTTTATTCTGTTTAGTTTGTTCTGTTGACTAATAATGCAATGTATGTTTTTATGCGTGCGGTTCCGATAATAAACAGCCTATCAAAAATATTCTACGTAGATTGGTTTTGGTCATGCAGCATTTTAAAAAATTAATATACCTGCTGCTCAATGAGAAATCAAACAATGCCTTTATCCAGTTTTTCAGATATGTTTTCGTAGGCGGCGTAGCATTCGTTGTGGATTTCGGTTTACTTTTCATTTTAACCGATAAAATAGGAATTTATTATCTGCTTTCGGCAACAATATCTTTCATCTGTGGCCTGCTTATAAACTATACACTCAGTATCAAGTGGGTGTTCTCGAAACACAGCCTGAGCGATACGCGGATGGAATTCATCATATTCTGCATTATTGGCGTTATCGGCGTAGGTATTAATAACACAATAATCTGGTATGGAGTCGAAATAGCAGATCTGCACTATCTCTGGTCAAAAATAATCGCGGCGATGGCGGTGCTACTGTGGAACTTCACCGCACGCAGGCAGACACTTTTTAAATAGCGACCAAAGCTTGGTTGGCGCTTTATCATTGTGAAACTTCTTTGAAGTTACACAGAAGGTTGATTTATGAAAAGAAAAACGGCAATCATCATCGGAGCAGGACCAGCAGGTCTTACTGCGGCGCACGAACTGTTGCAGAAAACAGATATACGGCCTGTCATTCTTGAACAGTCCGGTCATATCGGTGGCATTTCCAGCACATTTAATCATCACGGCAACCGAATGGATATGGGTGGACACAGGTTTTTTTCCAAATCAGACCGGGTGATGAAATGGTGGCAGGAGATTTTGCCGCTTCAGGGCTTCCCATCGAAAGACGACATCCTATTAAGCCATGATAAACCGTTTTCTAAGGACAAAGATGCACCGGATCCGGAGAAATCAGACAAGGTAATGTTACTGCGCGACAGGTTTTCGCGTATTTATTATCTGCGAAAATTTTTCGATTACCCCGTAAAGCTCAACGCAACCACTCTTATTAATCTTGGCGTAATCCGTATTTTCAGGTCAGGTTGGAGCTATCTGAAAGCCCGTGCGTTTCCTATAAAAAACGAACGATCGCTTGAGGATTTTATGATCAACCGCTTCGGCAGAGAGCTGTATAATACCTTTTTCCGCGATTACACGGAGAAGGTTTGGGGTGTTCCCCCATCAAAGATACAGCCGGACTGGGGGGAACAGCGCATCAAAGGGATTTCTATCAGCGAAGTGCTCACTCAAGCCCTTCGTTCGGCATTTCGAGGTAAAGAACACTCACTCTCCCAGAAAAAGACAGAGACCAGCCTTATCGAACAGTTCATCTACCCAAAGTTCGGGCCCGGCCAGTTTTGGGAAGAAGTCGCTGACCGGATAACGGCAAAGGGCGGTGAAATCGGTTTTTTCAGCAAAGTTACCGCAATAGTATTCGACGAGAACAGGATAACGGCGGTCGAGGCTACCGATACCAAGACAGGTGCAAAAACCATGATGCCGGCTGACTATTTTTTTTCATCGATGCCGGTGCGCGAACTTATCAGTGCGGCCGGAGACGCATCCGACAGGAACGTCCGCGAAGTGGCTGCCGGTTTGGTCTACCGCGATTTCATGACCGTCGGGTTGCTTGTAAAAAAACTTGCCATATGCAATACATCAAAGATCAAGACAGTCGCTGGAATCGTGCCCGACCTATGGATATACATTCAGGAGGGAGATGTCCGCTTTGGTCGGCTGCAGGTATTCAACAACTGGAGCCCTTACATGGTCAGAGACCTTGAGCATACTGTATGGCTCGGGCTTGAGTATTTCTGCAATGAAGGCGACGATCTATGGAACATGAATGATGGTGAGTTTATGGAAATGGCGGCCAGTGAACTTGCTAAAATAGGCATCATCTCTCCGTATGATCTGCTGGACTCCTGCCTGGTGCGGGTTCCCAAGGCATATCCGGCATACTTCGGCACATACAAAAGGTTCGACGAGATACGGCGTTTTACAGACCGCTATGAAAATCTGTTTCTCATTGGCCGCAACGGCCAGCATCGCTATAATAACATGGATCATTCCATGCTGACCGCGATGACGGCTGTGGACAACATTATCGCGGGCATTACCACAAAAGACAACATTTGGAATGTGAACACCGAGGAAGAGTATCACGAAAAACAACTTTAGTGATTCATAATATATACTGAATGTAACCACGGCTGGAAAATAGATTGATTTGGTTCGGCATTTTTAAATCTGCATTCTAAAAAGATGATCAATATTCAAGGGCATTCGCTGGTCGTGTATCCAGTTATGACAAAGGCAAGATAACCCTTCTACTGGGGATCACCATTAAGCATCGACAGTTTCTTGTCGATCTTTTCAATATAATCTTTATCCATAGGCGGCACCTTTATCTTAGCTATTTTCAGAAATGTGACAGCATCACGGGTTTTACCGATGGTCGCAGCAGATATCCCCAGTTGGTAGATTTCCTTGTAGTCCGCATTTGAGGCAAACGGGTTGACGTATGTGGAAAGAAGATTGTAAGCTTTTTTGTATTCCTTCAAATTGAAATATGATGCGTGCAAATTCCAATAGACCTTTTCCGATTTAGCTGTCTGACCCATTTCCAGGGCTTTTTGATAAAGTCGGGAGGCTTCTTCGTATCTCTCCATAGGGAAAAGCGCGTCTCCTTTCAATGCATAACCATGAGACTGCTCGGGGTAATACCTTATAATTGCTGCCGCGCCAATATGTCTTTGCGCGTATTGGTGAAAAATCTGCCTTTTGGCTTTTAATTCTTCCATTGATAAATTCGGGGCGTATAGAGATAATTCCTTGTTCAATGTCTTTAAATGCTTGCTTTGATTGTTAACTTCTATAATTTGATAGATCATTACTGCAAAACAAATAATCAACGCGGCTGCAAACGAAGCAAATATTACTCTGTTTACTCGCTTAATATTTTCTTCCCGATTTTTTTCCCGGTAATTAAAAATAATATTGGGTGTGCGGATGTTGTCGGAAAAAGAAAGACCTAAAACGGGAGCAAGCGATACTCTTTCAGGAAGTTTCATTGATTGCGCTGCCACATAAGAAGACTGCTGCTTAAAAGGGTCAAAATGTTCTACTTTTGCGCCTAACTGATCACTAATATAATTTAAAATAGGATCATAAATGTTCGCTAATGAAACATAAATTTTTTCAACTTTTTGGGCTCCGACCGTAGATGCGTAATATTCTAAGGTTCTCTCTATCTGCCTGGATAATCTTTCCAAGGCCGGAGTGATCATCGCAAATTTTTCTTCTTCCTTTAAATTGAAACCTATATCATTTTCTTTTAATTTAACTGTATCCGGATCAATCAGGCTAAATAGCAATTTTCTTTCTTCTTCTCTGTCCACATTGGCTTTGCCTGTTATTTTCCCAATGGCTTCGGCAATTTCTTCCGTCATACTGTTGATGCCTGTCTTAATGCCTCTGGTCATCACTAGATTTTCTTTATTGTAAATATCGATCCGGGAAAAATCATTACCGATAAATAAACTGGCAAAGGTTTCTTCACCTACCTTCATCCATTTCGTGCGAAATATATTCTGAATAGCAAAGGGAGCAATCGTAATTCCGGCAAGATTTATTCCCATTTCCGTAAAGAATGTTTTAACTTTATCGACTTCCACTTTTGGAACGGTGTAAACCATGACCGAATATTTGGGAATACCCTGATCAATAATTTCACCTTGCATTTCGAAATCAAAAAAGAATTCTTTCTCATCAACCGGATTTTCTTTTTTTGCCGTCCAGTAGATTACATTCTCCAGTTGTTTTCTGGGCACACGTGGAATTTTGAGATGATAGACGTTAACATCATTGGCTGATATCATTGTCCAGATATTACAATTATCCAGGGAATCACAAAAGGCAATCAGTTGCGATTTTAAAAGTGATTTGAATTCTGTGGAACCTGCAGATGTCAGATGACTATACTTGATAACCTTTTGATCTACTAAAACCGGTCTGCCATCAAAAGCTTTTATGGTCTTAGCCAAACCGATAAATTCTTCGCTGATATCTATTCCTACGGTATAACGTTTTTTATCAATAAATAACCTGGGTAGGGTAAGATTTGTTTTTTTTGCAGGTTTCTTTTTAGGTAAAGCAAGTAAGGGCTTACCTTGGGAAGTGAAAGGGTCTTTATCCTTTCCTCTTATGACATTGAGAAGTTTTTCTGTGGAGTTGATATCGTTTATTCCAGCCAAAAAAAATACCCCTTAATTTTATTCACTTGTTATTTTTTTTATTTTTATCAATATCTTGAAAGTATTGTCAAGACATTTATTGGATAACTTTCATGTTTCACAATCATTTTGATTATAATGGAATGTTATATAATTGTCACCTGTACTAAAGTACAGGTACGATTAATGTCTCAACATTTTCGTTAGACGATGATGTAAAGAGAGCTTTGCACACTTCCTCTAATCTTCATACCGGAGAAGGAGACTGAGTCGTAATCCTGATTTGTCATTGCAACGCACGACAGTGCTCGTGACAATCTAAATATTATCAAGAACTTACAAGATTACTTAGCTCATTATCCGGTACGGCTCCGCAATCGCTTTTGGGACATTCTATAATTAAAGCCTGCGCGAAGTAATGGTCATCAAATAGCAATAATAGCATTATGTTAAAAAAGAAAAGCCGGCAAAAAAGCCGGCTTTTCTTGTATTACCTTATCTTTTATAGTCCATCTGTCCAGTAGACAATCCTAGCCGCATCGCCTCCGTTATTCGTGCCTGATATCTGCGCACGGATAACCGTGTCACCACTGCCACTGGCGGGACGTGTAAAGGTGACGAATGCCTTGCCTTGGTCGTCCGTTAAAACCTTCAATCCCGTATCTCCTGCCTCTGCTGTATTATGTATGGGCAAAACAGCATCGCTTATGATCCCATCTCCAAGGATTATGGAGAAGGTGACCTCAGTGCCTACTTTCACCGGCGTTTTCAAATCATCTGTTGTTACCGTCACCTCCATAATGACGTAAACAAACGGCGGTATCAAAGGCTTGTCGCGATTAGTTTCAGGGTCTTCCGTAAAGGAGATAATCCTGTTCCCTGTTCCCACATTCGGCAAACGTGTGATAATTGCCGCACCGGATGCACCTTCAGTTATGCTTGCTTTGATAACGTCTTGAATGCTCAAACTTGGCGTTTCGGTCCCTGCCGTGTATGTGGCAATGGCCGTTCCGCTAGCATCGGTCGTCAAGTTCACCGGCGTCAAGGTTGCGTCGCTGTTGTCGATGAGAAGCTCGAAATTCACCGTCATCCCGGATGCCCCGTTTCCAGTGGCGTTATTGATGACATTGGCTACAATGACACTGATCGCTCCGGCGGCAAGCTGCACGGGCGTCGCCGTGACTGTCATCCGGTATCCAGTCGTCGTGGCCGTGCTTGCCGTTCGAGTAATGATGACGAATCCCGTGGCACCTGTGACACTGGCCTGGACGATATCCTCGACAGCAGATGTACCTGTGGACCCGGCTGTGTAGACCTTAACTGCCTCGCCGCTGACATTTGTGGTTACAACACCCGAAGGAGTCAGCTCTGGGTTACTATTGTTGATAAGAAGTGCGAAGGTCACGTCGAGACCGCTAACGGGCTCGCCCGAGCCGTTCGTGACTGTGGCCGTAACGACGGTGTTATTACCTGCCGCCAGTGAGGTCGTGTTTGCCGTTAAGGCTACATTGTATGACACCGTTGTGGTACCAGTATCCGGTCCGTTTCCGCAGCCATAAATAACGGTAAACATCAACAGGCAAAATATTAATGAAAAAAACGATCGATAAATCTTATTCATAGTGGATTTGCTCATTATTATGTCTCCCTATCTCGAAGATTTAGTCTTTTTATTAAATACAGCATACCGCTAACAAAAATATTTTTTATTATCAACTACTATTTTCAATGTTATTCCAGCAATCACGGGTTATGAACCCCAAAGCAAGTTGAGGGGTATTTTTTCTTTTAACATTTAATTTTAATAAAACAACTGTACTAAAGTACAGGTGGTAGCTTTTCAGATATCAATGAGCATTAACATTATTAATTAAAATCCTTGAATGACAGCAAAGTTTTTGTTATGAAGACTAATTATTTTTAGACTAAAACCAATAAGGTTAATTAAATCGAGATGATAATTAAA
>Ga0208495_1000343_pt1 | contig 17408 bp, 11 predicted proteins | sample CryBogmetaGMA14M_FD_184551 | JGI IMG/M metagenome (GOLD analysis project Ga0208495, IMG submission 184551) | Freshwater microbial communities from Crystal Bog, Wisconsin, USA - MA14M (SPAdes) | ecosystem: Environmental > Aquatic > Freshwater > Lake | place: Crystal Bog, Wisconsin, USA...
CATACACCGGCTTTAGTGAAACAGAGATCTGCAAGATCTATCCCAACACGTTTTTCGGGTACACCAAAGTCACCATAGAACAGCCCCTGACCGAAGACTTAACCCCTCAATATAATGAAGCATGTTCATTTATATTATCTGGCGGATGTCAGTCCCCGCGTATTGAAATATTACAGCACTGTGCTTAACGAAAGCATCCGAGAACTGAAGAAATAAGAGATCAATTCAAGTGAGAACTACTTTTCAAACTTTTTGTTCGTTTTAGCTGTACTACAAACTTCATCTTTCTTCTTCATTTATTGTTTCTGGAACTCGCGGATACTCTTCAAATGATTTTCCAATTTCTAGGCTTCTAACTCAAATACTTTTATGGATTCAGGCAGCATACCTTGAGTTTTTCCTATCTTCGTTATATGATCCATAGACACTACAATCCCTGGCAAATTACGAATGATGGCGAACGTGAAGCTGACAGGCAGTTGATGCAGATGGGAAATATGGAGGATGAGCCTATTCATGTGCTTCATAGTTTAAGAATTTCATCGCGATATCACCGGGTGCAGATGTCGGGGGAGTGTGATTTTGTGATCTTGACGAGGCTGGGGATCATGGTGGCTGAGGTTAAGGGTGGGATCATGGGCTATGGTTCTACGGACCATAATGATTATGGCTTTTACCGGCTTACTGGTGATGATCATCGGGAGATGGTTAAAAATCCATTTAACCAGGCGGATGAAAATGCGCATGCAATACAAAGTTTTTTGAGGGAAAAGGGGCTGATCAATATTTTCGTGGGTTCGGTTGTGTGTTTTCCTGAATGTGTGTTTGATTGCGAAGGAGTGGAGTATAAATACCTTTGGCATCGGGGCTGCAATAAGGAATGGCTGAGGATGATCCTGGATTCGATACAGGAACAGATTGCTGAATTCTATGTGAAGCAGGATGAACGGAATGTTGCGATGCGTATCACATGGGAAACCCTGGATGAAGAAAGGATCGCTGCCATTACTGAAATGCTGAAACCTGAATTCGATCCGAGTCGTTCTCTTTCACAATCACGGCTTAACCTTGGGGAATCGGAACGCAGGCTTGAGCAGGGCTTGCATATTCTGCATGGATTAAGCGAAAATCAGAGGATCATGGTACAAGGCCCTCCGGGAAGCGGGAAATCGACTTATGCTTTCGATCTGATGGTTGGGTTGTGCAGATCAAAGGAAAAAAAGGGGCTTTACCTCTGCTGGAATGAATTTCTTGCAGCGAGGATGGAGAATAAACTGAGGAATGCATTACAGGAAAATGGATCTGATACGACGATAAAGGTATCCGCCTACTATCATTTTCTGGAAGAACTGGTCACCCTGCTGGGTGATACATCGCTGATGCCTACCTACGACAGCGTATCGAAAGGAGAATTCAGTCATCTGATCCATGAATGCCTTGGAAGACTTCATAAGGCAAAGAAGCTGCCCAGGTATGATTTTATCGTGGCCGATGAGGCACAGGACCTGTTCGACAAAGGTCTTGACCAGGTGATCAAATCACTTCTTAAGGCAAACAATCCACTGCAAAAGGGAAACTATTACCTGTTTTTCGACGACAACCAGGCATTTCCGAAGTTTGCGGATCTGGACACCTACATCCGCACCCGGGAGGCGCTCAAAGATGCATCGGCTTATTATATTCAATTCGCAAACCTAAGGGTGAACACAGGCCATGGCATCACGGAACTGATACAGGATGCAGGGCATGGACAGGCTGATCCACACAAAAATTACGGTAATGATGTAAAGTTTATTGCCTGGAAAACACCGGAGGAGGTTCCCGCTATACTCAGGCAATACATTAACCAGGAAAAAACGCTCAGCCGATGTAAGCATGAAAACATGATCGTACTATTCACTTTCAATCTTTTGAAGACAGGTTCAGCGCTGAAAGAACTCATCAGGGAAGAACCTGACATAGAATTACTGACTATTGAAAACCTGGACAGCCCATCTGAAAAAGTTCGCTATACCACCGCATTGCGTTCAAAAGGGCTGGAATGGGATACGGTGTTCCTGGTTTGTTCATCCCTGACCGATCCAAAGAATCTGTTCCAGTTATTTATCGGTGCATCGAGAGCGAAAGGGAAGGTGTTTGTGATTTATTCCTAACCACGTCATACTTTGGCGTAGTATGATTCTATCTTTACAGTTCATTACAAAAAAAGAAATGAACTCCATGGAACACCGCCTGATCTCCAAATCTTCCTTTATCCGCGGAACACAATGCCCAAAAGCACTCTGGTTACACTTTAACCAACCCGACGAACGGGATGAAACCAGCGATGCCCAGCAACAGATCTTCGACACCGGCCACAGCGTGGGATTCCTGGCCCAGCAACTCTTCCCCGGTGGCATCGATGCCAGTAGGGGCGAACCCGGGCAGGTTGCCGAGGCAATTGCCTATACTGCCGAACTGATCAGCAAGGGTGAGACCGTAATCTATGAAGCCGCCTTCAGCGACGGGGAGACACTTTGTTATATGGACATCCTGGTGAAGGAAGCCGATGGATGGGCCGCCTATGAGGTGAAGGCATCTACCCACGTCAAAGATTACCAGGTAAATGATGTAGCCTTTCAATATTATGTAATCACCCGGTCAGGTTTATCACTAAGGCGCGTATCGCTGGTGCATCTGAACAAACAGTATGTAAGGCATGGGGAACTGGACCTGCAGCAATTGTTTACCATTGAATCGATGACTGAGCGGATCCTGCCCATGCAGGCAGCCATACCCGGGAGACTATACCCCCTGTTGGACATGCTGAAGGCAGGTATTATGCCGGAAATATCCATGGGATCCCAGTGCGGGAATCCGTTTACCTGTGATTTTATAGACTTCTGTAAGCAAAGCTGCCTTGAAGAAGAAAATACCAATGAACCACGGCCAGCCAATCGGGATCAGGATGAGCTGGATGAATTTCTGGAGGAACTTGTGTACCCATTGTATTACATGGACTTCGAGACGATACAGTTTGCCGTACCCCGGTATGACGAAAGCCGACCCTATCAGCAAATACCATTTCAGTATTCATTGCATGTTCAACAAACCAAAGATGGGCCGGTTGAACATTACGAGTTCCTTGGGACACCCCCGGCCGATCCAAGACCGGAATTTATACAATCCCTTTTGGCCCGGTTAGGCGAAAATGGCAGCATTATTGTTTGGAACCAGGCCTTTGAAAACACCAGGCTCAGGGAAATCGCCAGGGATTATCCGGAATATGCTGAGGGTATCGATTGCCTGTTTGAAAGGGTGGCAGACCTGATGGTTCCCTTCCGCAGAAAGCATTTATATACCCCCGACATGAATGATTCCTATTCCCTGAAGGCTGTTTTACCGGCTTTGGTGAAAGATTTATCATATTCGGACCTTGAAATACAGGAAGGCGGAACGGCCAGCCTTATTTATGAAAGTCTCTATCATGATAAGGAACCTGAACAAGTAAGACTGAAGCGGGAAAATCTACTGGAGTATTGCAAAATGGATACCCTGAGTTTGGTAAAAATACTAGTGATGCTTTAGTACTGATGCCATGCTATGTACAGCAGCTCAAGGATTATTGAAGATGAGACGCCAGAAAATTTATAGCCAAAAACAGACAGAGAAACTGAACAATTTGACAGCTGCTGAAAAAGAAAGAATTGATCAGATAAATGAATTAGTGCATCAACTGTTAAAACAATACGATTTGGAGACTATAAAATTCGAATTTGGTTATGGCAGATTTGATGGAATTTTTACCGGGGACCGGATCAGTCTCCATCTTTTTGTTGCACTGAATTCTCCCATTAAGGTAATCAGGAATATTATTTTGCATGAAATTGCCCATGCGTTAGTTGGTATAATTCATAAACACAGGGAAATATGGCAAAACAAGGCAAGGGAGCTTGGTGTAACCTGGGAAAGAAGATACCGAAAATAAAGGAAAATGAAATCAGACAGCGTAATCAGTTTTACAGACTTTGCCAATCATTACAATGGTTTTGTATCTGACTACCAGGACAGCCTTTTTCCCGAACCTGCGGAATTCATGTCATATTTAAGTAATTGCAACGGTAAGGTAGTGGTGATCGGCAGCCGGCCGGGGCAAGGTAAAACGAGCCTGATGGTATCGCTCATAAAAGATTCGCCTGAAATACCGGTTTTGGTTTTCTCACTCGAACTATCATCCACTCAATTGATAAGGAGGCTCCTGGACATTACCGGTGAAAGGTATGCATCGCATTCATTGAATCAAGGTATAGAACATAGAGCGCAAGATGACAGGAACCTGATAAATGTAGGAAGGTGTATTTTTATTTGCGATAGGAGCAAGGTATCCTTCGATACCTTCCAATCAATTGTAGGACGCCAACAGTGTGAAAAACCTGTTAAAGTGGTTTTTATCGATTATTACCAGTTGCTGGAAGATGCAACACCGGATTTATTATCCAAACTAAAAAAATATGCTGAAATGCATCATGTTACGATTGTTGTATTAAGCCAAATGAAAAGAGAAATTGACAAACGCCCATTGGATACGCCAACCATTGATTTTTTTCCTGGTTTAAACAATCCGGACATTATAGACGAAGCATATTACCTTTTCAGACCTGATCGTTATGGAATCATCCAGGACGATAAAGGGAACTGCCTGGAAAACCTTGTGATGATAAGCGGTTTGAAGGGAAAATTCAAAGAAAATAGATTAATATTCCAGATAAATAAAGGAAATGGGGCATTCGGCAAGGCCGAAGTTTTAAATATTATGAATATTCCTCAGATTTTCCGACACGAATGATTCCTATTCCCTGAGGCCTTCTAATTAAAATCAATTTATATTGACATTTTTACTCCGTTTTGCTTTAACCAGTTATCATATTCCCTGTAGTTTGGCATTTTTTTGTCCAACTCATTCCAAAAATCAGCTGAATGATTCGGGTATTTCAAATGAATCATTTCATGGACAATTATATAATCAATGACAGGAACCGGGGCCATAGCGCATTTCCAGTGAAAGTTCAACCCATTCTTCGGTGTCCAGGATGCCCATCGGTTTTGCAGTTCCAACACTTTGATGCTGGTGGGCGTTGTTTGAAATTTTTCGCTGATCAGGTTAAGCCGTTCTTTGATTTTTGCTTTTGCTTTCTCTTTGTAAAATTGTTGGAAAACCTTATCTGCGTTGCCAAGAAGTTTTTTGTCAAGAAGAAAATGACCTCCGGTTATCCTCAATGGTAAGGGTGGATCCTCAACAATAGACAAACGATAATTTCTGCCCAGGTATAAAAAGGATTGGCCATTTACAAAAGTTCTTATAATTTTTCCCTGGTTGAGCTCCTTCCACTTAGCGAGCTTTGTGAAAATCTGATATTCCTTGGATCTAATGGCGGATTCTATTTGTTCATCACTACTGGTTAAAGGAGCCAGCACCCTTACCGAACCATCACGTTCAATAAAGATACTTACCGTTTTTCTTCTTCCGGTTTTTTCAATGGCAATATTTATCCCTTCCAAAATCACCTTAAATCAGTTTCCCTGTTTTTTGCCAATTTCATCAATTCTGATGTCAGCTCCGCTGCCTTTACTGCAAGCGTTCCAACTCCTGAATAATGAATTTCGTCTTCGATTAATCCTTCGATCTTTTTTCTTTCCGATGCTTTGTCTGTCCAAAAGTTTCTAATTTGCGCTGTTTCTTTTAAAAGTACCATTAAAGTATGTGTCAGTTCTTTAGTTTTGTTTATGTCGTCCTGGTTCTCAAAAGTCAGGACATTTTTCAATAAATCGAAAAAAGGCGCTTCCACGATCGAAATTCCATCAGTGTCCGGTTTTCTGCCTTCTGACATCTCATCGCGCAACTTGCCTAATTCGGCAACGATGGCTTCCCAGTTTTCCTTATAGGCATTTAAAATCATTTCCAGGCGGTCCTTGAATCGGTTGTAAAGGCCAGGGTCTTTGTCAAGATTTACCTTGATATGCCAACGAATGGCATGCTCCATCTCCGATGCTTTTGATTTTGGAGTTTTATTCAGGTAGTCAACTTTGCTTTTGAATTCATCTGAAAGAATAGAAACCTGTTGAACTTTGGTATCGATACCCATCGACAGAAGATGTTTATCAATTAGTTTACGTACTTTTTCGGAGGCCCATTTTAAATCCATTGTTTCATCCTTGTAGCGGTCTTTGATACGCCACAAAAGATATCCCAGCCTTTTTGCCGGAATCCAAAAATCAATCCCCGCATGAACGTTAAAAAGCAAATCAAGACTCTCGAAAAAACTTTTGGCATACGTAAGAAGCTCGGCCCTGAATTTTACATTTGTAGCTTTTGAAATGCACTCTTCTGCAAATTCAAATTCTTTTGAAGTATCTATAAATTTCTGTTGCAGAAAATCGTCAATCTCTTTCAGGTTGTTGTTTGCAAACAGGTCAATCAGTCTTTTATAGCGGGCTTCAAGTATAGGTATTTCCTTATTAATATCACGGAATACCTCAAGAAAATTATTGAGATTCTTTTTATCTTTATCGGTATAAATTGCAAGAGCGTCACTCAGATGTTTCGTTACCCCAAAGTAATCAACAATCAATCCAAACGATTTGCCTCTCTTGGTTCTGTTTACCCTTGTGATTGCCTGAAATAAATCATGTTCCCGTAAACTTTTATCCAGATACATCACTTGTTCAATGGGTGCATCAAATCCAGTAAGTAAGCGATCGCAGACACAAATAATTCCGATGCCCGTTTCGGGTTTATTGAATGCCCCTTTTTCATTTGAGTAATCGAAATCCTTTTTGAAATTATTTATTGCATCGGTATCATAGGCATCTTTCCGTGCCTTGCTGATGTAACCCGGTTCGTTATTTCCTATACTTGAAACAATAGCTGCAATTTTTAAAAATTCCAACTGCTTCAACTGTTCTTCATCTGTTTCACCTTCAGGCAAGGCTTTGAGCTGCTCTATCTTATTTTTAATGGCAATTTCAAGTTCGTACTTGTAACGGACAGCGGCAATAATGCTGGAAGCAACAACCTGAGCCTTGAACCCATTTACCAGAATATCATTGTAATAATGGTCAACAATATCTTTAGCAATTGTGGCAATACGGTCTTTAGATTCAAGGTAGGCAATGAAAGAACCATAACGCCGCTGGATCTCTTCACGCTCTGCCTGGCTGCGTTGCTGAAACATGTCTTCAAACTCAGCATCAAAAACCTCTTTATCTTTCAATTTATCTTTGGATACTTTGCCGATGTATTTGATTTCAACGGTTGCGCGGTCAGCGACCGCTTTATCAAACTTGTAAAAATCAATAAAACCGCCAAAGCGTTCGTGGGTTTTTATTTCGTGGCGTTCTGTCAGTAAGGGCGTTCCTGTAAAACCAATGCGAGTAGCATTGGGAAATGCTGAAAATAAATTATCACCCATGTCGCCGCCTTGTGTACGGTGGGCCTCGTCAATCAGCAATACAATTCTATCGCTGTTGTTTATGGTGTCAAATTTTTCGAATACAGGCACCATTCCAGCATCGATCAGAGATTGAGCTGAGACATTCCTCTCGTCTAAGAACTTGTGAATCATTACCATGTTAACATCACCGGTATCATCACTCAGGCGGTTTAGCCTGTTTCGTCTGTCAATAATATTTACGGGTTCACCAGTTAGAGCCGCGGTTTCTGAAAGCTGTTCCTCAAGATCAGTTCTGTCTATGATGAAGATGATCTTCAGATCCTTTAAATCATCACAACTTCGGAGTTTGCGGATAAGAAAAACCATTGTTAAACTTTTACCGCTTCCCTGGGTATGCCAAACCACACCTCCTTTTTCGATGGGAATATGACCTGCCCTGTAATTCTTTATTATTTTGCCCACAGCCCGGTACTGATTATAACGGGCAACGATTTTTACCTCGACCCCTTTACTAATTTCCATAAACAGGGTGAAGTGCTTCAGAAGGTCAAGCAGGATTTCCTTGTTCAACATACCATGGATCAACACCTCTTGGCGTTCTTCATTGGGCGGAAACTCAACTGTTTTGTATTCTTCGGGGAAAATATCAACCCAATTATTGTAGAAATCAAAATCGGCGCTGATAGTTCCAACTCTTGCCTCCCTGCCATGGGTAATGATGCTAAAGATATTGTAATAAAATAATCGCTCTTCTCCTTCTTTAAAGCCGTAATCGTCATCGCGGGTGTTAGCATAACGGGTAACTTGCAAATACGCTTCACTTAATGGTTCAGCTACATTAAAATCTTTTGCCTCAATTACCACCAAAGGCATTCCGTTCAGGAATAAGACAATATCGGGGATAATGCCCTCGCGGCTTGCGCCCGGAGTAAGCAAACGAAACTGATTGATAGCAATGAAAGAATTGTTATCGTAATTTTTAAAATCAACCAAGCGCACTGTTGGGTCAAGTTCGCCTGTGAGTTCATTTTTTGAAACGCTGGTTCCCTTTAATAGTAAACGATGAATTTCTTTGTTGGCTTCATGCAAACTCTTCCCTGGAAAGTTTTGGACCTCTAATAATATTTGATCCAGTTGCTTGGCGGTAAGCCATTCGGTTCCATTATCTGTTTTATTAATGGCCTTTATACTATTTTTAAAAACACCGGACAGGATGACCTCTTTAAAATTGTTTCGCAGACTTTTTTGCGGTTCTTGCGGAACTCCAAGCCCCTGATCAATTACTTGCCAACCCAAATGACGGAGTTTATCTAAAAAAGGCTTTTCAACATTGATATATTCAGCCATAGTATGTCTTATAAATTAGTGAGGTAAGCTTGTTCGGGATGATTAATCATTTCGGGAAACTGGAATCGCAATTCTCCAGAATCAAGCATTGGTTTAAGATACTTTCTACTGATATAATTATCGCCTTTCTGGAGAATGGAAGCGATCTCAACCAATTTTCGTGGCTTCAAATGACATATATCTCGTATTAACTCTTTTATTTTCAATGGATTACTTTCTCTTTCCTTCAGGTCCAAAATTCTATTTTCAAGCTCTTCTGGTAATTCTTTTAACAGTGCGATCCTGTCAACGGCATTAGCTTCTGTACTAAGATCATCTCCTGCTTCTGTAGTACCCATATCTGCTTCTGTGCTATGTTCACTATTGACCTTATTAATAATGATGGGTTCTGTACTAAGAGTTTCAGGTTCTGCATTAAGAATATCAGGTTCTGTACTAAGACCAACGCCAGCAATATAATATGTAGCCTTGCCTTTGCCTCTTGATGCAAATAAGTCATTCGTTTTCAGCATTCGAAGGTCGTTACTTGCCTTCAAGGTATCGCAATCAGCCATTTGCCGATATGTTTGATTGTCGATGGCTCCAACCTCCCTGACAAAAATCAATGCCTGTTTTTGAGGATCAGTCAAATTGAGAAATTCAAATTGTTTTAACCATTCAATGTCCTTTTCATCCAGAAAATGATGCAAAAGGAGACGAGCCACGAACTCATTATTTTCTCTGCTCGATTCAAAGGTAGGTGGGCCCAAATGGGCTGCCTCCATCAATCTACGCATGGCCCTGATACCGGAACCTTTTGTTTCAGCAAGGTTGGTATCGTGAAAGACAGCGGCAATAAAAGGATTGCGTGTTTCACTTCCAGGTTGCCCAAGATTTTCTTCTGATTTGAGAGAGAATCCGGGATTCCTGATCTCAATCCGGTTATCATATCGAATAACCTGTGTTGGGCGATGCACCCTATAGGAACGATGCATTAAAGAATTGACCAAGGCTTCACGCAACGCTTTCAGGGGTAAACCTGTTGGAGTCGCCTGTATATCATCCTCATTGAGAAGAAAACCCTTTGGAAGATCGGCATTAATTGCATCGATCAACCTATAAAGGATCAACAATAAAGGGCCTCTCATATCAATTGTTGTGAAACGGTTATCGGGATCAGATACCCATTGGTTCCCCGGGACCCTGATATAGTCGACCCGTAACATGGGGAAAGTACTGCGATGCACAGTGCTTTTTCCGAATAATAATAAACCGGCAATATTCAACTCATTTGGCTTCTCACGGTTGGTACATCCAAGCGATTGCAATAGATCCTCATCGTTGTACGTGAGTTCCTCGGCAGCAGGGTTAACTTTCCCACGCAGGGAACGATATCGTTGCAATGCATTTTCATCAACAGAATCAATGGTAATTCCCTTCACAGGGGTTTCATCATAACTGGTTGAATCCTGGTAAAATACATGCATGTCATCTTCGGTGCAGTGCTGATCGGTAGAACCAATACGCCGTAATGCACCACCAGGCAGACCGTCTTTTATAAAATATTCAGGTTTCATGCGGGCAGGCAGCTCATTTACCCAAACCTTGACGACGGTTATTCCGTTAATTTTCTCAACTACAAATTCAGGGCGAACAGGAATATTAAACATTCCGGCACACTGAGTGGCAAAATCCCGCTGCAATTTGTCAGGATCACTCACCCCAACAATTTTGTATTGCGGAAATAAGGCTGAAACATCAACAGCTACTCCAATTAAAATGTATCCTCCTCCCAAGCCTGGTTCGTTGGAAAAGGAACAAACTGTTTCCATAACAGAATGTGTGCTTTCACTTCCTCCTTTGGCCTCTATCCAGGGACATTCATCCTGATCGTTGAGTAATTCGAAGAGTTCTTCGGATGTATATTTCATAATCAGAAGGATTTCTATGTTGTGTTATTTGAGTATTGTGAACTTGCGATAAAACTTTGAATATTTGCATTGAATTTCTGTGAGTAATTAATTGCATCATCCTTCGGAATTGTAAAAAACAGCACTTGAAAAATAATACTTCTACCTGCAACCTGCATTTCCTGAATTATCGGACTTCCATTATGTTCCTTATTGTTCTCTTCAAAAGGATAGATAAAGCCACAACGATTTACATCTGCATAATTAAGCAAGTGTCCTACATACGTATTCAACTGATAAAGATCTTCAAGATTTACGCCATCTTTAAAATAAAACCGTTTATATTTAACATCATAAATATCAATGCTCCCGTCAGCATTTTTAATGATTATATCTGGAAATAAACTGCTGTACCTATTATTATATCCCCCACAAGGAACAGAATACCCTTTTTTATTTTTCTCTTCTAAAATGGAACCATTACGGATGAAGATTTTTCTAATAAAGTGTTCGAACAACATTGATATATCAAAAAAGAATGCGCTAATATCGTCCTTATCGCTTGTGAAATCAGCCATCTCCCTCTTAATGATCATTTTTGAGAGAAAAGCCACTTCATTGTAATCTGAAAAATACGGATTGGCAATCTTCTTGTATGCCAGTAAGCTATTTACTGAAAGACGTTTTCCTCCTGTTGCAGACAGGAAATCCTGCTTAACTTTATAGCAATCTTCAATGAAAGCTTTATTTTTTATAAACCTGAAACAGTTTGAGATGAGTCTTGTTACTGAATTATCGTAACTGTGCTGTCGATAAATACAATGGTAGGGTGGAATAAATGATGGATTGTCAATAGATTTGTTAATGTTCAAATTTCCTCTTATCTTGACGATTGGCTCCGATTGTCTGATAAATTCTTTTGGCAACCCTAATCTATAAGCATGTTTAAGTTTAATTTTCCATAAAAAAATCAATAACCATTCTGCCAATTCGGATGTTTTTGCATCTCCGGAATGAGGCAATTCTAAAAACCCATCGGACGAAGCAATCAAATTCTTAAGGAAATTGTCACCAAATCTTGAAGAAATGTTAATAGAATAATTGATACCATTGTGTTTCTTATTCAAATAACCGATAAGATTTCCTGTTCTGATAATAGATTTATTTAGTTGGTCACTGAATCCAGGAATGTATTCGAAGAAAGGATCTGAGGTATTATGTTCATATTCCTTATCGTTGAATAAATAAAGATGTTCTATGAGGAATTTTTTATCCGATAATTTCTCAAATAATTCTTCTGAAACGATATTTAGCAACTTATGAATATCATCATCGCTTCGGCGGGAATGATCTGTCTGAACGATAATCAATTGTGACTGTTCTCGATCATTTACAATATATTTGTAAGATAGATCTTCTTCTTTTCGAAAAAGGAAATCACTATTATCCTTTAATTCTTTTTGGAGAAACTCCTTAAAAATCATTTTAAACTCCTTTAAAAAGTTTTTCCATTTCAATGATTCTAGTATTCTCACCAGATCCTCGCAGATATTCTTCCAATAATGGCTTTATACTATGGTACCAAAGATAATTTTTGCAATCTTCAAGGCTTATCTTTTGCATAAATGAAGGTCTGTTCATTAAATATGCATGTCCAATGCGATAATCATTCCCCAATAATGGATCATTGGAAATTTTCTCATTCAACCTTTGTAGCCCAGAAACAATAGGTTCTAAAATTTCCGGCAAATTATCATTAATCAAAACATCATAATCTGGTTCCACCTCAACCCATTCAAATCTTCTTCTTAAAGCGAAATCAAAACTCTCAACACTTCTGTCTATATTATTCATTGTTCCTAGTATATATACATTGTTTGGAATAAAAAAATAATTCACTCCATTTTCATACCAAAACGCAGTTTCTGAATTCTCACTTTCAACCATTGATGAGTATTGGGTTTTAATCTTTCCATTGTACCCCCTGTATTCCAGACAATACATCAATTCTCCAAAAACACGAGATAATTCAGCTCTGTTGATTTCATCAATAATAATGTAATAAGGAGGCATTACCTGATCTAATAATTTATTTTCCGGGTCTTTGATGCTTTTTAAAAATTGCCATTTTCCCCCATTAAGTTTGCCAGATACATCTGAAACTTTTATTTGATTCCATTTTTTTTCTTTTAATTCAGGAATCTGATGATATACATCAATTTCCCATGAGGCTGCTTCAACACAGAAGTTTTTAAATATGCCATTCATCAATTTTAGTTCAATTTTTCCATCTTTTAAAATAGGACGAATGCCCTCCATGAAATCTTCATACGTAAATGAAGGATGAAACTGGACGATATTCAAATGCATATTTAGATTGCCAGGATAAGATGGGTAAAAACGATTTTTCCAAAGAGTGAAATGGTTTTTAACATCTCTCGTGCATGTGAATGTTTTACCTGTTCCAGGGGCCCCATATTTTACAAGTTGCTTTCTAAATTCAAAACTGGTAGGTTCAAATTCGTGCAACATCCAATAAAATATATTCCTCCAAATATTTTTTTCAAGTTCTGTAGAATAAATGCTCAATTCATGTTCAAGCTTTTCATCTAACCATTTTGTAACCATTTCATTCCACTCAATCCAATTTTTCCCTGTGCCGGTTTGTTCAAATTCACATTCTGACCTTATAAAATTTAGAACATACCAGAATTTACCATTATCGACAGTTGATGTTAACGTTTTTGGAGAACAGGCCGCAAATGCTCTGTTGATCAAAACAGGATTGTTCGCCTTTATAAATTGTTTCCACCATTTTTCAAATAAGACATAGTTTTCCGAATTGGGTGAAAGAATTACTTTCTTTAATATATCCCTAAGTTCAGAATCTGATTTTGCTCTTTCCAGATTGACTTTTGATAATACACTTTGACCACGGGAAGAAATACCATTGGCTCTTTCATAGAGCAGTTTGGTCACGAATGAAGGATAATCCCTAATTGTTTCTAAATCCTTGTATAGATTAACATCTGATAGGTCAATATATGTCCCATCCGCTAATTTTATCTTCATCTTTTGAATATCGGTTGAAAAATCAATATACTCCGAAGCCCATTCCTTATTTCCGGAATTGGATATTTCCACGATGATAATTTTAAAAAGGTCGTTAATGTATCCCATAAATATTTTTTTTGTTTTTTATTGTAAGTTCTTGGGCAAATATCAATGTAAGATTAACTTGATAATTGTCCTCAATTTCGCTAATTCTATCATTAATAGATACAACCCCTGATGTTCTTTTTAGTCGCCGAGTAGTTCAAAAAGTGCATCTACGATGCATTTAATGGACGATAGTTTTCAAAAATTAAATATTCGATGCTGGTTTTATTTTAATATTTCAATGATCTGTGTCCGAATTGATTGTTGGCCAGCCAACGATTGCCCCATTAAAAACTTGTTTGCAAATAGTAATTGTTCAAATTTCGGAGTGTAATCTCGTCCCTTTCCAAGTTTATCCCATTTTAGAAAATTGTTCATATCCCTAGTACGTTGGAATTCAGGTTCGGTAAATAAGGAATCAGGGTTGCCATCTGCCAAATAGTTATCAATCACATTTAAAGCGATACTAATGAGACCCTTAGATGCTTCATTTTCTTTCTCAAATATTATAATTACTGAAGTCGTTATATCTTTTAATCCATATGGTTTGTTTTCATTTATTAAAAGATCTTTTATAAGGTCAGTGACGACATAGTAGAATAAGTATCTTGTTTGCCCTCTGGATGGTTTGTCAGCATTTCTGCCGAATTTTATTTTATCGGCTATTTTTTGAATCAGATAGCAGGCATAAATTTCTTCTATTCCAAAACTTTGTGAATCCATGATTCTTTTAAAAATGCTTCCTCCGGGGGCAAAGGGAGGATTTTTCCCAAAAGCTGTACCAGGCTCTGACATCCATGCCGCACCATAAATTTTTAACATATCAAAAGCATTTACATGCTCAGTGAATTTTGGTGCGTTAAGACTATGTTTTTGCAACATCTTCTGACTATCCCAACCACCACGATGAATTTCGAGGTAAATCTGATAAGTGCTTGCCATTAAACCGGCGAATTTCCTGAAATTTCCCTCCAGTGCAATAAAATCCTGGCGACTTACTGAATTTTGACTATTGGTGAAACGAGTTATATCAGTTAATTGGGTTTCACCCTGGATGCCAACTTTAACCAGTTTAACAATGACAATACCTTTCTTTAACCGATCTTTCCAATGTTCAGTTTCTGCTGACAAATGGCTTGATCCGGTATCTAATTTTTCCAATAACACTTGCCATATTGTTTTTGTCGTTTGACAGCCATTAACAATAAAGGGCTCTTGTATCTGATATCTATCCTCGTCCTGGTTAACACCCTCAGCAACGATGGTGATCCCGTTATTGAATAATCCAAATTTTTCAGGGTTTGTTTTTAAGGTTTGTGCAATGCCTTTGTTAACAACCCTGCCGCCTCCTAAATATTTTCTGACATTCTTCTCATATAATTGATCTAAATCACCAGTCTGTCCTTTGTAGGATTTCAAAAAGTCAAAAAGATCAATTAAAGTAACAGATCCTACCCACAGATCCTCGACAGTTGAAACAAGACTTGCTTTCAATTCAACTATTGTTTTATTTATACTGCTTTGCAATTCTGCTAACCTGTTAAAAATAGTTTGAATAGAGATTGCCTCAACGTCAAACAAGTCTCCTAAATGGGTTCTGCCGATTGTACGAACATCCTCGGCAGCCCTTTTTTCTTCTTCATTCAACGGTTCATGGGTTGCATAAACCAGTTTCAACTTATCATTCGGACCAGCATTCATAATAAAATTACGGATTCTATTCGACACGTCTGTTCCTAAAGATGAAAGCTTTTCTCTATTTCCACGAAGGGTTTCGATTACTTTTTGCCCTTCTATCAATATCGTTGAAGACCCTGCGAAAGCTGAACCATGTTTACTTTGAACAAGATACCATGCATTGCCATCGCTGTTGCCATCTTCCATAGTATCGCCCATCACCAAAAAGGCGACATCAATCCCTCCATCACCTGCTCCATCACAAACAATAATATCTTCTGTTGCTTCATTAAAATCTAACCAATCTCCCAGTATTTTTCTGGAAAATCTATTTCCAAGTTCAACAGTGGAAGGATTACCTTCAATGACATCTTTTAACCATTCTGTTTTGAAGTCTTCATAATTAATAATATCTTGTTCCATCGTATTTGTTTTAGTCATTGTATTAAAAATTTCCTTCTGCTAATAATGATAAACTACTAATCAAATCTACCGTATTTCTTGAATGAGTCACTATAGTATTCTTCGTTTTTTGGTTGTTAATTGTTTAATGAGGAAAATACTCATCATCACCCTCCTCAAGTTCCTCATCATTTTTTACAAGATCTTTATAGTCTAAATAATCAGGGTCATCGTTATCCAATTCCATCCTGATCAAGTCATTAGGATCAAATATATTAGGATTCTTTCTTCTCCATTTTTCATATTTGATCGATTCTATCGCCTCATCCAAGGTTCCATCAATTGTTTTATCTGTTGCCATATCCTTGAGGATGTAAACCGTTCTTTTATCCAGGTTGTTTACAAACTGATGCTCTGGAAGTAATATAAATGATTCATGACTATGACATAACAACTCCTGGATTTTTATCGGTACGTAATTTTTTTCTATCCTGTATATTTCAACCTTTATATGGGGGTCTGTTTTGTCAAGCACCCTTAATTCACTATACCGTGAAACTAGTCGGTCCTGACTTTTGCAAAGCTTGTCAACATGTGTTTCTATTACTGAAAAAAGTTCTTCGGCACCAATAGTGATCAGGGCTTTCCTGATAAAAATATCTACTTTCGTCTGTCCTAAGAAAGTAAAGAAATCTTCGCTACCGTCAACATAATCGTATTTAACCTGCCGGCCGTCAAACTTCAGCATCTCGATTTCATCTATAAATTCAGAGTCTTCAGAAATCAAGTATTTGTTTTCTTTCCGAAACATCGTGATCCTGTTTTTACGGACACTGTTTTTGCGTATAACAGCTAACATGTTTTCAGCAACAGCCTTTACCTGTTCCACCGACACATACCTCGGATCATAGTAGGTTGAGTAAATTGCTGGTACACTGAAAATATGTAGTTGAAAATAAGTTTTATAATCACCCTCGTATTTGTCTGAATATTCTTCGTAAGAAGTAACTAAACTAATAGGCACTTTCATGTTCTAAGTTTTATCTGTTAAAATTCTCCATTTATTTTTCACTGGCAGAGTTCTGACTTTGACAATATGCACCATGATATAAAAAATATTTTTCTTCGAATTCATTCAATTGCTCGCGCAAATCTGATGGATGAATATTACTCCTGACATAGTCAAATATTTTTCTCCATTCCACTGGCCGGACATGTTGAGCCAGTCCATCAACAACCACCTCATTAATTGCTTTCTCTACATCTAGTTTTATTTTTATGTTCTCCTTTGGATAAACAAACACCACATAGGAATCTGGAGCGGCATGGATCACATTCCGCAAAAGCTGATAATTGGATAAAAAATCATGAATCCCTTGGTATGCTGGCTTTATTGCATCCAAGTGCAAAGCGTAAACTGCATTGAACTTATTGATGTGCTCCTTGTCAAATAATGTTGTGTTTTTCTTCTCCTTTGGCGCCTTCCCAAAATCCTGCTCAGTAT
>Ga0208495_1000345_pt1 | contig 17229 bp, 8 predicted proteins | sample CryBogmetaGMA14M_FD_184551 | JGI IMG/M metagenome (GOLD analysis project Ga0208495, IMG submission 184551) | Freshwater microbial communities from Crystal Bog, Wisconsin, USA - MA14M (SPAdes) | ecosystem: Environmental > Aquatic > Freshwater > Lake | place: Crystal Bog, Wisconsin, USA | collected...
GGTAGTGTTGGACGGCGAAGTGGGAGCGGTCGCTGGAGGCAATTTGACAGAGCGTCTCCCCACCATGCCGAATTCTCCGTCGACCTCCAGGTGGATCTCCCAAGGAACGCCAGAAGTTGGATTGATGACCGACCCCAGGGAGTTCACCGCGACTAGAGCCGCAACGGTAAGACCGGACATCAAGATTTCACTTGCAGAGCCAATGCCTCCTTTGATGTTTCCAGATACGGCGCCTGTCCCTGCTCCTACGCACCCGACTGGGATCGGACCAGCGGATGCCGAGTCGCATGCTCCAATCCCCCATTCCGGCCCAATGGGTGGAACGTACTCCTTGCCACGACCTAGATCGAACAGCGCTGCCGCAGGGACGATGGGAGCGACCTTGCCGTTGGTAAGCGGGAAACCCCATCCTCGCTGCGCAAGCCATGCAACAACTCCGTCGGCTGCTGAGAGTCCGAACACAGAACCGCCACTCAGCACAACTCCTTGGACCCTTTCCACCAAATTGAGAGGAGCAAGGAGGTCTGTTTCTCTGGTTCCTGGAGCGGAGCCCCGCACGTCGACTCCGCCCACGGCGCCGGCTTTGCAAAGAATGACCGTCACACCGCTGGCGGCTGCCAAAGAGGAGTAATGACCGACCATGATCCCCTCGACGTCCGTAAGTCCATTGTTCTTACCGCTCTTTGTCATCGGAAAAGCTCCTACAAGAATACACAAATATGACCCAGAATCACGCTACTGAATTGCCATTTCGGTGTTCTGGAGCCGGTACCAAAGTCGTAGGCCTGCCCCTATTAAGCCAGACTATATGTGACTCCTCAATGCCGGACAGCAGCAAAACATACTTTAAGCCGCTAAAAGAGATTACCCAGCGTTTACAGCGTAACGGAGCGCACCTAACAGGTCAAGATCGAATTTGCTGGCCGAACTTTCCACCCACCGTATTACAAGCGCTACGAACGGACATCACCCTCAAGGGGATGGGCAACATCACAGAAGTGCATTCGTGACAAAATACTCTTGCAGGGTACTCTTGTGATTCTGATCGGATCTGGTACTGATTTTCCCGAACCTGCATAGCGTTGACAACTGCGGGGGAGAGCGCTGCTTGACTGAAGTCGACGTACCCTGGGTCTCCGACTACGGTTTTGAACTATCACGCAGCTTCCACACTCTGAAGGCCTGGACGTCTCTCAATGATTATGGCACTGCAAAGTATGGTCGCCTCATTCAACAGAACCTCGACTATGCGTATTATCCAGCCCTACTGGGCGAGGACTCTCCTGAACTTGAACCGGCGTTGCCGGTTTCACTGAACGTGGTCTGCTTCCGTTACACCCGATCGAACGTCAACACGCCACGCTCAACTATCTAACCAAGCAAACCGAGAGCGAACTCCAGGAGCAGGAAATCGCCCTACCCTCTATCGTGAGCATTAGGGCCAAGAATTATCTCCATGTGGCAATTGCAAATCACCGTAACCGTCCGGGCGACTTTGACATTCTCGTGCCAGAGGCAATACGAATCGGCGATGATCTGAGTTAATCTCCGAATGCCCTTGACAATCGCTGGCTCCCGTCGTTCACTGGTCGTTGCTGCTTGGATATTTTGACTTTCAGGCACTGGGCCCCTAGTCTACAGATGCGTTAGCTTAGGAGAAGATGCCATGGATCTTGTCCCCGGAGTGGTTCAAATACATGACCAGATGATTGGATGGCGCCACGATTTTCATCGGCACCCCGAAATGTATTTCAGCGAGTTCAGGACGGCAGCCAAGTTGGCGGATTTGCTAAGATCATTCGGAATGGACGAAATCCTCGAAGGTGTGGGAAGAACAGGGGTCATAGGGGTGTTGAAGAACGATGACGGTCCTTCAATAGGGCTCAGAGCCGACATGGACGCCCTTGCCCTTTCCGACCAGGGCCAACACGACCACAGGTCTGCCTTGGAAGGCATCACCCATGCATGCGGCCACGACGGGCACATTTCAATGCTCCTGGGTGCGGCAAAGTATCTCTCTTCTTCCCGGAGGTTCAGAGGGACCGTAGTGTTCATCTTTCAGCCTGCCGAGGAAATTGTAGGCGGCGCACAAGGCATGCTCGAACAAGGTTTCCTTGAACATTATGCGGTGCAGTCCATTTATGCGCTGCACAGCTTTCCAGGACTGGCGGTGGGACGCATGAGCATCACACCCGGCATCGCGTTGGCTGCAGTGGACAACTTCAAGATCACTGTTGCCGGCCGCAGTGGGCACGCTGGGGCTCCGCATCTGGCACGGGACCCAATCGTAGCCTCCGGCGCAATGATCACGGGACTCCAGACGATCGTGTCGCGCACCGTGGATCCAATCAATTCGGTTGTAGTGTCGATAACGAGCATTCAGTCCAGCTCCAACCTGCAGAACGTCATTCCCGAAACCGTCCGGCTCATGGGAACGGTGCGATATCTGAACGCCGTCTATAGCGACGAAATTGCTGTTGGAATGAAGGCGATCATCGACGGTGTGGCTGCGGCACATGGAGTGACGGCTTCCATCGAATATGAACGGAACTGCCTGCCCCTAGTTAACTCTTCTCAGGCGTGCGAAATCGCTACCCGCGTGGCAAGGGATCTGCTGGGTGATGGCGGGGTGGTCCAGCTTCCCCCAATGATGGGGAGTGAAGACTTTGTGTACTTCTTGCAGAGGATTCCCGGAGTCTTTGCCTTCATCGGAAACGGTGAGGACTCGGCTCCCCTCCACAACGCGGCTTTTGATTTCAACGATCAAGTCCTGCCCATAGGCGCGAGCTATTTCGTACGCATGGTCGAAGCCACCCTGGGTCATAGTGATCATTGATAGGCCTTGATTTAGAGGGACAAAGACAAGAAAACCGTTTATTGGGGGGCTACGAAACGAGAACCCTAGTAATGAAAATGAGAATGATTGTCGTCACACTGGCCCTGAGCCTATGCGCTTGGGGCGAAATAGCATAGAATGACTGCAGCAGGAATAGAGATGTGAAAAAAGACTATGCCGTCCCAAATAATCAGAAATAGTCCATTTTCTGAGATTCAATACTGCTTGTCGAAGTTGGGCTATTATGCATGGTGCCTCCATAGGTTTCGATATCTAATGGCGGCAGTAAAGGGTCCCAGGGTAATACGAGTATTCAAGCACTTCCCGTATCTGAAGACGAAGCCCTACTGGTGCGATCACTTTTGGGCTACTGTGTTGACACAATAGGGCTGGATGTGGAGATGAGCCGAATGTATGTTAAATACCAAGAAAACAAAGAGCGCCGTGAAGAGCACTTGCATTTGAGATTCAAATGAGCGGTTCGGGAACAATTCTGCTTGCCTCCTACAGATGCAAGCATTTACTCAATATGTTCAATTTTTTTTTGAGTAGCTCAGTGGTGGACTGTGGGTAACCCGCGTGGGTGAGTTCTTCAAGATTGTCTTCGAGTGGTCGAAGCTCCAAACAAAGATCTCTTGTATCCTTTCAATACAAAATGTAGCATCCATGTCAGAAATTTTGCTAGATTCTTCGCAATAAATCTATGTCACAAATGAAACCCGCTCTTGTCTAACACTCTAGCGAAAACTCCGGTTATAGGGTAGTCAGGATTTGCAACATGGCAAGCACCAAGAAAAAGTTGAAAAGTGCCCTATTAGCCGCATCGACCTCGGTTGCTTGGTGTGTCGTTGCTGTTTCATTGCTGTATTTTTTCCCTTCTTTTTGCGAGACCATAAATTTACGACTGTTCGACTGGAAGCTATCCATCGCCTCTCCTCCAGATTTGCATCGTCGAATCGTCCACCTGGACGTTGACGACGAGGCAGTGACCCAATTTGGATGGTGGCCGTGGGACCGCTCCATGAGCGCAGAGATAGTGCGGCGCCTCACAGCTATGGGTACCAGGCTGATGGTGTTTGACGTGCTGTACACTGCGCCAAGGACTAGGGAGGGCGATCAGGCCTTCTTTGATGCGGTCAAGGAATCGGAAAGATCGGTGCTGTCCGCAGCCATGGGTTTATCAAACAATGATGATGAAAAACTGCTAGTGGAAGGTGACATCGCGAGGGGTGATCTCATCTATGATAACGCTTGGAACTTGAGCATTCCGGCCTCATTCAAGATCCCCAAGGTCCTCAGCTTGAAGAATGCGTTCCTCCCCATGCTGCCGCTCATTCAGAACGCAAAGGCCTTGGGCCATATCTCGGGCACGCCTGACGCAGACGGGGTGTATCGCAGGATACCTCTGCTAGTGAGGCTGGAGGACCGCTATGTGCCTAATCTGAGTCTCGCGACCCTGTCGGCTTATCTCGGACTGAGTCAAGACAGCATCAGAGTCGATAAGAAAGGATATGTCGAGCTTACCCCGCAGGGACAGCCAATCAGAATTCCCGTGGATTCAAAGGGCAGGATAATCATTCACTGGGGCAAAATATGGGAGAGCTTTCCCCATTATTCTGCCACGGATGTCCTCAGCGACAAGCCGGACGCTTCAAGAGCAGGTAGGTACAAGGACAAGATAGTTATCATCGGGGTTGTCGCCACGGGAACAACAGAATTTGGCGTTTCGCCGGTTTCGATCAACACACCTCTGAATCGTATCCATTCGAACGTGCTCAACACTATCTTGATGAATAATTTCATCACACCCATAAACCCGTTTCCTTATTTAGTGGCCTTGTCAGTCATATTGACCGTGCTGTTTTCGTTAACTTCCGGATGGCTGCGTCTCAGGAACGCTATTATCTTGGCCTTTGCCGTGGGCATCGTGACTGTATCCGGTTCCATCGCGCTTTTCACCTCCTTGTCATACGAACTGCCCATCACTGAATTTCTTTTCGTATTCATGCCCGGAATGCTTGCGGGGATCATTGTGAGGATCACCACCCTTGAACTCCAGGCGGCAAGAGCGTCAAAAGCTGTGGAGCGTTACCTATCGCCCGAACTGCTAGAGCATATAGTGGAAGAGGGCATGGATCTGGACCTGTCTACGAAACGAACTGAGTTGACCATCATGTTCGTTGATGTAGAGGGCTTCTCCACCATTTCCGAGACCGTGGATGTTGAATACATCAACCGGCTTTTAAACGATTTCTTTGAGGAAATGACCCAGGCAATTTTTCAACACAGGGGTACCGTGGACAAGTTTCTGGGCGACGGGCTCCTTGCATTTTTTGGAAACCCGGTTCCGCTGAAAAACCATGCCCAAGCCGCATTGAGGGCCGCATTGGAAATGCAGAAAAGCATGGTCAAATTGAATGCCGAATTGTCCCAATGGGGAATCAGCGAATTGGAAAAAGGGATAAGCATACGAATAGGTATTAACACGGGATTGGTGATTGTGGGCAACATAGGATCGGCTCGACGGCTCGAGTATACTGTCCTCGGCTCTGCTGTGAACATTGCCAGCAGGCTCCAGTCCCTGGCGCCCTCCGGGGGAATCATAATGACTGCGCGAACACACAGCCTCTCTAGAGACCACGTTGCATGCGAAGGCCCAGATCATGTCAAGGTCAAGGGAATTGATAAGGCCATAGAGGTATTTAGGATTTATCCTGACGCGATCGAGCGGTATCATGAAGAGGTGTTGCCATAACCAGTGGGGCTCAATCACCCGTTCCAAAAAAGGAGGGCTCAAAACCGACAGACCAGTTTTGAATAGGAGAATTCTTGAAAATGTCCCTTTTTGTCATTCCGGAGTGGGCCGGAATCCAGGTTTGTGAGGAACTGCAGAGTCCAAGCTCGCCATTTTCATCGGGACCATTTTACCCCTACGAAACCCGAGGCAAGGGGGAGAGTTTCCCCAAGTGTTGAAAGAGGCTCAAGAGGCCATGAGGAGAACTAGTCCTAGACGGCAGCTCGCCGCTCATTCTTTCTGAGAATCCAATTTATTGCCCTTAAGTCCCTGCACGCCGGTAACACTCTGAGGCCGACTGCTCTTCACGTCTGTGGGAAGCCCCATCAGGCCGAGAGCCCCTTCTTTCGCGGATTCATCCTGGAGTGCCAACACCTTGCGGTTGAAGCTCTCATCCGCGGACATGGACGATATACGGTCAAGCAGTAGCTCAATATCCTTGGCTGACGAATTGGCGATGGTAATGAAGTCCTGTCCGTCGGGGATAGCCAGTGGGTCCAGCTTCATGGGGCTCGACGAGGCATAGAAGACAATCTTTGCTTGTTTCTGACCGTGTGCAGCTACCAGCTTGATCTTGGAATCTGGACCGAACAGGGAATACTCCTGACCGGCAATGAAAAGATTGTCGGGCGTTTCCTTGTTCGGCAGAAGCACGATTGCGTCACCGTTTGGAACGATATAGACGGCGGTAACATAGGCATTCTGAGACGCAGTCAACTTCACTACAGGAGTTTGATGGTCAGAAGTGGACTCGACCTTTGGCCCCTCGATCCGAACCGAGAGATCGATAGCCTTGGTACCGATTTTACCCGCGTACAGCAATTGTTCGGTCCCGGACGTCGGTTTGTTTTCCGTGGCCAATCCTACTCGCGAACCGCCTATAACCAATGCTGAGATGGCCAGGGAGCATCCAAGAATCCTGCATATCCCCGTTGTCATGACAAACCTCCCTTTTTCTCGCGGTAATGTGAACCCAGCCCCCTTGATGTCTCATTTTAGGATGGGCAAGTATTTCTATCAAGAAATTGTGTTCGGTATAGCAAAAAACATTTAACAAGGCAACGTTGAGGGTGGTGCGTTATTCAATCGAAAAGGGTTCCACTAAAACAGACCTCTGGTCTGGGCCAAGGAAAATCTCGCCCCTTTGCAACAATCTCCTCTTAGCAACAAATCTCCTTGATGGAAACAATAACGGAGACTATCATCAGAACACCTTTTTTCGGGCCACGAGCCCGTACATGGTTCGGGCGGTCGCTCCATTAAGCTACCGCCCTCTTTCGGTCCATCTATTCTGATACTTTTCCCCTTCAGGTCAATATATTATATGAGAAAATCTCCCCGTTTCTGTCCATAGAATGTGAAAAATAACACTTAGTCACACTCGGATGTGCTTCCAGGCATTGCTGGGTCAATTAGGTGTCTGTGCTCCCGAGACCGCGTCTCCTAGAGCAGGCGGTCGAGTTACATGAGGGGCCGTCGGGTCACTGATGGTCCTGCCTCGATACAGTGTACAAAACAACAAGACGCCTTCGTTTTGTGATACGTTGTGTGTTCTCCTGAAGAACGCAGCTATAGATCGGTGGGGATGAGGAGAGAGCAAATGCTGAACAGAAAGATCTCATGTCTCTTGTTGGTCTGTTTTGCTCTGAACATTCTGCTGTGTGGAGTCGAGTCAGGTTGGTCATATAAAAAACAGCCAAAGGAATACGGTAGAGGACAGAACCAACAGGGGAAAATAAAGAGCTTGATTGATGAAGCGGAAACTCTCGGCAGAGAATCAAGCACCAAAGAGCAGCTTGATCAAGCTATTTCTCTGTTGATAGAGGCTCTCGAGATGGCCGACTCAAAAGATGTGCCTTCCGCAAGTGCGAGAGCTTGCGCCATGCTGGGGCTTATCTATTTGTGGCGCAGCGATTATGGCAAGGCTCTCCAATACAGTCAACGAGCCATAGTTGAAGGCAAGCGAGGCGGAAACTGTAAAGCCCAGACGTCAGGGGAGAGAACCACGGGCATCGTCTATATGGCGCGAGGTGATTACGTTCACGCGGAACGATCCTTTTTAGAGGCCATACGTACAGCCGAGACCTGCGGAGATAAGCTGAGAATGGCGTGGACCCTCAGAGAATTGGGAAGAGTTTATAGATACCAGGACAGTTACAGTCAAGCGTTAACCCTTCTACAGAAGGGTTTGGCGATCAATTCTGAGATCGGCAACCAAGAACTCGAAGGATACCTTAGAAAAGAAATGGGCGGTACCTACACATCTCTAGGACAGTACACCAAGGCGGCTAATTTTCTGGCAAACGCTCTTTCGATCAGCGAGCAAATTGATAATTCACGTCTTCAGCAGGAGTCTTTGGATGAGATGGGGAAGGTTTATCTGAACTGGGGCAAGTACCGGGAAGCGGCTAATTGTTTTCGGAAAACAATGGACCTTGCCCGGCGGCTAGGACAAAAAAGGATGGAGGCGCAAGCCCTGCTCAGTCTTGGGGAAGTCTACACGGCATGGGGACGTTACACCGATGCCTTATCCTGTTTCCAAAAAGCTCTGTCCATGGCCCAAGCCACGGGAATTGTCATGCAGGAATCTCGAGTCCTCATGGACATGGGTAAGGTTTTCAGCTCGCGAGGTCAGTATACAAAGGCAATAACGTACTTCGAGCAGGCCCTGAAACAGTTTCAAGCAATCGGCAACGCTCAGGGAGAGGCAGGCGTGCTCAACAGCCTCGGGCTTGTGTACCAGGGATTAGGGGAGTTTGACGACGCACTAGTACAATTTCATAAGTCCCTTGAGATTTACCGCAGGATAGGTTCACCCGTTAAATTGGTAAGTTCCTGCATCGGCAACCTGTGTCTCGACATGGGCGATGTTCCTCAAGCCGAGCGTTTCATACAGGAATCAGGCAATGTCGCGTCACTTGGCAGGCTTTGCTTGGTCAAATCCGATTATCCCTCAGCCAAAAAACACTACGAGAACCTCCTAAAATCTGCCGACCAAAATAGAAATGCCAATGATCTCTTCACGGCATATACGGGTCTCGGAATGGTTAATGAGGCCACAAACGATCTGTCTAACGCTGCGGAATACTATCGAAAAGCCGTAGACCATACTGAGGATCTTCGGTCAAATGTCAGCCCTGCCGAACGAGAAATGTTCTTCGACGTCAAGATCAACGGATTTCATCGAACAGTTCCATACGATGGACTGGCCCGTACACTAGTAAAAATGAACCGAGCCGTTGAAGGGTTCAAAGAATCTGAGTACACCAGAGCGAGAATCTTCTCCGAAACCCTAACGAAGCGAGTCGAGACTCCAGTTATGGATGTTCCAACAGAGGTTCGAGAAACTGACGCTATGTTGATGGATCAGTTGGCGGCGCTGACAAAGAATCTCCAGACCGCTTATGAAAACAGCAACAAAGAACTTATTGCAGCATTGGAACCTCAGGTCAGGGAAGTCAAAGAAAACAGGGCCGCTTTCATAGACACGGTTCGTGCAGAACATCCTCTTTTCGCAGCTACCAGGTATCCTCAACCGATGAGTGTTGAAAAAACGGCACTGAGGGATGACGAATGGGTACTGGCCTATCATGTTACCGATCCTGGAATCATCATATATATCACCCAGGGGAAAAAACTCTCAAAGGCCATCTTTAAGCCGATCGCACGCGAACAGGTTGACAATTTGGTCCGCAAGTATCGTGCACCACTTGAGATGAAAGGCGGTGACAATATTATCCGCAAACTGAAACAGTTCGATTTTTCCGCTGGAAAGGAACTATCCGACGTCCTTCTCGCAGACGTCTTACCCGTTATCCCCAGGAATTGTCATATAATAGTCATTCCTGATGATTTCCTTGGGGCACTGCCTTTTGAAATGCTTCTCCTGAACAGTGGCGGTAAGATTTCCACTGATGGAGAGATTCCCTATACCTCAGGAGTAGAGTTTCTTGGTGACCGAAACCCAATCTCTTATTGCCAATCGGTCACAGCTTTAACTCTGGCAAGAGTCTACGGGAACCAGGTGAGCCCGAATGGGAAACTACTTATCTTGGCGGATCCTGTATTCCAAACCAAAGACCCACGTTACGCGAAGCTTGAGATGACAACTCAGGTGGAAGGGATGGAAACGAGCCAGTACGGTGACGTCATGGCTCTAATGGGATCAGATTCGGACAGCGGTACTGGAATCCCCAGGCTTGTTCTTACCTCGGACCTTGCAGAAAACCTGACCAGGATGTACGGGACAAGTGTCGAATGTTGTACCGGTCTTCAGGCAAGCAAAGAGAAATTCCTCAAACTGGCTGCTTCCGGTCAGGCAAATTACGACAAGATTGTATTCGCTACTCATGGATACTTTGGGAAAGACCTTCCCGGTATCAGAGAGCCTGTCTTGATACTGAACCTGGTTCCTCCCGGAACTGATGGTCTCCTCAGAATGAGCGAAGTCATGTCCCTCAAGATGAACGCTGACATAGTTGCTCTTACCGCATGCCAGACTGGTCTAGGAAAAAAGATTTCCGGAGAGGGGACCATGGGCATGGGCAGGGCCTTTCAGTATGCGGGTGCAAAGTCTGTACTCATGACCCTGTGGTCAGTTGCTGAGAAATCCTCTGTTATGCTTGTGGAGAACTTCTTCAGGTATAAAAAAGAAAGCAAGAGTAACCTGGAGGCGCTGAAGTTAGCCAGAGATGACATCCGTAAACAAGGTTTTGACCATCCATTCTTTTGGGCGCCGTTTATTCTTGTAGGCGAGGCGAATTAGGTATATCGAAGAAAAATGCATGGAAAGAGGATCTAACCATGAAGCGCTTAAGGACTTTCATTGTAGTCGCAATGGCCTTGTTCGTATTAGGGCTTCCCCAGGTGGGATACTGTCAACGAGTGATTTAAGTCGTCTGCTGGAAATATGATGAGATAATGAAAGGCTTTTATGGTCGAGGCATACATAGTCAAGATCCGAGACGGCAAGCTGTTCACCTCGGTCAAGCCGTGAAAAGAACAGAGGACCTTGATTTTTTTCCGGCTGAACGCTCCAAATGCGAGCGAGGATTTGTTCCCTCTTTCGTGGATGTCCTGAATCAGACCGGCGATGAAATAATGACCACGAAGGGGCTGAGCCTTCTGGGCTTCAGGGAGACATAAACTTCAGTCGGAGGTGGTATGTTCATGTGGCGTAGACGTCTCCCTTGGCTCGGCAACTTTCCTTATGTCATCGCGGCTCGGGTCGGATAAGCCCAGATCCTCCAAAGAGACTGGTAGCCCCACGCTCAAACAAAAATTTAGGACTTGGTCCACGTCTTTTGACGGCCGGTGTCACGGATTTCTTTTCCACAGCCAGCTTCGCTTGGAGGCCGAATTCCAGCAATGTGTCATAGCAGAGTCGAGCCAGCGCAAGAGAAGATAGGGTGGGCACGCTCCGGTAAGAGCATTCGGTTTGCAGCTCTTGGCGCACGTATCCGCCTCCCAATACGTGGCCAAAGCATCACCCATGCCAGACACCAGCAACGCCACCGGAGCCCCAGCCACCAGAATCGTGTCAACCAAGACGCAGTCCGGATTTTTTGGTAAAACCAGGTAGCGTCGAAAACACCGCGCTCCGAATAGACGACCAAACACGCTGGAATCGCGAAACACACTGCTAAATATAAGAGAATGCCTGTACTGAGCATCAGTAGTACCTTAATCAGGTTCATGCACTTGGCCAAACGAACAGGATAAGCTGCGGCCGGCCAACGAAAAGTCCCAACTAGGGCGCTACAAATGTCACAACATTTTGAGAAGTAATCCTCTGTTATCGGGACACCTCACCGCACCTCAGTCAACTTGCATGTTTTTCTATTTCTCAAGAAGCGTTTCCACTCCAGTCCAATCGGGCGGAACTCCGTTCACCATGTAGTTGGCGCAGCGTTTCAGATAGATTCGGGAGGCCAGGTCCGCAGGATTCTTCTCCAAAACCTGGTTGAAATGAACGCTGGCTTCCGAAAATTTTTTACTGTAGTAGAGCTGAATACCGCTCTCAAATGCTGGTTTCGTCTGCTCTTTTAGTTCGGCAAGACCTGCAGGATCACCCTCAAACACTTCGTAAACAGTGACCGCGTCCTCTCTTCCCTTTACACGCACTTTGTCCATGAAGCGATACCTGTATTGATCTGATTCTTTCATGGCAGAAAGAGTCTCGTCACTCAGGCTGACATAGGAGCCGTACGTCTTGTTCAAACCCTCGATTCGTGCGGCAAGGTTCACCGCATCCGCCACCACAGCCCCTTGCATGCGATCTTCACTACCGATGACGCCCAGCATGAGATCGGCAAGGTGGAGCCCTACTCCAATTCCGATCGGGCCAAACCCAGCCTTCTCGCGTTGCCTGTTGTACTCGGCCACGGCCTCCTGCATTCGGACGGCTGCTCTCACCGCATCATCCGGTGTTCCAGGGAAGAGCGCCATCACGCCATCTCCATAGAATTGATCTATGAACCCATTGCAGTCCTTGATCACAGGGTTCACTCGTCTGAGATAGGCATTGATGAAACTGAAAGCCTCCTCTGGGGTCATCTTTTCCAGCAGGGTGGTCCATCCCCGGATGTCCGCAAACATAACGGTCATTTTCCGGCTCACCTGGTCACCCAAATTGATTTCGAGAATACTATTCTTCTGCAGCAAATCGATGAACTCTCTGGGAACGAAGCGCTCATAGATGTTGTTCAACGACGCCAACTCTGCGGTTCGTTGCTTCACTCTTTCTTCCAGCCCTTCGCTGTACGCCCGTAATTCCTCGTTTTTTTCTGCGAGACTCCTTTTTAATCGGCTCATGGTCAGATGAGTATTGACCCTCACATGAACTTCTTGAGGTTGAAAAGGCTTGGAGATGTAATCCACAGCCCCTGTCGCGAACCCCTTTACCTTATTGGCGGTATCATCAAGGGCGGAAAGAAAAATGACCGGGATGTCCCGAGTTTCCGGATCAGATTTTAACCGGCCGCACACTTCGAACCCGTCCATCCCTGGCATCATAATATCCAGGAGAATGAGATCCGGCATCGGTTCCGCAACTGCCATTTTGAGGGCTTTCTCCCCATTGATGGCCGCCACGATAGCGTATTGATCTTTCAACGTGCCCATGAGGACCTGAATGTTCTCCGGGGTATCATCCACAATGAGCACCTTGGGTTTTTTCTCACCCTCCAGCATCTAAGTGCCTCCTTATGGTACGCGTCCGCTCAGGAAGATTGAGGAGCTTCTGCCCTGAGGGACCGAACGATTCAATCTCTATGTAACCATGCTCTGGAGAAGATCTGCTCAGTGAAGCTATGGTACCCGTTTCTTCAGGGTATCCTTATCTCCAGGACAGAGAAATCATCCTCAAGAGTTTCTGAGCCTGCGATTTGCCGTACGTGCGCCCATAGATCGTCCATGGTCGATTTGCCCCTGTCACCTGAATCCTCCAGGTAGGCCTTCAGGTCGTCGAAGTCCCAACTGGGACCGTTTTCATTCATGATCTCATATACGCCATCGCTAAAGACATAGAGTCTAGCCGCAGGTTTGATCTCAACCTCTTCATATTCGAAATCAATGCCCTCCATGCCACCCAGAAATAGGTTCGGCGTTCTCAGTTCTCGAATCTCTGAGCCGTTCCCAGTTGTGTCCTGTATCAACAGGGCGGGTGGATGGCCTCCGCTGGCATAGGTCAAAAGGCGAGAAGAGGGTTTGTACACGCCGTACCACATCGTAAAATACATGTCCCTGTGGTCATGCATAGGAAAAACGGCATTGAGGCTAGCTAGAATCTGTTCCGGTCTCCTAAAATCAACATTCGGCAAGTTCCTGGAACGGAGAACATTGAGCACAGACACTGAATGGAGTGCTGCTCCCACACCATGTCCGCATACGTCAATCAGGTAAATCGCTAACGAATCTTCATCGAGCCAGTGGTACCCTAACGAATCTCCGCCAAGGGTAGTTGATGGCACAAAACGCCAGTCTGCCATCACTGGTCCCTCTGTAATGGGCTGCGGCATGAGGAATTTGACGTAATCGGCAGCCTCAGCAAGTTCGCTGTTGAGAATCCCAAGGACGGTTTCGAGTTTCGCCCGCTGAATTGCCTCGAGGTCACGCAGTATCTTTAGCTCCAGATGGGCTTTGACCCTCGCTTTTACCACAGGAATCCTGAACGGCTTGCTGATATAGTCCATTGCGCCCAGCTCAAACCCCAGGGTTTCGTCTTCCACTTCGGTCTTGGCCGTTACGAAGATGATCGGGATGTGTTGCACTTGCTCGTCGGCTTTGAGTCTACGGCAGACCTCGTATCCATCCATTCCCGGCATCATGATATCCAGAAGAATGAGATCCGGCCTCGGTTCCGCCACAGCCATTTTGAGTGCCTTCTCTCCGTTGATTGCTGCCACAATGGTATACTGATCCTTCAACGTCTCCATCAGCACCTGGATGTTTTCCGGGGTATCATCCACAATCAGGACCTTGGGTTTTCGACCGCCTTCCACCATGTTTTCCTTTCTTATAGCTCTATTTCTAGCTTGCCGGCGATGGTTTCCACGGTTTTAAAAGCAGTGTCCGTATCGAAGCTTTCGATTTGCTTTTCCAGGCGTTTGAACTCCTCCTTAACCGATGAATTCGCCAGGTGCCGATTCAAAGCTTCCAGCCGGTTCATAGCTTCGGTCAGATCACTCTCCAGAAGCTGAGCTATTTCCTGGAGCAGAGTTTTTACTGCTTCCTTATCGACCCGCACCTCCACCCCAGAATCCTCAGGTTCTTGTTGGGCGGTCAGTCTTTCCTCGACTATCCTTATCCCATCTATAACGACTTTTAACTGAGAGTCGAACTCTGCCATGACGAGATCCAGGTTTTTGCCTTCCTTGATGGCCTTCTCCAATTCAGACGCGGCCTGGTATAGGTTATCCCCACCGAGGTTTCCGGAAACGCCCTTAACCGTGTGAGCAAGCCGGGCTGCCGTCTCCACATCGCCCACTTGGAGAGCTGCTTTGATTTGGTCAACTGCGTTTTCCTGTCCGTCCTTGAACTTGCAGAGGAGCTTCGTATAGAGCTGCCTGTTTCCGGCTACCCGTCCAAGCCCGGATGCTATGGAAATGCCTGGTAACTCAGCAGGCAGGATGTTTTGTTCCTTCTTGCTCTCACTCGACGACTCAGACAAACCTTCAGATGTTTCCCGATCGCCCGGCTTGACCCATTTTACCAGCGCAGATATGAGTTGATCCGGATCAATGGGCTTGGTCATATGATCATTCATGCCCGCTTCAATACTTTTCTCGCGGTCACCCCCCATGGCGTGGGCGGTCATGGCGATGATAGGCAAATCTTGAAACCTTTCATCCCTTCGAATCTCCTGGGTGGCCTCAAATCCTCCCATCACAGGCATTTGTATATCCATGAGCACCACATCAAAATTCCCCGCTTTGACCATCTCCACCGCCTCTTTACCATTGTTGGCAATTCGTACAACCAATCCAGCTTGCTGCAAAATTTCATCAGCAACCTGTTGGTTGATTTCATTGTCCTCTACCAACAATACCCTTGCCCCGCGAATCTTTCGCAGCTCTTCCTCATCTCTGCCGCTCACCCGCTTCACGGTCTCACGCTCTTGGGCTTCCTTCCCCAAAGCGATCATGATGGAATCAAAAAGTACGGACTGACCTACGGGTTTAAGCAGGAAGCCGTCGACCCCCACTTTCTCGGATCTCTGCATAACCTCTTCACGACCATACGCTGTCGCTATGATAACCTTGGGTTTCTGAGGAAGACTCGGAAGATTTTTGATCAGTTCGGTTGCCTTGATCCCGTCCATACCAGGCATCTTCCAGTCCATAAGGACGAGTCTATATGGACGGGTGTTTGCCTCTTTTTCCAACTCCGCTATTCCTTCCTCGGCAGAAGCTGCAACGGTTACTTCAAAACTCATGGTTTCCAGCAAAGATTGTAGAATTTCTCTGGATGATGCATTATCGTCTATCACCAACACCCGCATTCCCCGCAGATCAACTGATGGTTCCAGATGCCTCCTTGAGAATTTCCTGGCCAATCCGAATTTTGCCGTGAATATGAACTCGCTCCCTTTTCCAGCTTCGCTTTCGACCCAGATCTCCCCTCCCATCATGTTGACCAACCGTTTGGAGATAGTAAGACCTAGGCCCGTACCTCCATATTTTCTCGTGGTGGACATATCTGCCTGGCTAAAGGCCTGGAATAGTTTCCCCTTCTGCTCTTGCGTCAAGCCGACGCCTGTGTCTCGAACAGAAAACTGGAGCATGACCCATTCGGCTTGTTTTTCCAATAGCTTGGTAGAGATAACAATCTCACCCTGTTCCGTGAATTTCACAGCGTTATTGCACAGATTGATCAGAACCTGCCCCAGCCTGAGCGGGTCACCTACCAGGGCAAGGGGCACGTCCTGCGGGGTATCCATCAGAAACTCCAGCTCTTTTTCCTGAACCTTCACTCCCACCACAGTAGATACATTGTCCAGGACTTCATCCAAACTGAAATCCACCGACTCCATCTCCAACTTACCTGCTTCGATCTTGGAAAAATCCAGGATGTCATTGATAATCCCCAGAAGCGAGTGTGCGGAGCGCTGTATTTTCGTCAGATAGTCCGCCTGCTTGGGAGTCAGCTCAGTCTGAAGCGCCAAGTGCGCCATTCCAATCACCGCATTCATAGGAGTCCTGATCTCGTGACTCATGTTGGCCAGAAAATCAGATTTTGCTTTGGTGGCTTCCTCAGCAATTTCCTTTGCGCGGCGTACCTGCTCTTCCGCGATCTTCCGAGCTGTTATATCGGTAACGAGTGCGAAAGAGGCCTTTTGAGTTCCTTTCTCGTCAAGAACAGGGGTTGCATTGAACAGACAGGGCACGTTCACCCCGTCCGGCCCTTGCAGACAAATCTCATATGTCCCTGATATTCCTTTCTTTCTTAGTTCCAGTTGGTGTAGAAAAATCTGAAGGTTTTGTTCATCCACGAAATCAAAAATCTGATGCCCGAGTATCTCTTCCTGCGGCCTGCCCAGGATCCCGCACAGAGCTGGGTTGATAAGCATAGTTACGGCATTGTTATCAACCATCCAGATGCCCTCGATGGCGGTCTCCAAAATTGTGCGTGTCCTGCGTTCACTCTCGGCAAGTGCCTGTTCAGTTCGGCGGCGGTTGGTAATATCGCTGAAAGTGATCACAGACCCTACGAGAGAGCCGTCCTTATGGACAGGGTTGCTGGAATAAGCTACGGGAAAACTGGTGCCATCTTTTCGCCACAGCACTTCACTGTCGATATGGCAGGCGGTTCCACCTGAAATGGACTTGTGCATAGGACTATCTTCTTGCGGATATGGAGAACCATCCTCATGAGCATAGTGAATGAGGATGTGGAGTTCCTTGCCCTCGAATTCATCCGGCGAGTATCCGAGCATCCGACAAGCCGCAGGATTGACAAAAGTCATCTTGCCATCCAGGCTCACACCGATGATCCCCTCGCCTGCAGATTCAAGGAGCAGCCGGGTGCGTTCTTCCGAAACTCTCAGCTCTTCCGTGCGATCCTTGACCAACTGCTCCAGATGATCCCTATATCTCGCAAT
>Ga0208495_1000347_pt1 | contig 17190 bp, 13 predicted proteins | sample CryBogmetaGMA14M_FD_184551 | JGI IMG/M metagenome (GOLD analysis project Ga0208495, IMG submission 184551) | Freshwater microbial communities from Crystal Bog, Wisconsin, USA - MA14M (SPAdes) | ecosystem: Environmental > Aquatic > Freshwater > Lake | place: Crystal Bog, Wisconsin, USA...
CTGATAGTCAGCAAACCTGAAGAGGCAAAGGAGGATCATAAGAAAAGTTCTCTTATCGGCCGGGAATTTTTAACGTGGCTCTGGTATAAATCGGAGGAACGAAACGGCAGAATAGAAGTAGCGCAAGGCGAGGAAGTGGAATTGAACTTCTTGAAGCGGATTGTTCTGGAGGCTGGTGAAGGTGAATATTCGCAGGGCGTCGTCTGCCATGGGATTCACGCTGAACTCAAAGAAGGAAAAGAAGCAATACGTCAGGGGAAAAAAGTAAAAGAAGCGGGAATTAAAATAACTTATAATCAAAATGAATGGGAATTCAACTTTAAGGCCGATTCTTTTCATTTTCAATCGTTGAAACTTCCGGCAATGGAATGGCAGGAAACGCCGGAAGATCCTTCCGGCCATCTTCTGGAGCGTATCTATCTCATCGAAAACGCGGTTAAAACGATGAACAATTTATATGAATCATTTCTACGCATTCGTTTTTCAGCTTTGTGGGATGAAAAAGAATTGAAGCTTTTATCCGGATGGGTAAAGCGGTAATTAACTCCGCCGATTGTAATACCTATCCCCCGTTTTCTTGATTGTCACGCCTTAATCAACGACGGTTTCATGACCTGCTCCAGAAACAGCCGCCGACCTTCGAAATCCATTTCCTGATGTTCCTACTGAAAATTGATCATGGAACCGAAGCGCAAAGTCCACGGGCAAATGTTTTGGATTTTACCACAACGAAATATTTTTTTGACATCTTCCAATCCTCTCGACGGGCACCCCTTGAGAGTAGGATTGCAGGGTATCCGGGGATCCTGATACTCCACCATCGACTTGGTAATCCGTCAATGCGGACATATCGCACCCCCTTGTCCCGATTCTTTATGATAGTGTACGGCGAAACTCAGGGCATGGTATTGAAACTATTTTTTTTGGGATGTTTTTTGTTGTTCTTTTGCTTTCTTCTTCTCTTCTTTAGCTTTTTCTTTGGCTTCCTCATCCTTCTTTAATTTTTCTTCTTCGGCCATCTTAATTTTAGTTTCACTGATTAAATATTCCACCTTGTAATCAAGGCCAATATTAGGGAAATCTCTCGCTATTGTTTCAAGACGTGTCAGAGCAGCCTTATATTTTTTCTGCGTAAAATAAAACTTCCCTACATAAAATTCATGCTCGGCCTGCTTTTGTTTGCATTCCAGAAGCAATCTCTCGGCCATTGTAGCAAATTTGCTCTCCGGATAAAGCGCGATCAGCTTTTCAAATTCTTTCCTTGCTTTAACTGTTTCTGTCTGATCGCGATCGATTGCCTCAATTTGATAGTAATGACACATTCCCAGCTGATAGATGGCATATGGAACATTTTCATTGGTGGGATGGAGGTTGATAAAATCGCTGTACGCGTTTTCCGCTTCTATGTATCCTTTATCGTTAAATAATCCTCTATCGCTAAAATAAGAATCAGCTATTCCCATATCAGCTAAAACAGACAAATTATGCATGGGATACTCTTCCCTGAGCCGTATAAAATATTCACGTGCTTTTGTATAGTTGCCATCCTGATATTCAAGGGAACCGCGCGAATACAGCCCCTCCGGCGTCCCTTTTACCATTTCATCCTTCTTGAGAAATGACAACTGACAACCGGCAACACAAAACAACATTATAATTGTCAAAATAAATTTTTTTATTTTCACTATTAACCCTGCCCTCATTTAATTGATTAAAATTACTATAAACCTTTTTTAGCAAAAGCTTCCAACTTATCTTTTGGAACAAGCCCTATCAGTGTATCTAAAACCTTCCCGTCTTTAAACAAAATAAGCGTGGGAATACTTCGCACACCGTATTTAATGGCCGTTTTCTGGCTTTCATCAACATTCAACTTCATCATCTTGACACTGTCTTTTAACTGAGCGGCAAGCTCTTCCACAATGGGGCCGATAGCTTTGCATGGACCGCACCAGGGCGCCCAAAAATCGATGAGCACCGGCTTTTCACTTTTAAGCACTTCACCTTCAAAATTATCATCGGTAGCGACACCTACAAATTCATTACCCATATATCGCAAGCTCCTTAATATATTTCAATTTGAAGTAGTATATGTCATAGCGAACTGAAAAAAGTCAAATGCTATTTGGCCTTACCAGCATATTAATCATTTCTTTGACTGTTGAATGCCAATCTGTTATAAATTCGAATATATAAGGAGGATTTATGGGATTGTTAGGTGTTATCTCCGGCTCAATAATCATGGAAAGAAGTGATCTGGCTACAAACAGTAAAACCAGACTAATGAAAAATGAATACGGCCAGGCATCTGTCCTGTTATCGGATAAAATTGCATTGATTCTCCGGCATGGTAATAACCCACACCGCCATGTTTTACCGCATATGATCAATAACGCGGCTAATCTGCGGGCGCTTAAAGATTTGGGCGTAACAGAAGTTGTGGGAATCAACTCTACCGGCTCATTAAAAAAATATTTGCACCCCGGAATGATTGTCATTCCCGATGACTTTATCGCGCTTACTGCTACCCCGACGATTCATAAAACCAGCACAGTACACATCACTCCTGCGTTAAATGAAGCAGTTCGCCGGAACCTAATCAAAGCGGCAAAAAACAGCAAGATCTCTGTAATCGAAAAAGGAACTTACTGGCAAACTCCGGGGCCAAGACTGGAAACAAAAGCTGAAATTAAAATGATGTCCAGCTTCGCCGATGTTGTAGGCATGACTATGGCTAATGAAGCGGTAGCTGCGTTGGAATTAGATATTCCTTACGCTTCCGCCTGTTCCATTGATAATTACGGAAATGGTATGACGGCAAGACCATTGAGCATGGAGAAGATAATAGCAGGTATCCGTAAAAATACCGATTTGATAATTCGTCTGCTAAAAAATTATATCGAGCTTTCCCCCAAGAAATAATTTTCCCAATTATTAACTACCCGCTATTCTCGAACTGACAGCAAATAATATCTCTAAAGATTAATAATAATTTCACAAACAACTTCTTAAGGTCAATGAAAATGATATTTTCTCCCATATTCACACTCTCGAGTGTTAATCAATAAAACTGCGTCCTTGTCAACTCCGTTGGCATCGCCGCAATTATATTGGTAGGGAAGAATATGCAGTGGGAAGATAGCAAAGATAGAACTTGCAAAAATCATAAAGTATCGCATATCATATAATGGTAAATATATTGATAGCAGAGACCGTAAGGACAAGAAATATGAAAAGAAGGATAATATATGAAAAAATTTCTGCCTGCTATTACCGCGGTAACTCTGTTGCTTACTTTCGCATCTGCAGGCGAGGCATGGCAGGTTAATCCGTAATAGAGGAAACTTTTTTGGCACTGGAAGGAGAGTTGTACAGCTTCGGACGAGAAATGGGGCATGTCTAATCCAGAATATCTATATACTGGGAGCGTTTCCAATGAAAATTAAATTTCAATTTAAAAAAATAATAGGAATGAGTTCTGAATATATTTTAGAACACAAAATTCTGAATGCGATTATAGTAGTCGGGATAATAGTTTCATTTTTGTCAGGCATATTGAACTATTTAACCCAGACGCCCGTTATAACTGTCTATGGCTCGTTTTTTATTGCCATAGCATATGTTGCAATATTATTATATTCAATATTATCCAAAAATTTCCTCAGGTCTTACTATCTGATTTTCGGCTTTATAATAACTGTTTTTGCACCGGTTTTTTGGGTCATAAATGCTGGTTCATTGGGGACAACACTTTATTTCTTGATTCTTACTCTTGTCCTGATAAATATTACATCAAAAAACAACGCAAATATATTTTTCTCAATCGCAATGATTACAGTTATTGCCATCCTTTTAATTATAGAGAAAAATTATCCGCAGAAAATAATTGGCTATCGTACTAACGAAGACAGACTAATTGACATTTTCGTGAGTATTTTATTGGTAGCTGCTGCAATCATTGGTTCATTAAAAATATTCATGAACATCTACAGAGATGCTTTAAAGACAAAAATAGAACAAAAAACAATGCTAAATCAAGAAGAGGAAAAATTCCGAAAGATTGTCAGTGCAATGCCACAGTTCATATCTATCTGGGACCTGAACATGAGATGCACTTATGTGAGCCCCTCGGTACAACATTTAACCGGCTACACGCCGGAAGAGCGCATCGCAAATAATAGCGAAGTCTATATAGTGCCGGAGTCCATGGCCAGGCTGAGAAATGTTCTGATGGATGCCATGGTCCAAGAACAGGGGCCAAACCGCGATCCAAACTTTACTGTTACCTGCGAGTTGGAACAGATCCGCAAGGACGGATCGCACGGTACCTTCGAAAGTACATATACCTTCCTGCGTGATGAAACTGGAGCACCCATCAGTATACTAGCGATTACCGCAGACATTACCGATCACAAGCGGGCGGAGGATGCACTGCGCCGTAGCGAAGGGCAATATAGGCTTCTGGCTGAAAACAGCGACGATATGATCTGGACTACGGATACTGAGATGCGCTTTACATATATGAGTCCTTCCGTCATTAAAGTGATCGGACGAACTCCGGAAGAGTCAATGCAGAAAAACGCTGTCGAGATCATGACTCCGGAGTCAATGAACGCTGTCATCGCTGAATACAACCGGCTGCTCCCTGAAATCGAAAGGGGAGGGAATCCTACCGCTCTATTGGAACTTGAGCAATACCGGAAGGACGGTTCCACTATTTGGGTGGAGGCTTCCATGAAAACCATGCGCGATGATCAGGGAAATCTGACAGGTTTCCTCGGGGTTTCCCGCGATATTTCGGAACGCAAAAGAATTGAGACCGCAAGGGAAGAGGCCGCTGCTGCGCTGAGACGGAGCGAGGAGCAGTACCGGCTGATCGCCGAGAACAGCGACGACGTGATATTCACTTTGGATCCAGAATTGCGCTTTACATATATGAGCCCGTCATCCTTCAAGTTGCGCGGCGTGACCGCCGAGGAAGCAATGCTAGAAAAGCTGGAAGACATCATGACTCCGGAGTCATTAAACAGGATAATCGCCGAATACGGCCGGGTTCTGGCTGAGATAGAAAAGGGAAATAAACCAACCGTACGAATTGAAATCGAGCAATATCGAAAAGACCGTTCTACGTTGTGGGTTGATATTTCCATAAAAACCATACTGGATGGCGAGGGGCATCTGACCGGTTTTCTAGGGGTCTCCCGCGACATATCGGAGCACAAACTGGCGGAGGAGGCCATTCAGGCAAGCGAGGAAAAATTCCGGCAGATCGTAGAGAACGCCTCCGATGCCATTTACCGGCTCAGCAGCACAGGAGCCTTCACTTTTATCAACCCTGCAGCGGAACTGCTTTTGGGATATTCCATCAACGATATACAGAACCATTATTTTTGGGAAATCATACCGGATAGCCACAAAAAGGATGTCATTAGTTTTTACGCCGATATGTCGCAACGGCAGGTCAGGCAGTCGTATTATGAATTCCCGATTATCCTGAAGAGCGGCGCTATCATGTGGGTTGGCCAAAGCGTTAGACGCGAAGAGAACGCGGAGGGTTGCGTGGAGTTTCTCGGCATCGCACGAGACATCACTGAGCGCAAGCAGGCGGAGGATGCTCTGCAGGCAAGCGAGGAAAAATTCCGGCAAATTGTTAGTAATGTCCCCTACGCCGTTTCGATCATGGATATGAACCTGCGGTTTACCTATATGAGCATAGGCGTTCAAAACATCTTGGGATATACACCCGAAGAAATTATGGCCTTGCCTCTGGACCGCATTCTCACTCCGGAATCATTGGCGTTTGCAGGCAAAACTTTTCAAGAGGCGATTGAACATAATGCGGATGGTGGTAAGCACAGGCAAGTTCTTATCCTTCCACTTGAATATTATCACAAAAACGGATCCATAATTACGGGCGAAAATACCGTAACTTTTTTGCGGAATGCAGATGGCACCCCTGTGGGAATACTGAGTGTTACAGGAGACATCACTGAGCGCAAGCAAGCGGAGGCGAAACTTAAAGAGGCTAAGGATGCAGCGGAGGCAGCCAATCGATCCAAAAGCATTTTTCTGGCAAATATGAGCCATGAGATCCGCACACCGATGAACGCCATTTTAGGATTTGCCCAGCTCATGCAAAGAGACCCGACTCTCACACCGCAATTGCGTGATCATCTGGATATCATTAACCGGAGCGGCGAACATCTTCTGGCCACCATTAACGACATTCTGGAAATGTCCAAGATAGAAGCAGGGCGATCTGTTTTTACTTCAACTACATTTGACTTACACGCCCTCCTCTATGATCTCGAGCGGATGTTCCGGCTGCGGACTGACACTAAAAACCTGCGTTTTCTGGTGGAGAAAGTCGGTCATATTCCCCAATGGGTGAAAACTGATGAAGGTAAGCTCCGCCAGGTGCTGATTAATCTTCTGGGTAACGCGGTAAAATTCACCGATGATGGTGGCATTGTGCTGCGAATCTGCGGGAAGGGTGAAAACGCGGATACGGTAGATATTCAATTTGAAATCGAGGATACTGGCCCGGGCATGGGTGATGATGAAATCAACCATCTTTTCCAGGCATTTGAGCAGACCAGAAGTGGCATCAAGAGCGGCGGGACTGGGCTTGGTCTGGCCTTAAGCCAGGGATTTGTCAAAATTATGGGCGGAACCATATCGGTTATAAGTACTCTCGGCAAAGGCAGCATCTTCCGCTTCAATATCCCTGTTCAGGAAGGCAGTGAAGAAAATGCCGCAAAGAAAGAATTAAAGCGGCGCGTGCAGTGCTTGAAGCCCGGTCAGGATGAAATCCGTATTCTGGTTGTTGACGACAGAGAAACCAATCGTCAGCTTATGTTGCAGTTGTTGGCGGCGGTAGGATTTACCGCAAATTATGCTGTCAATGGCAAGGAAGCAATCAGTATGGTCAGTAAATGGAAGCCGCATCTTGTGCTTATGGATATGGCTATGCCGGTAATGGACGGCTACGAAGCAACACGCAAAATCAAGGCATCGGCGCATATCAAGAACATAGCAATCGTTGCCGTAACGGCCAGCGCCTTTGAGGAGGATAAAAAGAGGATTTTGGACGCAGGTGCCGATGGCTATCTGTCCAAGCCTTTCAAGGACGCGGAACTTTTTGAAACCATCAGGCGTTTGACCGGTGCGGAGTATTTGTATGAAGAAACAAGCACTCTTAAGGTTCCAGAAACAGCGTATGATACGGCCTTGATGTGCAAGACCATCGCTGGATTGCCTCCGTACATTGTAAATCAAATGCAAGCCGCCGTGGAAAGTGCTGATCTCGACATGTTAAACGATCTTGCCTTGCAACTGGCTGCTGAACAGCCCCTTCTTGCAAAACAGATACAGGAAATGGCCGCCCGGTATCAATACGAAGCATTAACTGAACTTTTTTCTTCAGGAGCATGAACCATGACGAACACAGGCAGAACAGATGTAATTCCAGGTAATATCCTTGTTGTGGACGATGTGCCCGCTAACTTAACCCTTCTTACCGGAATGCTCAAGGAAAAGGGCCACCGTGTGCGGCCTGTACCCAGCGGGAAGCTGGCGCTTAAAGCTGTGGAGCATGAGCCTCCCGACCTGATTCTCCTTGACATCACCATGCCTGAAATGAATGGTTTTGAAGTGTGCCAAATACTGAAGGCAGATACGAGATTTCGAGATATTCCAATTATTTTTATCAGTGCTTTGTCTGAAGCACTGGATAAGGTGCAGGCGTTCAAAAGCGGAGGTGTTGACTATGTTACCAAGCCTTTCCAGTTTGACGAGGTAGAGGCACGGGTCGAAACTCATCTGCGTTTGCGCAGGTTGCAGATTGAACTAAAGAAACACAATCTCCATCTGGAAGATTTGGTGAAAGAAAAGGTCGCCGAGATCGCCGACTCCCAAATGGCCACCATCATTGCGGTGGCTAAACTAGCGGAATATCGGGACGACCAAACGGGTTACCATATCGAACGCACGCGGATTTTCTGCAAGATCCTGGCCGAAAAAATGCGCGAGAAATTACGTTATCCAGACAGCATCAACGATGCTTTTATTGAAAACATCTATCATGCGGCAACACTGCATGACATCGGCAAGGTCGGAATTCCGGACAACATTCTTCTGAAGACAGGCAAACTCACGCCGGAGGAGTTCGAGATCATAAAGACCCACACGGTGATTGGGGCGCGGACACTGCAAACATCGCGCAGCAAGTATCCGCGCAACGCTTTTGTCAACATGGGGATCGCCATCGCACACTCCCATCATGAAAGATGGGACGGCAACGGCTACCCAGACGGGCGGGCGGGCGAGGACATCCCTCTCTCCGCCAGGATCATGGCTGTGGCGGATGTCTATGACGCTCTGCGGTCGAAACGCCCGTACAAGAAGGCTTTTTCTCACGATAAAAGCTGCGGAATAATCCTGGAAGCCGCAGGGCGGTACTTTGATCCGACGGTGATTGAAGCCTTCAAGGCGATCATGTCCGAATTTGACGAGTTTCGCAAACGGATGGACAATACTACAAACTGAAAAAAATACCGTTTCGAAAACCAAATGGGACAAGTTATCAGACTAAGCAAAAAAGGTTTTTGAGCAACGCCGTGTTTATTGTGCTTCGCCACTGAAATCTATTTCGAGTTCATACACACCTTATTCCAAATGCGTTTTCAGTGGATATCCCGCCTTAGAAAATATCAGCATCATGGGTTTATTCTGGGACAACACATCAGCAGTAAAACCACGGATATTTCTTTACAGGGCAATATGTATCAAATAACGCAGCAGCAATGTACTCAGACCCATATTTATTTATTAAAAAGCACCCAACTGGCAAGGTTTGATTCTGATTTTTAGAGCTTCACAGGCGGCGGATACTTTCATGCGCGTCAGTTTTAGCTCTTTAGCAATCGCCCAGGCTGCGGCACAGGACAGACGTCCGTCGATCAACGCATCATTTATAGCTTGTTTTAATTCAGGCGCGATTTCTTTGGCGGGCTGAACAATCTTCTTTTGCGGACTGTAACCAAAAAGTCCCAATTGGCATTCGATAATATTGATATTTAAAATATCAAGTGCTATACCAACCTCTCCTGAAGATACTGCCTTTCTCCCGGCGATTTCTTCCGCAGCCTTGCAGGCAACATTATTTTCTTTTGCCGCTTTCAGCACTTCCTGTTTTAGAGAATCTTCAACTTTTGTCTGTTGATCGTGCTTTTGAAAATATTTACCTTTATCTGAATGGGCCATAATTTTCTTCCTCTATTAAAGGGTTATTTTACATTATGAGTGGGTTCAATCGCCGAGAGCGCCAACGTATCGAGTGTTTTGAATCCCTTCTCTTCCAGCAGTTTTTCTGTTTTCTGGGTCTGGTCAACATCAACAACAAACACCGCTTTTTTCGAACTCTCCAGGACAAAGCCATAGGCATTGTTGATGTTGATGCCTTCCTGATAAAGCAGCTGCATCAGACTATCCAGCCCGCCAGGCTTGTCGTCAATGAGCACAGCTAGCACACTGCGCAGATGCACGGTTACTCCAGCTTTGGTCAGAGCAGCTTCCGCACGTTTGGGATCATCCACAATCAAATTTATAATGCCGAACGTATCCGCCGTGGATATGGTTGTCGCGCGAATATTAATCTTTTCCTTGCCCAGAACGCTGGTTAGATGAGCAATTTTGCCTGGTTTATCTTCCGCGAAAATTGAAAGCTGATACGCAATCATATTCTTCTCCTTAATTTATTCTTGTCGATTGTCGATGACTCTTACCGCTTTGCCTTCTCCTTTGGGAATACTGTCCGGCTCCACCAAATCAACTTTTGGTGTAATCAGAATCTCTCCCTTTAACTCCTCTGTAATTTTCTTTCTTAAACTCTCCAGTTGCTTGATGTCACCGGCAAAATATTTTTTACTGACTTCCACTTTCACCGTCATGGAATCATTGAATTCATGGCGATTGAGAATAATCAGGAAATTTGTGCCGACATCAGGGATCTCCATCAACTTCTTTTCAATCTGCATGGGGAAAATATTCACCCCTTTGAGAATCAGCATATCGTCGGAACGCCCCTTGATCCTTTCGATGCGGCGGTGGGTCCGCCCGCAGGGGCATGATCCGGGAATAATTCTGGTTAAATCTTTAGTCCGATAACGCAAAAGCGGCATGCCTTCTTTTTGAAGCGAAGTCATCACCAGTTCACCTTCCTCACCATCGGCAACCGGTTCCAGTGTCTTGGGATCGATAATTTCCACAAGGAAACTATCTTCCCAAATATGCATTCCATCCTGATGCGGACATTCAAAAGCAACACCGGGACCATTCATTTCGGAAAGACCATACGAGTTAAACGCTTTATAGCCGTAGATTTCCTCAATCTTACACCGCATTTTTTCCGTGTGCGGCTCCGCGCCCAGGAAAGCGATTTTTACTTTCGTATCTTTACGCGGGTCAACTTTGAGCTCGGTAAATACTGTCGAGAGGTGCAAAGCGTAACTGGGAATAACGTGGACAACGGTTGTCTCAAAATCCATCATCAGCTGAATCTGCCGTTTAGAGTTGCCGGCGCCAGCTGGAATAACCAGCGCGCCGATCTTTTCCGCGCCGTAATGAAAGCCGAGACCACCGGTAAAAAGACCATACGTCATCATATTCTGGAAAACATCGTTTTTCCGCATCCCGGCCATAAACATGCAGCGCGCTAGAAGATTTGACCAGACGGCAATATCGCTGGCTGTATGGAAAACTACCGTGGCGCGTCCAGTTGTTCCCGAAGACGAATGCATCCTGACCAGTTCATCTTTCGGCACTGCGATAAAACCGTAAGGCCAATGTTCGCGCAAATCATCTTTCGTGGTAAAGGGAAACTTTTGAATATCCTCAAGAGATTTCAGTAAATTCGGGCTGAGGTTTTTCTCTTTGAATAATTTGCTGTAATAATAAGACTTTTCTGCTCTTATAACTGTATCTTTGAGTTCGGCCAGTTGAAATGCTTCCAATTTCTTCCGGTTGATTGTTTCTACATCCTTTTCCCAGTACATTTAATCCTCCGCCATATCGGCATTTCTTTCTTTTTTACAACCGCAACGATGTTTTATCAAGCCTAATTTTATAGCATTATAATCGTGAATAAATGTCCTTCTCGCACGCTATCCTGCCCTGACTTACTAAATAATCCAAATGCTTTTTCACTAAAGCGCGCTCCGCAAATTCAAAAAAATACAGGGGCTTTCTGGGCTTACCATAAATCAACCAGGCGGCGGCAATCTCCTTAAGAGATAGTGGCTCCCCCAAAAAATCCAGCAGTCTGTCCTCACGTTCGTAAATAATATTTTCGTAATTTTGCCAAAGATCACCGGGATTCTCTTCAAATATACCCGTCTCATGGCAAGTAATCCAGGTTTTAGCCGAAATAGTTTTGAGTCGGGCAATAGACTTGATTGTTTCCTCAATGCTGGAGAAGACATCACCATACCAGGGACCAAACGGCGTGAGATCGTAATCTCCCAAAAAAATAATTTCCTCTCCTGGAAAAAAGAAGCACAGATGGCCGGGGGTATGTCCAGGTGTAGCAATTGCTTCCACTTTTATGTTCCCTAAATCAATTTTTTCGTTATCTTCGATAAACCTGACTTTTTGCAGCGGCTGATAGTTAAACTTATCATACATATATTTTTTCCAGAGGTCACGCTGACCGACTTCCTCGAAACCGCTCCAATCAAGAAATATTTCAATATCAGTAAGAGGCGGAAAATCGCGGGCTGAAATCCACTTGGGGCACTCTTCAAAAAGATGCAAATAATGAATATGATCTTCATGCCAGTGGGAAAGCCAGACCAGATCAACTCCGTCCTTCTTTTGCAGTCCCTTCAGTTTTTCCAAATCGGAAGCGGGATCAATGATCACACGCGCGTCGTCACCTTCAATAAACAGTGAATGATTAAACGGGTATCGGCCACCATTTTCACCACAAACAAAACGAATTCTTCCGAGCTGCCGATCTTCCATATCTGTAAACTCCAAAATCACCCTAGACTACGGGGCTATTCAAAAATGTTCAGATGCGCGGCGCGCAAATAAACGAATCACGAGGGATAGCGGACGGTGTCAATTAAATTATAACCATTCCCGATTATTTTCAAAAAACTGATTTTTCAAGACCTGACCCCAAGCTTTTTCCGATAAGGTAAATGAGTTTCTGTCACTGGATGAGAGTATCTACCCAGCGGTGCTTCTGCCTGTGGGGTATCCTGATCAGTCTCCCAAGGAAAGACCGCGCCTTGCTTTGGATAAATTGGTACTAAAGATAATCTGAGCAAATGGTGCGTTACCAGAGATTATGTGACACCACCGGTGATTACACTACTACAGGCAAAGCCATAAAAAGGAGCAGCTAATGCTCTTAAGCCAATTAGTTGATGCCCTGAAAAAAAGCAATTGAAGCACATACTTGTTCAGGACCAAAAAAAGACCTAAGAAAATAATGAATTAATAATCGGCAGGTTCAATTTTACCCTGTATCATTATTTTTGTCAGAACCCAGGCAATATTGTAAGCGGCCGTTTGGAGGCGGCCGCCGAAACCCATTCCCCAAGCTTGAGCATAAGGATTACCTGCCCTGCTATTGACATTGATAATCGCGATAAATAGCTTCTGACCACTGGCGGCATCAGTAAAGCTCACATTGCATACATGTTCGTCTGGCTGACCGCTGAAATAATTCCATTTAAGGAGAATATTTTTGACAACAACATCGACAACAATTCCTTTACTAACAGGCTCATCACGTTTAATCGCGATTACTTTCTTGCTCTCCATACCGACCTCTTTCAGCAGTATCGGAAATGAATCGGCAAATGCCTTAGGAACATCTTTTCTGTCAGCATTCCACTCTTCTACAGTATTGTAACCAAGGTCTTTCGGGTTAATAGCACTGAAATCCATTGGCCTTACTTTAAATTCCGTTGCGGATTTAATTTGCTCGGAAGGACCGGATGATTGTTCGATAGTATTATAATAAGCCGCAGCGCCGCAGGAAGCGGCCATACCCCATATAAAAATACCTGCCAACAAAGATACTAATTTTGGATACCTTTTCATCATTTTTGTCTCCTTTTTTTAAATGTTAAGCAAATAATTATTAATGAAGCACCTTTTGATTTGGATTATATTTGCCATACTCCTACCAAATATTATTCCCGCATTCAAGCACAAACACAACATACTAGGATAGCGGATTATAAAGGCCTTCAGTTTAATACACTTTTTTACTAGGGTAATTTTTGAAATTCAACAAGAACGTGCCTTGTAGACAGCTTCCTGTACTACACAAAATATCAACCTCAGCAAATATGCTTGATATCAATCGGATGTAAATGCTGATCATCTTTATCAAAATCCAGAATACACTGGAGATGAATACATACAGTCATCACGCATTGTGAAAAAAAGCGTGATAAAAAGGTCTGTCTAAATTCTGTTTAAAATTACTTATTGGGCATATGAACAGACCAAAACTTGCGCAGATTTTCCATTGTGACGCACGCTGCATTTTGTGGTAATATTTACTTGACATACAAGCCCTGATTCCCTATACACACTTGCAATGAAAGCAAGTTCTCATCAAAAAACAAACACAATATTTATTAAAAATGAGGATCAAATGGTTGTCATACTCCTGTTGTTTTGTTTCATAATGTTACAACAATCAGAAAACCCATGTGTCATCAGCGACTACATGGTTAATTTTTTGGCTAAATTGGGGGTATCGTGATGAAGAACAGAAATATGTTCAAGAACGCCCAGAAAGTGCTGTTTTACTATTTGGTCGTGATGTTGGCGCTAAGTGTACTTGCCGGATGTAGTGGTGGCGATAATGCTGGAACAGCAAAAGATTCTTCGGCTATTGCTGCAACCGAATCAAAGCAGGCTATTGACACAATAGCTGACGCTATTAAAATTGGCAACATTTCGAAAGCAAATGAAAATGTTTTGAAAAAATCACAAGCAAGACAAACGGCAATGCATAAAGGAGCTACTCCAGAATTGCGTCAATGGTTTGCAGATTCACTTAAAAATTCACAAGTTGAATCCATATCCCCTAATGGTGAGGTTGTAGCCTATAAATTAACATTCACAACACCAGATGGCCAAACACACAATAGCTGGTTCCGAATGGTCAAAGATGCTGATGGAAAATGGAAATTAACAGGGCTATAGAAGTACATTTTAAATGGAGAAATGTGCAATGAAAAAAGTTTTTGTAGCTGAAATAGTATTGTTAATATTGCTTGTCAGTAGTGCATGTCTTTACGCATACAGCACTCATTTGGAATCAATCAATCGATCGATTAATGGTTATAAAGCTTTAATTGAAAAAATTATTATGAGGAACCACCCCGAAAAGAGCGATTATGCTAATGCAGAGTTAGATACTCATCCCTGGATAGCGCTCAGGGCAATACAGTTATTTGAACAAAGCTACGGTAAAGGATTATTAACTAAAGAGCAAAAACGAGAAATAATTCTGGGGTCAATTGAAGAAGATTACGATGTTGAAATCGCAGCAAACGAAGATAAATATAAAAATCTAACGGTAAATGACCCATTGGTGAGTGGCGGTTGGAGAACAGCTTGGGTAAATTGTGACAGATCCGCAAACCATTTCATGGACGACGATAATAAGGGAACTTCAGCGGGTGTGTCGGCTCTTGATTGGTGCATCAAAGATGATGCAGCTAATTTAGCAACGTTTAACAAAGCAATATCAATGACAAATGATGTTAATAACCAAAATAAACTTAGTGGATGGCGGTTTTTGGGTCATTTTATTCATCTTTTGTCAGATATGTCTGTCCCCGCGCATGCAAGAATTGATTACCATGTAATTAGGGATAATTATGAATACTATCTGTCGCATGATTATCATGACTCCCTTGGAACAAATGTCTGGAAATTATATGATGAATTAGTCGGAAATTTAAATGGAGTAAAGCCAATTGAAAATGCCAGTGTCAATGAACATTTCGTTAATCTGAGCAGGATAACAAGAAACTATTTTTTTTCAGATGACACTTTCACGCAAGCTCCGATACCCAATTATACTATAATTAAAGATGGTAATGTTGATACCATGAAGAATGATTTTAAAGTTATCATAGGACATGCTGGCTTAGCTTATTATTATAAAAAGCTACAAATAAACAATAAGGATGCGGTTGATTTTTTTGATATTTCACCAGACGTAACAAAAAGGATGTTCAGGTATTTAGGCAAGCAATCCATACGACAATGTGCCGGATTTATTAAATTGTTTTATGATCAATCACGTGCTTATTCCACTTCAACTAAGAACGCTCCTATAGGTACCATTTCAATGAGGAAGGTCCCTGCCGGAACATTCCAGCGAGACAAAACGGTGACCAACACATCTAAAGTATCAGCTTTCTGGATAAGCGAGAAAGAAATAACCCGCCTACAATGGCTGGCTGTAATGGGGACAGAAGCGGACACCCGCACTAAAGCTAAGTCCACCGGCACCAGTGAACCGGTGCAAATGGTAAACTGGTATCATACCATTGCGTTTTGCAATAAATTAAGTATCGCCAAAGGTCTTACACCGGTATACAAAGTACATGGAGTCAACTTTAAATCACTTAAGTACTCAGCAATACCGACAGACAGAAATGCCGATTGGGATGCAACAATAGTCAACTCGTCGGCCAACGGTTATCGCCTGCCTACCGAGATGGAATGGATGTGGGCAGCTATGGGTGCTGATACTGGTAATCCCGGAGCGATCAACACTACCGGTTACCTTAAGGCCTTTGCGGGTAGTACGGGCAGAAATGCGATTGGTGCCTATGCCTGGTATTTAGGTAATAGCCACACCAAGACCCGTCCTGCCGCAGGCGGGACCAAACTGGCCAATGAGCTTGGTTTATTCGATATGAGTGGCAATGTCTGGGAATGGTGCTGGGACTGGTATGGATCGATCCCAGATGGTTCTCTTTACGATTACAGGGGAGTGGTTTCAGGCACATACCGTGTGCATCGCGGCGGCGGCTGGAACCACGGCGACTCAAACTGTGCCGTGGCCTACCGGTTCCGCAGCAATCCGGACTACATGTATAACTCTGTCGGTTTTCGGGTGGTGCTCCCTGTAACCAAAGAACCGCATGGCCTTCTGCGATCAGGGACAACTGGTAAAATTTGAGGAAGCCTCTCCCTAACTGCAACATGAAGAAGCCGATAAAGTGAATGCTCTGATTTAAGTGGTAGTCCCGCTCGCAAGAGCATCTCGGTTCGATTCCGAGCTCCCCAGAATACTTTCTGCTATTGTAGTGTATCTATTTTACGGTCATCCCTTTTAATCTGTAGTTAAATTCATAACTCAAAGCCCCGCTCCAATCTTCTTGAAACACTCCCTTATAGCGTGTTCCGTAAACCGGCCCTACTGGCTTTCCGTAAGTATAAAACCAATTAACAATTGGCGTACCGGAAAACCCTAAGGCAATCCAGTAAGATCCGGGCATCAAAACAGGCGGCTCGCCTTCAAAGGTAAAGTCCGCCCAACGGTAACCGGGTTTGAGTGAAATCTGATCCAGGTTAATCATTTGTGTAGTATATAAAGGAGCACCGGGCTTTCCATCTTCATCTTTAAAAATATCGACCCAAAGCCAGCCTTCACCACCAAATTTATGCAGCGCCAGCCCAACTGTTTTCAACTTAACCGGTTTTTTCAAAACGGCCACCTGAGCATACTGGGTTGCTTTCGTCGTTACGTATTCAGCGGTTTCCACAAGGAAGTTGCGTGACATTTCAAAGGCATCTTTCCCGGTATTTTTTGTAACCCGCGGAAAGGCAAAATCAACATCTTCCGGAAATTCCAAATTGCCATAAAGATAAGGTATCGTATAGCGTAATATTTTCTTTTCGCCTTCAGTAATTACAATCGGTGGCGGAGGTGGAACTATTTCAATTTTCTTAAATTCAGCTTTTACATTTGGCCCCAATAGCAAATTTTTCGGACCATACGCCTGACGCGTTCCTCGGACATTTATGGAATCAGAAATAAGATTTGCATCGATCGTTTCCTGTAATTTAGGTTTGGTGCGGGCATCAGAAGCCTGTACCCATCGAATCAAGCCGTCATTTTTTGTTTCGTTGTTATCAATA
>Ga0208495_1000350_pt1 | contig 17137 bp, 15 predicted proteins | sample CryBogmetaGMA14M_FD_184551 | JGI IMG/M metagenome (GOLD analysis project Ga0208495, IMG submission 184551) | Freshwater microbial communities from Crystal Bog, Wisconsin, USA - MA14M (SPAdes) | ecosystem: Environmental > Aquatic > Freshwater > Lake | place: Crystal Bog, Wisconsin, USA...
CGGCCATCAAGAGACAGTCACCAATTTTCAGCGAAGGACAGGTAACTGGCTCATTGCTGTCAATGATTTGGCTTGGGTTAAAAATCCAACGGGCTTTTAGCTTCCTATTCAAAAAGCAGCGATGCGCTGGATGACCCAGAACATGGCCATACCGCCGATGGCATAGGGCGGGACGAGTTGCGCCCAGCGCGGAGCGCGGAGCTTCACGCGCACCGCCAAGGCGATGATCGACAAGACAAAGCCGATGAACAGGAAGTGTCCCACTTCCACGCCGATGCTGAAGAACAACAACGCCGTGGGAATATGTCCGTCGGGCAATCCAGCTTCGCTCAACCCGCTGGCAAAACCCAGGCCGTGCATCAGTCCGAAGCTGAACGCCACGATCCACGGTGCGCGCAGGGTGAGGCCCATGCGCCCCTGCCGGCTATGCAGAATTTCAGACGCCACAAACACGATGCTCAAAGCGATGACTGTCTCGACCGGTGCTTGTGGGACGTGGATGTAACCCAGCGCCGCCAGCGTAAGGGTGATGCTGTGGGAGATGGTGAAGGCAGTGACGGTTTTCAGGAGCGTCCAGTGACGGAAGTCGATGGACAGGTGCAAGGCCCTGACCTTGGTCGCGCGTCCCGTACCACCCGTTTCAAGGCAGATAAGAATCAGTGCAAGGATGAATAGTAGATGGTCAATGCCCGAGAGGATGTGCTCGACGCCCAGCACGGTGTAAGTGCGAGCCACCTCCAGCGCGCGTGGCGCAGCTTCGACGACAAAAGACGGAGCGGACGGCGTGAGGCGTGTGACTTGCGTGGTGCCGTCCAATCGTTCCAAACGCACGAGCACGTCGGTCATTGTCGAAGCCAGGCCGGCGATGTTGATCGTGCCGCCGGTCAGTCCGCCCGCACACTTCAAGGTCCAGCGTTCGGCGTAGGCGTTGTTGACCATCGTCGCGCGCGGCTCGGTGGCGTTCCTACAGCCCGCCGGAAGTTCGACGTAAATTCCGAGGCGCAAATTGTCGCCAAGACCCGGCACCTTCCACAGCGTGGCATAAGTTTCCGATTCAGTCTGGCGCAGTTCGAGATACGCGGGGCGCACCTCGTGGGCAAACGCGCTGCGGCCAGATATCGCTAGTAGAACCAAGAGGAGGAGCGCGCTTTTCATTTAGCTTCCGCCAATTTCTTCGGCTCTTTCGCTGGCTCCAGACCCTCGATGGTCACGGTGTAGCGCTGCAACAGATCCGTGTAAAACTTTGCGTTCCCTTCCAGTCGCCGGGCGTTCGACCACTCGCGACGCACCACGTCGCGCACATCCGCCAACTCGGGCTTGCGGCCTTCGGTGCGTTCGCTGATCCACACCAGATGCACGCCGTAGCCGGACTCAATGGGTCCCTGCCATTGGCCGGGCTTGACTTTGCCCAAAGCCGCCGCGAATTCTTCGCCGAACTGTTTGGCAACTTCGCCCGCCGGCACAGCCGCGAATTGATTCTCCAGCAACAGCGAATCCCCCATCGCCGAGACATCCGCCTTGTCGCCAGCCTGCTGTAACCGCGCCAGCACTTGCGCGGCGTCGCGCGCGAGATGATCGGCGTGCTTGGCGGGATTGAGATACACCTGGCGGAACGTGAACCGCGGCTCGACGTGAAAGGATTCGGGGTGCGCCTGCAAATAGGCGCTCAAGTCCGCGTCGTTCGGTTCGGTTTGGGCGGCGATGTCATCGGATACGAACTCCAGTTTCTGCCGCAAGCGACGGCGGATAACGGTGTCGTCCTTGTCCAGTCCCATCGCGATGGCTTCGCGCGAGGCGATTTCCTCGCGCACCCAATCGTCCACCAGACCCTTGATCTCCGCGTCGGTGGGCGGTCGCTGCCAGGTCTTTGCAAAGCCGGCCGCCAGATGCTCGACCTGCCCCACGGTTACGACAATCTTTTTCGGCGCACTGCTGTTGCCGGGTTTGGATACCAGGTCGTAGGTGATGAACAGCCCAGCCCCCATCAGGAGGAAGTGGAACAAAGGTTCTTTCAGGATTCGTTTCATGGCTCCTCATTAGAGTTCAGTGAGGAAACGGAGAGCAGAAATCTCTGTTCTTTCCGTTCCCTCGGGTTAAATCACGTCCCCGGCGTGTACCAGATTGGCGAGGTGTAGGCGCGCTCTTGCAGCGTCATGGGCACTTCCTTGGGCATCGCGATGCCGTAGCGCTTCTGCTCGTAGGCAGTCCAGCGCGGCGTCGGAATTTCGATGGCCCGCCCGTAGTAGAAGGCCTTGAGCGCCGGATCGAAGTCCGGATCTTTCCAAACTGAGATCAACTCGGGCGAGCCAATCGTGTTGGACCAGGTGGCGTTCGCTACGTCCACGGTGTTGCCCACCTCTGGCAGCTTGCCGTTGGCATCGGCTTTACGGTCGCCTGACCAGGCCACGTCATAGACTTTTTCGTGCAACTCGCCTTTTTTATCCATCCAGCCTTTGATGATTTGGTAGCGGTCGAGGTTGCCGCTCAGCGGGTCTTTTAGCGCGGCGACGAGGAAGGTGGGCGATTTCCCGGCGGGAGCTCGTTGAAGATCGCCGCCCATCGGCACACCCTTGGAATATCCCGCTTCGGCAGGCATCCGCGTCTGCGCATCTTTGGCTTCAAAGTCCCAGCCGCCGAAGAAGCGCACCGTCATCCGTGGGCCGGTGGTCGTGTAAGCCTCTTTGCGCTTGAGCGCGTCCCAAATAGACTCGCGCGTATTCTCGGTCGCCCAAACGCCCGTGTAACCGGCGGCGGCCATCTGCCAGCCGACGATGTTGACCTGGGGTGTCTTGATGACCGCATGTTCCCACCGATGAGCGGACGGTTCCACGCCCGTGTGCTTGCCGAAGAAGTTATCTTCCTCCGCCGTGGAAAGGCCGGTATGGGTGTCGGTTCCGCTGACGAAGCCGAACTTGAATGGATTAACACCGAGCTTCCCCTCGAGCTTCAGACCTTCCATGAGGGCCTGTCGCGCATACTCACGCTCGATCATGCCTGGCTTCTTCGGTACACCCGCGAGGTTGGCCTGATCCCATTTTTCAAAGTTCGAAAACTCATCGGTTGGCGAGAGTGACGGATGCGTTTCGCCGTCGCCCTTGATCTGGGTGATTTCGTACATCGGCTCCCACTTCGCGCGGTCCTCGGCCCACTTTTTGGTCAGGGGATTGCCCAGGAAGGTTGTCAGCGCGAACATCTTTCCATTGGAAAGGTTACCGTTGTGTGGGATGGCGAGCATCGAGCCACCGGTTTTTTCCTCCCACTTCGCCATCCACTTCCACAGGTCTTCGGGATTCTCACTGTCGAAGGTCGTCATGGGGATAGCTTGGTCCGCCTTGTCCTTGCCATCCCGGTAAATCACATTGCGATGCACGTTGTCGCCTCCGCCGGCATTGCTCGTCCACTCGTAACCGATAAAGGCGGTGAACCGTCCCGGCTCGTTGTATTTTTCCATGATGGACGTGTTCATCTGCCAGATGGACAGGGCCAGCTTGGGATCCTTCATCACCGCCGGGATATTGTTATTCGACTGGGCGGCGATCATCTCACTCGCCGCCTCCACTCCCTTCCCCTCGGTCATCATGTCGTGCCACTTCTTGGCCAGTGGATCGCGCATCAGGTTGGGATTGCCGTCCCTGATCTGGAAGATCACGCCGGCCGCATCGGAGTGGTCGGTGATCGCCACCCAATCAAGGGGGCGGCTCAGCTTCGCCGGTTCGCCGAGCGACGACGTGATCTGCTCGCCTCGGGCGAAGCGCACGGCCTCCTCTGGCCCGAGCGTGCAGCCGAATGCGCCCGCGTCCGCCGACCAGCCGGAATGCACATGCTGGTCGCCCCAGAGGACGCGCGTGGGGTAGTTGCGGTTCGCGTAGGGCGAGAAGCCGCGTTTCGGGAAGGCATGCGCCGTTACCTCAACGTTCATTTCTCCCTCGTCGGTGACCGACGGCTTGTCCTCCGCGAACGCCGGCAGCGAGTTAGCAGCCAGCACCAGCGCAATGCTGAGGGCGGCGAGCGCGGTTCTGTTTCTTGTTTTCATGGTTTCGCTCCTGTCATTTTGCTTCAAAAGTTTTGTTCTTTCGGAGTCCGGGTGCTTCGCATGTGAAGTCGCGGGCCACACACTTGGACATCGTTTCAGTATCTGGAAAATTGGGGCTTTATGGCAAAGATCGCCGACAACGTATAATATAATAGTTCGGTTCGCCAACAGAACAAAATTCGGCGTTTAAATAACTGCTCGGCCCTGACTCGGTTGCTCAACAAATCAACCGTCCAATGACTTCAATGGCAGTTATTCGCTGCTTTGCTGTCCTTGGGCCGTAAAACCCGAATGACGGCAGTGGGTCGCTATGAATAGCTTTACATAGCGACCCCTATACATAGGGGTCGTGGGCAGCCATTCGAAGATAAAAATACACTCTCATTTAAACTTTGAAAAACTATACCACTACAACAAAAAAAACAATTCGTATAAATACCTATAATTCACTTAGCATGTTAAATTCGATTGTCCTCTCCCCGTGATTTTGCGGTCAGTCGAAAACCTGGGTTGTGTGTCTCTTATGGGTCGTTAAATGACAACCAATGTCAATGTGTAGATTTAAAGCATCTCTTAAGTATCAACTAAACTTCTGGAAAATTATATTATTTAAAATAGAAAAATCAATCCGTATAAATACCTATAGTAACTAACTTTTAAAATAAGCAGCTTTAGGTTGATAGCGTTAATTTGCCAATGACCGCTATAGGGTAGCCTAAATCCATGTCTCATTGTCGCTTTTGGGTCGTGGGCTAACGACCAAAAATCTCAATGTAGTTGATTTTCAGTGTCTGCTTTGCATATCCAAAGCGTGTGCTTTGGGCCATTTTAAAGTCCTTCTGATCATTGTAAAACGACGTAATTTCCCTTTATATATTAAAATATTTTCTGGCGAAAAATAGCTTAAGACTTAACACCAATCTCTGCGTAGAACCCCATAATCGATCAGTAAAATACTATTCAGTATATTTACTTGTGTTGATAAGTGATACTTAACAGTATACAATTTAACAATGATAAAAACTTTTCGACATAAGGGCTTGCAGGTCTTTTTTGAGACAGGAAGCAAGGCAGGTATACAGCCGCACCATGCTGGAAAATTGCGCATATTGCTGACCACATTGGACAGCGCAAAACGTACAGATGATATGAACGCCCTTGGCTGGAAGTTGCACCCATTGACGGGCAACCTTGATGGGCATTATTCCGTGACTGTAAACGGAAACTGGCGATTAACCTTTACCTTTGATGGCGAAAATGCCGAACTGGTTGATTATTTGGACTACCACTAGGAGTAATTGATATGAGCAGAATGCACAACCCCGCACATCCCGGCGAAGTATTACGGGAATGGCTACCAGAAGGTATGACAGTAACAAAGGCAGCTGAAGAATTGCAGGTTTCTCGCGTCACACTTTCTAAAGTTCTGAACGGTAAGGCAGGAGTAACGGCAGGAATGGCCTTGCGCCTTTCTGTATGGCTTGGCACGTCCCCTGATGTTTGGCTTGGTATGCAAACGCAATGGGAGCTATGGCAAGCCGAGCAACAACCACGCCCGAATATCAGACCACTTGTCAGACAAGCAGCCTAATCCAAAAATGACCGGCTTAATGCAAGCCCCTCCGGGAATGTGTTGATTTTTAGTTGGAACTGACCGCCAGCAGACGGCCATTATGACCAGTGTCTTTTTATGCACAGTGCTTTGCCGCGAGCGAGATGCAGTCTGGGTTAGAAGCATCAATCACGCTCGCGAGCTTTGCATAATTACAGTGCTTTCAAGAAGGGGTTAATTAACCAAAGGAACGGTTTGTTCCACGACCTCTCTGAAACCCTTGTGGTTCGTGGTCTGTAGAGAAAAAATCGATTCCATGGCACTCAGCAATATTTCATATCGCACTCCTATAATTCCATGATTTTATCTTTCTATATCAGTAGGATAGTTACATATTTAAGTGCAAAAACTATTGCAAAAAACATAGTGCATAATTAATACATTATTGACAAGTTATTGCACGATCTAAAACTGAATTTGAAGCGCTAATTGATATTTTTAATTTTTAGCCCAACACATGAATTTTACAATTAATTCTATTCTCTTAATATTCAATAACTTATAAAAAATATTATCACCTGTTTTGAAATCGATATTTCGTCTGTAAGCCGCTAATACCAAGGGATCCAAGGGTGGCGTGGAACAAACCGTTCTTTTGGTTAATTAACCCCTACCCGACAACGCTCACGTACGGTTCTTAGGGGAGAGAGTGGCAGCAATGCCACTCCCTTACCCGCCAATGGATAGTAGTGACCTGCAACACGCATTACAGCTACATTTTACGCCTGCCATGTATACCCTAACCCGACATCAGAATACTGCTCGTAAATTAAATGATGGTAATAAAAGTCAAGCTGACAAGTATACGAATATTCAACTGCGATGTGCGAAATCTATCACTTTTTGCCATAGGTGCTATCGTGATCAGAGGCAATGGTTAGAAAACGGATAAATTCACCATCACGATAGGCCGTTGCTCGTCGTGCTTGGGTAATACGCAACGAATAGATAGCATCAATTCCGGGTGGCGGCTTAAAACTAACGATTTTTTCCCACTTCAAGCCGCTGTCGCGATAGACCTGGTTCCAGGTCATCTGCCGAAGTTTGTTGAGTGTTTCTATGGCTGCGTGCCGTTCAGCCTTTTGGAGTGTTAGAAGATTCTCCTGAAAGACGGGGTTGTTAAGGTCAAGTCTGACCAGTTCATCCGGGTCAATCTTGGCCATTCAACTTCTCCAGCAGGGTATCAATATTGGTATCGGTAGGTAAATTGGCTTGCGCCCAAGACAAGGCATTTTTCAGATCAGTCGCCGTTTTGGGTTGGTGCAGCCAGCGTTCGTTGTCTGGAATAACGATAGCTGTGCGTACCAGCCAGACCCCCGGCTCCTGCTCTTCCACCAGAACTTGTCGGCCAGCGTACTGCTTGCCCAGTGAGATTTGCCCATTTGCGCCAATGACCTTGACGCTAGGTTGAGTAGTTATTGTTATCATTATAACCTCCAGAGTATTAATGCACGACGGCACTATAGCACTAATACAATAATATTGGCGAGTCAAAATAATGGAGCAGCATCACAACGTCCAAAGGTACGAAAACGAACGGTTTCGGACATACCTTCTAATGGGTGTACAAAAGTAGGCTAAACGCGTTTCGTACACATGTTATAATTCGTACATCACTTTCGGACGGAATTTACTCATGTCACGCGTTTTTGCTTACTGTCGAGTTTCGACTACAGATCAAACTACCCAGAATCAGAGTATAGAAATCAAGTCGGCAGGATTCGCTATCGAAGTGCAGCGACTTATTGAGGAAAGTATCAGCGGATCAGTGGCGGCAAAAGAGCGTCCAGGTTTTACTAAACTGATCGACCGGATGGAATCCGGTGATATTTTGGTAGTGACAAAACTTGATCGGCTTGGGCGTAATGCTATGGATGTTCGGGCAACAGTAGAACAGCTTGCAAGTTTAGGTGTGCGTGTACATTGTCTTGCTCTGGGAGGTGTTGATCTGACCAGTCCGGCTGGAAAGATGACAATGCAAGTTATCGCCGCTGTAGCCGAGTTCGAACGTGACCTGTTGATTGAACGAACACAGTCAGGGATTAATCGGGCTAAGGCTGCCGGCAAACAATTTGGCAGACCGCCCGTGCTAACTATGGCAGAACGCGCAGCAGTTCTAGAAAGACTGGCTACTGGAATTAATGTTACTGAGTTAGCTCGTGAATTCAAGACGACTCGACAAACAATTATGCGAATAAGGGAAGCTGCTTTGACATCAAAATAAAGTGGATAGATTTCAGCAATATATCAATTTAATAAGCAATAGGAATATGTCTGAGTGGATTTACATTACTGTCGAATGGGCTCTCAGTATGGTGCAATCGGCTCTGAAAACGACAAAATAGTCATCAAACCCGCATTCTACCCGAGCAAAAATAGCAATTCATTTGTAGTCTACTTAATAGGGATACACCTTCGAGCCATCAACAGCCAAGGCCAATGGCATGCAACCTAGCGACACAGCCTATCCGCGATTCAAAACACGCCTGACTCAAGCTGAATTGGAACGGTTCTACACCCCGACAGATGAAGAATTGGCATTTTGTGCCAACGTCACGCGCTTACCGACGACGCAACTCGGTTTTGTTGTTTTGTTGAAGAAAATAAACTGTACTTCGCGTTTCGGGAACTCGGACGGGTAGTTCGTACCACTTTTTTGCTAGAATACATTGGGGATGAAGAGCTACGCCGCATCATTCAGGCTGCGCAAAATAAGTGTGAAGGCTTCAACCAGTTCGCCCAATGGGTTTATTTTGGGGCCGATACCATCACCGAAAATGTTCGCGACAATCAACTGAAGATTATCAAATACAATCACCTAATCGCAAATCTTGTGATCTTCCACAACTGCCATAGCATCACGCAGGCTCTAAAGGAATTGGAGGCGGAAGGGATAAAGCTTACGCAGGAATTAATTACTGGATTTAGTCCGTACCGGACATCTCATCTCAATCGTTTCGGACTATTTGAGTTAAAAGAGCGCTATCCACTACCTGTGGACTATGGAATTATGTTTGGAATGTAGGTGTGATGGGGGTTACAGGGCACTACTATCAATTGGCGGGTAAGGGAGTGGCATTGCTGCCACTCTCTCCCCTAAGAACCGTACGTGAGCGTTTCGACTCATACGGCTCAAGCCTCGTCAAAGCCCCACCTGACCGGAGCTGGTGGTATAACAAAAGTTATGCAACCTTCACGATACTCACTTGCAGTCTCCTGACACTTTGCCGGAAGATGCACACGCTTTAGTTAAAGCGTTCATTTGCTTTTCCTCCTTTAAGGACGATTCTACAAACTTTCTCGTGACGAGAGACCCGGCGGAAGTCTGCACCGTTACCAGTTGGGATAATGTAGCCTTACAGCGCAATCCCTATCCGTTCCATTACAGAACGGCCTTCGCTTTTTCCACCATCCTATGCCCGCCCTCCCTCGGCCTTCCTTGCGGTCGGCTTGCCATTGCTGGCAGAGGAACGGGTTTACCGTGTTCCATATAAATAACAATAATGAAGGGTTAGGTGCCAACTATTTCCCGATGGTTCTGTTATCCTCGTTTGGTTATACGCAAAAACCAAAACTAACCATGTTGCCTTTTGGCTAGAGTCTGTCAGCATTTTTGACTCCTCGGATTTAACGAGATTTATCGTTGATTCACATGTGTTCACCTTACCTTCTAAGCCTAGCACCCTACCGCGTAATGCTCGCAGTTCCGTTTTACCCTCACGGGTTCGACTTCATCTTTCGACTGGGTTACATTGTCAGAGTGGCTTCAAACATCACATTACTGTTAATGCCTGCACTCTTAGGCTACTGCCAGAGGAACGGCAGGTTTAGTCATGATTTCTCAAGCTAAACAATTACTTATACGACTTCACGTCGCACTACGAAGGAATCCTTACGCCTAGCCAAAATGGCTTCTCCTCGTACGGTTCCTTTTCCCGGACAGCCTCCTAGCTAATGGAAGTTATCGGTTAGAGAAAATTTATCAGACTTGCTGAAAGGCTTTAGTCTGCGCAATAATATTTATAAGGTAACATCATAGCTCAGTCCATAAAGTATGGTTTTATGAAATAGTGATATGTCTATATGAAAATAAATCAGCCAACTATTGAGCAAAAACGCCTTGAAGCCCAACAGGACGGTAAGGAAAACTGGCGATTATGGGGGCCATATCTCGCCGAGCGTGCTTGGAGTACGGTGAGAGAAGATTATAGCCCGGATGGCACGGTGTGGGAGAGTTTCACTCATGACCAATCCCGATCACGGGTCTACCGCTGGAATGAGGATGGCTTGGGAGGCATTTGTGACAATGAACAGCGCTTGTGTTTTGCACTGGCGTTCTGGAATGGCTGCGACCCTATTCTGAAAGAACGCCCTTTTGGCCTTACCGGAAATGAAGGCAATCATAGTGAAGATGTTAAGGAAGCCTATTTTTATCTGGATGCTACTCCTACGCACAGCTACCTGCATTATCGTTACAAGTATCCGCAACGTCCTTTTCCCTACCTGCAATTGGTACAAGAAAACGAGCGCCGTAACCGACAAGAGCCACCTTTTCAATTGGACGATAGCGGCGTTTTTGACGAAAACCGTTATTTTGACATTGATGTTATCTATGCCAAGAGCAGTCCTGAAACGATGCTATGCCGTATTTGTATAACCAATCGCGGGCCGCAAGCGGCAAGCCTGCATTTGTTGCCGACACTATGGTTCCGCAATACTTGGTCTTGGGGCTATGGCGTCCAGCGTCCGCAACTTATACCAGGTGATCCAGCCAAAGGCGTTGCTTGGAGCATAGAAGGCTATTGTTCTGGACTGGGTACTTATCGCCTGTATGGCCGAAAACAGGCACAACTTTTGTTTACCGAAAATGATAGCAACTCAGTAAAACTGTGGGGGCAACCCAATAAATCCCCTTATGTAAAAGATGCTTTTCATCGCTTTATAATTGACGCTGAACAACAGGCTGTCAATCCAGTTAAACAAGGTAGTAAAAGCGCGGCCTGGCATCAGTTTGTGCTTGAGGGCGGCGCTGAAGAAATCATTGATCTGGTTTTGACGAATGAACAAAACGTGTTAACGCAAGCTAGTTGCGAAGCAATACTCAAACAACGGTATCAGGAAGCTGATCAATTCTACCAAAGCCTATTGCCTAAGCAAACATCGAGGGAAGATCAGCATATTTTTCGTCAAGCGATGGCTGGCATGATCTGGAACAAACAGTTTTACCACTTTAATGTAGCACGCTGGCAAGATGGCGATAAAATCCCTCCACCCATGGAACGAATAGGGATTCGTAATCGCCATTGGCGTCATCTTAAAGCGCATGACATTTTTGCCATGCCCGACTGTTGGGAATATCCTTGGTTTGCCTGTTGGGATTTGGCTTATCAGGCGATAGCTTTGTCGCTAATCGATATTGATTTTGCCAAGAATCAAATGGAGTTGCTATTGAATGAGCGTTACATTCACCCTAATGGTCATTTACCTGCCTATGAATGGAACTTTAACGATACTAATCCTCCAGTTCATGCCGCTGCAACATTATCGGTTTTTCGCACCGACCGAAAAAATAACGGAACCGCTGATTTGAATTTTTTACAGCGGATGCTTAATAAATTGTTGCTGAATTACGCTTGGTGGTTGAACCGCAAGGATAATGAACAGCATGATCTATTCGAAGGAGGATTTCTTGGGCTAGACAATATTTCCGTCTATGATCGATCAAAACCGTTACCGTCCGGGTACTTGCTTAAACAGGCAGATGCTACAGGGTGGATGGCTATGTTTGCGTTAAACATGACCATGATGGCGCTTGAATTGGCAACTGCCGGACGCGACTATGAAGACATTGCTATTCAATGTTACGCCCAGTTTCTAGCCATTAGTAAAGCCATAGCCGGTTATGGTGAGCATAACATGTCACTTTGGGATGAAAAGGATCATTTCTTCAAAGACCTGATCTTGATGCCTGATGGGGAACATCGTCGGCTAGATGTTTTTTCCTGGGTAGGTATTATTCCATTGTTCGCTTGTGAAGTCGTTGATGCGGAAATGCTAAGTCATGTACCTCGTTTCCGAGCGATGCTCTATGAGCATCGAGGTGGCATGTTTGATGGACATACCATTTGCGCCTGCCCTGAACACACTAACGATAAGGGTGAGCATTTATTGTCATTAGTTGATCATAAGATGTTGCCTGGAATTCTAAAGCATCTGTTAAACGAACAGGAATTTTTATCTCCCTATGGTATCCGGAGTATCAGTCGTCTTCATGCTGAACAGTCTGATTTTGGGTTGATTCCGGGTGTTGGTCGAGCTCTGATCGACTATGAGCCGGGAGAATCGATTTCTGCTCTATTTGGTGGAAATTCCAACTGGCGCGGACCGGTATGGTTCCCCACCAATTATTCATTGATTGAAGCCTTAGAAAAGTTCCATCGATACCTCGGTGATAATTTTAAAGTGTCTGCACCTAGCCTGGCTGATCACGAGCTTACTTTAAAGGAAATCAATAATCATCTTTCGAGCCGCTTGATAAACCTATTTCGACGCAATGCCAACGGCGTTATCCCGGCGTATCCGAATAATAGTCCTTTACAACGGAACCTTTACTGGCAAGGCCCGCTATTATTTCACGAATATTTTCATGCTGAAACAGGACAAGGGCTAGGCGCTTCCCATCAAACTGGCTGGACTGCGCTGGTTTCAATGTTGATAAAAGATGTCAATCAGCGCTGAAAAGTATCAATCTAACAGCGTTGAATAATGTTGAGCGAAAAAAACAGAAGCACAACAAAGAAACAGGTTATTTAGCAACTCCCTCTCAAAGTGTGTTAATTTTTTTCCTTTCCGCGATTTTCACTAAAATGAGCATCACATAGTTGACGTTTAGTGCTTTTTTAGTCTATTATGTGATACATGCCAAGCAAAAAACAACCTATCTACCCCTCTGAAAAAAAAATACTAGCCGATTTAGGTGAAAGGCTACGGCTTGCACGATTGCGACGTGGGATTTCAGCAGAGATATTGGCGCATCGATCGTCTATTTCCAGGATGACCCTTCATCGTGCAGAAAAGGGATCGCCAGCGGTTTCAATGGGAACGTATTTGCGAATCCTGGCGGCGCTTCACCTAACGGACGATATTAACTTATTAGCCAGGGATGATAAGCTCGGTCGCAAATTACAAGATCTTGAGCTTACTAAAAAAAGAAGCTCATGAGGAACGAAAACAAGCTGGAAGTATGGATAGATGCCGATTTCATGGGTGAAATAGCCAAAATCGGAACGCTTTCTCATGACAGAGGGCATGTTCGATTTAATTATGAAGGCTCCTGGCTTGAGCATCCTCAGTGCTTTAGTATTGATCCTGATCTTGCTCTGGATAATTCTGTATTCCATCCTGTCCCTGCTGTGGGTGATTTTGGCATTTTCATGGACTCCTCACCGGACAGATGGGGGCAAACGCTCATGAAGAGAAGAGAGGCGCTAGAGGCAAAAGATCAAAAACGCCCACCAAAAATCCTTTATGCGTGGGATTTTTTGACAGGTGTTCAAGATTTAACTCGCCAAGGTGCTCTTCGCTTTAAGCTTGAGGGTACGGATACGTTTTTAAGCGATCATAAGTTATCTGCGCCACCATTGACGATGCTGAAAGAACTGGAATCTATTGCAAAAGAACTTTCAAGTAAGCGTATTGATGACCTGGATGCGTTGAGGCGCTGGTTAAGCGTACTCGTTGCACCAGGGGCTTCGCTTGGCGGCGCCAGACCAAAAGCTAATTTCACTGATACTGATGGGGCTATTTGGATTGCTAAATTCCCGGCGAAAGATGATGATCGTGACATAGGTGCGTGGGAAGGCATTACTCATCAACTGGCTGTGGCAGCAAAAATCAATGTTCCAAAAGCAAAAATTATTAAGTTGAGTGGCGCGCACCATACGTTTTGTGTAAAAAGATTTGATCGGCATGGACTCAAAAGAGTGTTCTACGCATCCGCCATGACAATGCTTAAGAAATCAGAAAGCGAGGGCTCCAGTTATCTTGATATAGCCCAATGCCTAATGACAATAAGGGGCAAGTCGCATGTTGACTCTGACCTTGAGCAATTATTTAGGCGTGTTGCATTTAATGTGGCTGTCGGCAACAAGGATGATCATTTACGAAATCATGGCTTCGTCTTATCAGCGTCAGGCTGGCAGCTTTCTCCGGCATTTGATATTAATCCTAATATCGATAAAGCTGAGCACGTCCTTAATATTGATGATTGTGATAACCGGCCCAGCATGGACACAGTCCTGACTACTGCGGATATGTATGAATTAACGCCATCAAAAGCAGAACAAATTATTGAAGATGTTATTGATGTTGTTAAAGATTGGAGGCTTGTGGCTAAAAAAGTGGGTGTATCAAAAGCAGAAATTGAATTAATGGAATCCGCGTTTTTGCAATATGATCATCCCGTTCAATCCGGCAGGTAGGGCTGGTAAATCAATGCCCACAAAGTTTTTTACAAGGAACACCGTAGCCATCACCATCTGGCGCATATCGATAAAACTGATTACGCTTGCGCCTTTGTCTTTCCCCAAATATTTGAAGGAATAGTTGGCGTTGAGTGAATGGGGTTTGAAGTCCAACGTTACGAAAACGTACGATAGCGTTCAAAGTGAGTTGACTAATTTCATAAGTGTCTAAAATATCACAAGTTTATGGACACAGAAATAGCACTAAGAAATCATGTCTACTAAATCATTTTTCACCTCATTAATAGACGATTTGTCTATTAATCGATTTAAGAGACAGTTTTAACTATTTTTTTTGGCTATAAAAGCCAATAACTTTTCTTAGCGTACGTTTTCGTACCACTGGACTTCAAACCCCAACCCCAGTAGAATCATGCAAAGTTTTTCCAAAACTCCGACAAACCCTTGGGAAGTAATCACCATGTTGATTATGTTGAATCAGATAGCCTTGCTGTCGAGTTTCGTGAGAACTGTCGGCAAGCCAGAGCTGCGCTGCCTGTTCGTAGCCGACTGCTTGCAACTTGCCGCAGTGCTGTTGCTGGGCGGTTCCCCATGTTTGGCGGCGGAATCTCCCGTTAGCCCGCCGCCCGAACAGGCGCAGGCCAAACGCGAGACGGCGTCCCCATCGCAGAGCCCGAGCGCCGTGGGCAAGGACGGCAATATCTGGACCCGTCCAACCCTGACCGGCGACTGGTTTGGCCTCCGCTCCAAGATGGAAGATTCCGGTGTCACGTTCAGCGGACGGGGGACCCATTTCGGTTTCGGGATTGTCGGCGGGATCAACCGGCCAGTGCCGGCACCGCTGGGCCAGGGCGATGCCTTCGATTATACCGGTCGCGGCGAATACGACCTGACGTTCGATCTTGACAAGCTCGTGGGCCTGCCGCACGGCAGTCTCTTGGTGCGCGCCGAACACTGGTTCGGCCAATTCGGCAACGTTTCGCTCAGAACCGGCACCAATCCTCCCGCCGTGTTCCCCACCGTTCTGCCTCCCGTCGCTGATGAACCGGGCGTCCCTATGCTGACAAGTTTTTTCTACACACAGCCGCTTTCGCGGCAGCTGGTCTTGTTCTTCGGTAAGCGGGAAATGGTCGGTGCCTTCGACCAAGACATTTTTGCCGGCGGCGACGGCACCAGCCACTTCGTCAACCAAGGGTTTATCGGCAGCCCCACCTATCTGGACGCCCTGCCATATTCGACCGTCGCGATGGGTGCCGCTTCGCCGCAGGACTGGGGTAGAGCTACGATTCAAGTCTTCGACGCCAAGGAACGCTCCAACGAATTCATGGATCTGGGCACGCTGTTCTCGAAGGGGTTGTATGTCCAAGGCGAAGTCAGGGTCGACACGCATTTTTTCGATCTGCCGGGTGAACATCACATCGGCTTCGTTTATAAGCATCTCGTGCGCACCCTCCCCGTCGCCGGCCCGGCGCCGCCCGGCGAACTTCCCCCGGCGTCGCTCCAGGGGACCGGAACCCGGCACGATTCCTATACCCTCTACTACGGCTTCGACCAATATCTGTTCCACTATGGGGAGGATTCCAAGCGTGGCTGGGGAATCTTTGGCCGCGCGGCGATCGGCGACCCCAGCCCAAGTCCCTTGGGCTCCTTCGTGAGTTTCGGCATTGGCGGGAACAGCCCCTTCGGACGCGAGCGAGGCGACACTTTCGGCATCGGCTGGTATTTCGCCGGCGTCAGCAGCTCGGTAAGTCCGGGGCAGCGGCTGCTGTTGGGCCAGGGCAGCGGAAACGCCGTCGAGGTCTTCTACAACATCCAGGTCACCCCTTGGCTCAATGTCACGCCGGACTTCCAGTACCTCACGCCGAACGCCAGCAGAATTGCCAACGACAGCTTCCTTTTCGGGCTGCGCTTAAATACCCAGCTATAGCTCATGCGCAATGGGCCGGTGATGACCTGATCCTAACCTTTAGATAGACGACAAAGAAATCGAGCACCTAAGAACGACACATTTTGAATTCCCCATCCCTCTCATCAGGAGTTGACATGCGAATCATCCATATCGTTTTTTTCCCCATCCTGCTGCTGGCCTCATTCATGCAGGTTTCAGCCGAAACGGCGGGGACGCATGAAGCCCGCGAGATCGCCAAGGACGCCTATATCTGGGGCTATCCCATGGTGGATAACCTGCGCATCCAATATGACTATTTCGTGGATCGGCAGAATCCCGAGTTCAAAGCACCATACAACCAGCTCAAGAACATCGCTCGCGTCTTCACGCCCGAGGATCGTGCCATTCAGACCCCCAACTCAGATACGCCCTACTCGATGATCGGGCTCGACCTGCGTTCTGAGCCAATCGTGTTCACCGTTCCGCGAATCGAGCAGGGGCGTTACTGGAGCTTGCAGTTGATCGACCTCTATACCCACAATTTCGATTATCTCGGTTCCCGCGCGACGGGCAACGGCGGCGGCAGCTTTATGGTGGCGGGTTCTGACTGGCAGGGCGAAACGCCACCAGGCATCGCAAAGGTGATCCGTTGCGAAACGTCCCTCGCCATGGGCCTTTTCAGAACCCAGCTCTTTAACCCGAAAGACCTGGATAACGTCAAGAAGATCCAGTCGCAATACAAAGTCCAGCCGCTGTCCGCGTTCCTAGGCAAGCCCGCGCCGAAGGCGGCCCCTCCCATCGACTTCCCCAAGCCGCTCAGCCGCGAAGATCAGCGCAGTTCGCTGCTGTTCTTCAATAGTCTGAACTTCGGGTTGCAATTCTGTCCGACGCACCCCTCGGAAAAAGCCCTGATGGCGAGATTCTCGAAGATTGGCGTCGGCGCAGGAAAGACGATCGATCCAGCCGCGCTCTCGCCGGAAACAAAGTCGGCGCTGGAGGGCGGCATCGCGGATGCGTGGGCGACGTTCGCACGGTTCACGAAGGAAGAAGTCGAACAGGGCAAGGTGGATTCCACCGATGTGTTCGGCACACGGGAATTTCTCAAAGGCAACTCCCTGTAC
>Ga0208495_1000352_pt1 | contig 17100 bp, 10 predicted proteins | sample CryBogmetaGMA14M_FD_184551 | JGI IMG/M metagenome (GOLD analysis project Ga0208495, IMG submission 184551) | Freshwater microbial communities from Crystal Bog, Wisconsin, USA - MA14M (SPAdes) | ecosystem: Environmental > Aquatic > Freshwater > Lake | place: Crystal Bog, Wisconsin, USA...
TGGATTAAGAGGCCCTTGTTCTACAGGTTTAATATCAGGAGGAGGAGATGAGAGATTAAATTCTCCCGGACGAGGAATCATTCTTTGTACTCCCGGATCTTGTAAACTCTGTCCATATTGAATTGTTCTTACTCCAAAGAGGCCATCCATATTATTATTTGACAACTTTGGATAAGCAGCATCTACTCTGTTTTTATACTCAGGAGCTAATTGGGCATAGGTTTTTTGGAAATTTAATATATCTGCTTTACTCGCTCCTTTGGCACTAGCCTTTGCATATAATCCTTGTAACGTATTATAATTCTCATTACTCATCTTTGGAAGATCACCAAAATCAATAATTTGATTAGCAGGAGGATAACCTGCGGGTCTCTTTTTATTGGTAGCATTTCCTGCTTTTACAATTTGTTCCTGTGTAGGTTTTGTATCAGGAGTTGTTTGTCCTCTTGATAATTCATTTCCCTTTGCGTCATAAGTAACAGTTAAATTTCCTGTAGTAATTCCAAATGTTCCATCTGGATAATAATAACGAATACTTCCATCAGGAGCATTTACCACCCTAGTTCCAGATTGAGCTTTAGGAACCTTAGTACCTTTCATTGCTTTGATTGTTCCCTTTGCAAGATATTCAGGATCAATTCCTCTCTCTTCTGCTGTATCATTAATTGCCTGTTGGAGATGAGCAGCGTTGTTCTTCTTGTCTGCGAGGTCTTTCAATTTCATATTAGCTCCATTGAGCATAATACCAAGAGTATCAAATTTAATCTTGTCATAGGGAGTTTTAGGATTAAGTTCTTTTAATTCATCAGAAGCCTTCTCAACTATCTTATTCTGTTTGTTCTCCTTCTCTGAAAGAAGAGCCACATAGTTTTTAAACTTCTTTCCCTTTGCATCAGGATCTCCTAACTGCTTGGCAAACTGATTAGGAATAGGAAGATTGCCAAAGACAACAAGATTCTTTTCTCCTGTAGCATCTGGCATCTGTACAGCAGGTTCTCCAGCTTCCACCTCTACATTAGCATCATAAGGCTGAAGATCTCCACCTTCTCCATAACGTACACCAATTCCTGTATTTCCTCTTCCATCAGACTCATCGTGAGATTTACCTTTGAACATTACAGTTTCTCCACCATCTGGTAAATAAGGATTATAAGAGATAGGTTCAGCATGTCCTCCCCAAAGGGTGTTCAATTCTCCACTCTTCTCCATATCAGGAGAATAGTTTTGTCTCATGTTTCCTCCTGTTCTCATATGACTTTGCTGATTTGATTGATTTACTCTTGCAGCCTGTGTTATAGCCATTTGTTGATTGTTCCTCTGTATTCTAGCCATCGCTTTCTCTCCTGATTTATTTTCTGCTATACGGCCAATCCCCTGTGCAACAAGACCTAATACTTGGCTTGCTCCAGGAAGAGGAATTGCACTACCTACAGTTTCTCCAATCTGTTTAGAACTCTGAGCCATTTTACTATTCATTCCTGGGATAGCACTTGCATTAAATCCTATACCTGATGATGGAATAGCATCATTAGCAGATTGTACGTTTTTTAGATAACCTTGAAAATTATTTCCACTATTTATAGATGAAGGATATGGATTTGATACAGTTGTAGGAGGAGGAACTTCATTCTGAGAATAGGTAGGTAGAGATGATATATTTGATACATCTCCTGTTGGTGTACCTCCTTTTGCTCCTTCAAAAATCTTTGTTATCCAACTTCCTGTATCAGCTTTACGAACATAATTCTGAGAAAAATTGTTTCTGATTATATATTGACTAGGATCAAGAGTAGTAGTTTCTGTAGTAGTTTGATTGCCTCCACTGCCACTTCCAAGTAAGTTACTAACTAATCCCATGATTCCCCCACTATTTCCACCACCACTACTTTTTCCACTGCTACTAAGAACTGTACTGAGAATACTTCCCCAATCTGCCCTGGGAACTTGTCCACCATAATAATAATTCTTCATCCTATCAGCATCACTCAAAGGTTCATATCCCTCATTAGTATAGATAGTGTTTGGAGCATAAGTATTTTGTATCTCTCCTCCTCTTGATAATGTAATACCATCTCTTCCAAGTAGATTGGTTCCTGTTCCTTCGGCTGGTGCTAATGAATTGATATCAGCTACATTAGCATCTAAGTCTGGTCTATTATATCTACGATTTTGCTGTCTTGGTGCAGATTGGGAAGCCCGAAGTTGAAGATCACTTAAAGCACCTGCTCTCACTTGTCTCTTTCTTTCTGCTCCTGCATCAAACAGTCCGGTAATCCCACTAACTAAACTACCAAGAATAGGAATGTCCTTAGTACCTTCAGATAACGATTGCCCTACTGTTTTCTTAGCAACACCTGTTCCTATATTAGATACAGCATCCTGAACATCAGCTTGCGTAGCAGCCAATGTGCTCATCCCTATATTTTGAGTATTAAATTGCTGGTTGGTACCCTCCTGAGCTTTCTTAATCTGTTCTCCGAGTAGAGCTTTTTTAAGCTGCTTCCCATGCTTAGCAAGGAAGGATTTTTCATCAGGATAGAGCTTGTAAAATTCAGTGAGATTTTTTGCTCCACTCATCTTCAAAATAGTCTTCTTATCCATTTGTATACTTATTTAGCCAGTTTTTATTAGAAGGCTTGTTAGTGAAATCTTGCAGTTGATGTACTTCGTTTATTCCATATTTGGTAGAAGGATACTTTCCTCCTTTTTGAGCAATAGGATATTCTGTAACTTTCTTTCCTTTGAATTTGTAATTCTTTCCAGGCTTAAGTAATTGTATATCTCCTTCATCTGAGACGCCAAGAAGTTCTCTATCAACTCCTTGCATTGTTATATTTGGAGAATCTATTTCCACAGGCTTTCCCCAATTCTCTGGATTCCAGTAACCAAAGTCATCTTTAATAATTGAACCATTCTTACTAATAGTCTTAGGTTTGAAATCCAATCCATTCTGATAATATCTCATCTCTCCACCATTCTCATAATCTTTTCCCCATCTCTTTAAAGGAGAAGGAAGTGCTTCATTCTTCTCCACATAAGGGTGTCTAATATTTTTATCCCATTCATCAGCTTCTTGCCATGTCTTGAAAGGACCTCCTAAATGTTCTCCTGTTCTCTTATATTCTTCTAAGGGGTTTGATAAAGGTTGCCCATATTTAAAGGTAGGAATAAGATAGGCTGGTTCCCCTTCTTCTCCTCCAATTGATTGAGCTAATTCTGAGGAAGGTTGATAATAGAATGGATGTATCCTTCCTGATGGCAATTTCTTGTCATTGGGTTCAAGGAAGTTCTTCTTTCCTCCATTATCGTATTTGTCCAACCACTTTGCCATTACTTATAAGAGATTTGAGTAGATGAATTTGTGAAAATTGAAACAATGTGTGTTGTACAACTATCGTCAAGAATATATCTGAGTTTCAATTCTTTAGCCCTAATTGAATCCTTCTTAAAACTTCTCATCCCATAATCCATATTACTCTGATTTATCACCTTATCTATAGAAAGACTTTCACAAGAAGTATTAAACATTGGAGTTTTAGTATCCTTCAATACATTAAAGAATGTATTTACATTATAGAAGTTATCACTCTTTGTAAACAGAATATCTTTTCCATCTGAATGCAGTTTAGGAAATTCCATATAAGCCTTCATATTATGAAGAGGTTTAGGAAAGAGGTTTAATACGCCAGAGCACTGTTGTCCATTATAAACTATCATTCGATTAAAATATTTATCGTCTACCTCAATTTTAGTATTGTAACTGAACACTCCATCATTGATTGGTAGATACTCATACACTTTACTATAATCTTTACACGATTGGAGTATCTCATCATTATACTTGAATGCGTAGCTGTATTCGAGAATATATGGCTCTGTCTTTCCATAGAAGGAATTATAGAGTTGCATGTTTGTTAAATGTCTCCATATACAACCTGTCTTCATTTCTATATAGGGAGTGGACATATACTGTTCTATAGTAATTCCTGTAACAGAAACAATCTTCTCATATTTACAATCACCTGTAGAAACTATCTTTATAGCAACAACATCGTCATTTACAATAAAAGCAACACCTGCTACCAAATCCTTTTTGGAAACATTTGAATCTATGATAGTATCATATTGATCATAAATATCAAATGGCCCAGAGGTAGGTCCCGCTTTTGTAAGCTTTATAAAAACTGTTTTCATATTGGGTAGTAAGTTGTTGTTGTGGTTGTTGTAGCTGATGTGCATACATCTATTGTATGAATACTATTTCCAACAATACAACTATTCCATAGTGCTGTTTCAGGATGATTAGAAGTAGAAATTCTTAACCAGTTTATATCACTATGAGGCTTTGTTGTACCATCACAAGTCGCTCCATAAGTAGTCATCGCTGCCAAGAAAGATAAATTTATAGTAGTTCCACCACCACCTCCAGCATTGGCTATATCTATTGCCTGTTGTTGTGTTAATATAGTTTTTGAATAACGAGACATTGCATTTCCATACCAAGTTCCTCCTGTTAAGGCACTAGGAGTATTATGATAATCTTGACAAGTTTGTTTACCAGAATAGGTTGTTGTCCCTCCACTTCCATCAAAATTATTTAGCAAACTATCCGCCATATATACATTATTACCATAGACCTCAAAGAAAGCACAATCACAATAGTGTTGACCTATTTTACTTGAGCAAGGATGATCATATCCTACTGGCAATAGAGCCAAATCATCTGTAGAATGTAAATAGATAGTTTCGATAATTAACCCATCTAAACAATGAACTATTGGAGTTTCTGTGGTTGTTGTAGTTGTGGTGGGTGTGGCTGTTGTAGTTGTCGTAGTTGTTAGTGTTAGTGTAGTTGTGGTAGTAGTTGTAGGAGCACTAGTGGTAGTTGTAGTGGTGGTTGGTGCTGTAGTCGTAGTGGTTGTTGTGGCAGCATGAGTAGTAGTTGTTGTAGTTGTTGCATGAACGGTAGTGGTGGTTGTTGTGGTAGGTGCTGCTGTGGTTGTGGTAGTGGTAGTAACTCCAGGTAAATCTCCTGTAATACAAGTGATATCTTGTGCTGCTCCAATTATAGTCAATCCGTTCAATCCAGTTAATATACCTAATAATGATAATCCAATTGATGTAGTACGATAGATGGATCCATAGGTCTTGCGTATTGCAAAGGTATCCATAGATAATGAAGCATATACATCTTGATAAAGAGCATCAACATCAAATTGTGAAATCTGTATATCAGCTAATTTTTCAAAGACACCTCCTTTGTCTCTAACTTCAGACATGTAATGTTTATTTGTAATCGTATCATAGTTAGAGATGATGTATGAATTGGTAAGCGTTTTATAAAGAATATCACCAACAACTTCTCTATTAGCACTTATACCAAATATAGTTGTCATATTAAACAATGGAGTCTCAACTGCTGCACTACCTGTAATATCGTATAGATATATCCATGTACCATTAGAACCAATTAGGGTATGATTATCTTTAATACATAATCCTTTTCCCGGACTGGCACTATATGTTATTTGCCTTACTAACGATGAAATTGTAAATGGATTCAATGTTATTGCATACTCACTAAATACTCCATTTCCAGACACATATAAATAATCGTTAGTTCTTGCAATATCAACACTGTTTGCAGGTAATGAGGTTCTATATGTTGCTGTATCTGTTGATGATTCATAAGTATATAACTCGTTTGTATCAGTGAGTACAAATACAGAACATTCACTTGCTGGTGATGGATCTGCCGTAGTAGTGGTTGTAGTAGTGGGAACTGCTGTGGTAGTCGTGGTGGTAGTTGGTGTAAGGGTAGTTGTAGTAGTTGTAGTTGGTGTAAGGGTAGTTGTAGTAGTTGTAGTTGGTGTTTCAGTTGTGGTGGTAGTAGTCGTGGTAGGAGTTGCTGTAGTTGTAGTTGTGGTAGTTGCAAGAGGATCTGTTGTTGTAGTAGTAGTGGTAGCAAAAGGATCTGTAGTGGTAGTGGTAGTAGTCGGTGTTTCTGTAGTTGTCGTTGTAGTAGTCGGTGTTTCTGTAGTTGTCGTTGTAGTGGTAGTTGGAGCAACAGTTGTTGTAGTGGTGGTTGTAGTAACTTCTATTGTTGTTGTTGTAGTGGTTGTGGCAGCTAATATTGTAACAATCACTGGCATAATAGTAGAACATCCTGCTGGTGGAATAGTCCCCTTGATATAATAGGTTCCTGCTGTAGCTGCATCAGGAGTGACATACTCAATAGTTGCTGCAGCATCCGTCCAATAAGTAAATACTAAATCAACATCACTTCCTATTGTTATTGCTGGATTAGTTAAATCAACTGTTGCAGGAAAATAAACTGCTGGTGGATCAGTAATGACAACTGTTGGAGTTGGATTTACAGTAACAACTACTGGCTTTATATCATAATATCCATTAATATCCATTCCCTTAATATAGTAGGTGCCAGCTGTTACTGCTGTGGGTGTTGGAATTGGATTGGTTGCAAGTGCATCTAACCAATATGTAAAGGAGATAATACCATAACTACTTCCTAAAGTTATTGATGGATCTGTGATATCAACGGTTGCTGGAGAACAAGCTGGTGGAGGATTTGTAACAACAACAGTGGGGGTTGCAGGAGGAATAGTACAAGCCGTTCCTGCTAAAGCACAGCTATAAACAGGAGTCTTTGTAGTTGATGTTGAGGTTGTTGTACAAGAAGAGTCTTCAACGATGATTCCATTTACAACGTGGAATACCATATTGGTATACATAATCTCTTCAGTGAAATACCAACCATCTGGAATAAGAGTACAGTTAGTGGTGTGCCATCCAAGATAAACTTTTCTTCCAACACCTAATGACGTTGCCTGAGATTGAAGTATAGTTACAGACAAATTTGATGCCTGACTATCATCATATGCTAATAAGAAGTTTTCAGCACTGCATGCATCTGCTTTACTTCCAGTTGATACAACGATGTTTAGAGGAGATAAAATCTCATATCCTGTAATGAGTGAATAATTATCAACCTTAGGTCTTTTACAAACATACACGGTAGTAGTTGTTGTGGTGGTACTCGTACTTGAAGTAGTAGATGTGGTTGTAGATGTGGTAGATGTGCTACTGGATGTTGTTGTACTTGTGGTAGGAGGATATAATGTAGTGGTTGTACTTGTGGTACTTGTTGTACTTGTGGTAGTTACCATCACAGCTGCAACAAAATCAAAATCTTCACAACATCCATTGATTCCTGAATAGAAGAAGTTATTCTCTGCAATGTACCAATTAGGAATATAACTATGGAAACTAATCCAAGTCTTTGTATTCATATTATATGAAAGAGTCCAAGATTTATTACAAAAGTAGTTAGGATCATTTAATGATACTATTACCCGTTGAACAGACTCAAATTCAGAACAACCAGAGTTTGTAGTAGTGGTAGTTGTAGTAGCTGAAGGATCTGTGGTAGTAGTTGTAGTAGTGAATAAAGTATCCACAGTGTAAGCCATTCCAAATAAAGCACAATCACAGACAACCATTTTAGTTATGTTCTCTATATAGAACTCTCTTGTCGTTGCATCATATTTTACATTTGGATCAATAGGAATATAGTCAAGTTTGGTAAAGATGAGTCGGTCAAATTTACTATCATACACTCCATGTAAACCAATTCCATTGAAATGATTATCAGTATCTACATCAGGAAAATATCTAAGAATTTCAAAAGCTAAATGATCTGTGAAAAATCTGTTTAATCCAGAACCAAATCCAGAAAGATCAACAGCACTGGATGCTCCATTTAATAGAAATACCTGTCCTCTTTTGGCATCTACAGTAAGTTGTCCTTGAGGAATCTTTAAGAGCATTTTATGTTGACTTCCAATATAACCAAGATCTGTTTCAGCAAAGTCAATAGGAGGAGATTTCTTAAACATATAAGGATTTCCTACATAAGCTGCCTGAGGATTGCTGGTGTCAATGGTTAATAGATTATCGTATAATAAGGTCTTATTTTCAAACCTTGCCAAAATTGCCTTGTTCTGTATGCCATCAAGGGAAGTTAATTTTCCATAGTTTTGAGGAAAATCAAAATATGAAAGAGCCCTATAATTAAGCCATGCATTTATTCTATTATCCGCATCTGTGTTCTGTGAGTCAGAATAGATGGCTCTGAAAGGATAGAGGGTAAAGCAAAGTTTATCTTCCCAATCTGGAGGGAGATGTGTAAATACGTTTTCCTTATTCTGTTTTGAAAAGGTTGTATTATAATAATAGGTATTATCCTGAGCAATGGAAACATGACTCTCTTGTACCCAATCATCAGGAATATGATTTGTTACATGAGGAAAGAAGTCTCCTTCTTTAGTATTAAAAGCCTGTCTTAAATCGACATTAACTGAACTCTCACAATAAAAGTTAGGAATGCCATAGGCAAACAAATAAAAATATCCATCATAATATGTTCTTCCGGGAGCTGCTGAATCTGGTCCTTGAATATTAGGGCAATCAAAATGATGAGCCTTATAGGATATGATATTGGTTAAAGGAGCACTATCTACTTCAGCCTTTTTAATAATATCACTATCTAATGTAAAGTTTTTGAGGATGGATCTTGCTGAATGCCAATACTTAGGGAATCCTATATTTCCAATTTCATCATAGAATATGTCACTATCATCAGGAGCATTCACTCTATTATCAAGGAAAAAAGGAAGTTTGGTTTTAAAAGCAAACCGATTAATGAAGGTATCCCCTCCAAAGATAGTATTATATGAGGTATCAGTAAGTGTATTCTGATACCCAGTATCAATAGTATTATATGAATAAATCTGTCCCCATTGATTTACAAAATAATTCTTAATCGAAGCATAATAAGAAACAACTGTAATGGGTACATTCTTACTAGGATAATTACAGGACTTAGCTCCAGATACTGTCATTCTTGACACATCCGTTACTAATGGTTTACCTGTCAAAATCATATTAGGACTCTGGTCTGGAAAAGGTAATGAAGGAACAAGAGGGGGAACAGTTTTATCCAATGCTCCCTTTGTTCTTAAATAAACAGATGTTTCTCTATACCAATTATTTATAGGATAGTCATCTGTCGTAGATACCACATTGGGAACTAAGTATTTCTTAATGTCAAGGTTGCGTTGCTTTACTCCTTCACCATTTGGAATATCTACCGTATAATCATAACTTGCTATTGAGTTATATGAATAGGCAAAGTTTTTTCTTGTGATACCATTAATATATATTTGTAGATAGGTTTGATAAGCACTAAACATGATCTGAAGATCAAATGGCTTAGCCATTGCTGACATTATTTCAGATGATACTAAAGCATCATATTGGGCTTCTGCAGTAAGCAGTCTATATTTTGCATTGTTCTTTACCTGTGTGAAATGACCTTTTCCTGCACCAAACATAACATTCTCAAGTTTGAGAATATTTCCTAAGAAAGGTTTACTAAAAGATGTTTCGGGAGAGTTAAATATTTGTCTATAGGCAAGAGAAGTATCACTTTTAATTGAAGGAAGATCAACTTCTGTATCACATACTTTTCCTTGGAATGTATGATCATAAGTTTGACTAATTTTTCCAGGATCATTAAAATGTGTGATTCCTGTATTAGGAACTATATGGAGTTCTACTATACCATATCCTGAAGGAGGAGGTACTCCTGGAACAGGTTCATAGTAATATGCTGATCCTGTAAGCCATTTTTCTTGATATCCATCACATCTGTCATAATATCCATAATGACTTCCTCGTATACCTATTGGCTCTATATACCAAACTTCATAAGATGATGTACATACTGTTCCTGTTCCTGTTAAAAACGTAGGTCTGCCAATGGAACAAAGGTAATATAATTTTATTTCATAACACTTAAAAACTACATTATTGTTGGTGTTACAATCAACATAACTAACCTGAGCATATTTTTTTCCTGATATTGGATCAACAGTTACAGGAAGACTTTGTACATCAATATCATAGGACATACATTCATCTGCATATGCATTATTCATTCCATTGATGAATACATCCTGATTTAGATCATTGTATGGATAGTTTGGAAAATAAAACTTAGTAGGTTCTATCGTATCATCTGTGGGATCACCTCTTTTATAACTACCTACATTCCTAAGAATCCCTTTTGCTATAACCGATTTATTGGTAGACCGATCTCCTCTAACTATCTTAAAGCCAACAATGTCATCCTTCTCGGCAGAGGTAAGAGAGGATTGGGTAATTAATGTCTTTACCTCATTTACATCAATCTTAACACCAATCGGAAAGATGGCCTCATTGTCCATTACCAATCCTACTCCTGCTACAAATTGTTTTGCTTCAAAAATTGGAGAAACAAGAACATCAGGAAATTTATGATGTCTTATTTTTTGTCCTGCCAGCTCTCCCCACACATTTTCATTGCAAGGATATTCTTCAGAGGATTCCCAATATGCAAATTCTCCCGTTTGATAAGCTCCTTTATAATTTGGATCAGAAGTATATTCAGGAGACGTTTCTATAACACTTGCTGTATTATATATTGACCAGAAAGGAGAATAACCTACTCCTCCAGAATAGTATTGTGGAGTTCCTATAAAATCAGGATCTGTTTCAGGAATATCAGAATGTTGGAATTCATTATAATTTTTAGATCTTCCCGGGATGTGAAATCCATCTGTCTGTTTTCCATTCTTTAATAAGAAAACAATTTCAAAAGGATATACCTCATCTCTTAAATAGGAACGAAAGTTGGTCGCATTGATTTCATTGGCATAATTCTCATCTGCAGGAATTCTCCAAGTTTCCCATTGCAATTTAATTTTGTTGGCAATCTGCTGATAGTTGATTCTATCAATAGACAGAAGTCCATCCCATACAAGAACATCCTGAACAGCAGTGAGATCCTGAGCTACATCATAATAAGGAAACTTTTCAAAGATATCAATTATTGAAAGTCTGATGTTTGTGGTTGTATTGCTTGAAACCTGTCCAGTGTAGATGATTTGTTTTGACTCTCCATCTATGAAATAAGTACCTACCAGCTCTACAGAAGAAATGGCATTGATGGTTTTTATTACTGCTAAATTGAAATACTGAAACTGTCCAGTGAGATCGAGGTTGCTTATATCAATAACGATTGATTTTCCTATCTGACTATTGAAGTTTGGAGAAACTATGGATATGTCAGTGATTGGTGTAGGATTTGTAATTGAGTAATATGAGGTGTAAGCATTTCCGGAGATATCGGAGTATTGAATAGCAAACTGATATGTTCCTTCTACAAGACTTCCTACATTAGTGACTGCGTTAATTGTAAGTTGAGGAATATTAAAATTCGGTTGAAGTTTCAATTGATTAACATCAACCTCATCTCCATAGATAGGATTGCAGGCAGGAGTTCCTCCTATGAGTACATAAGGTATCTTCTCTATATTGAGGTATCTCCTTGGGTTAAGGCCATCGGTCCAATAGATTTCAGTACTGCAATTACTTATCTTATGTACACTTTTATGAATGGGATAATGAATACTAAAACCGAAATCACCTTTGATCAAGGTTCTATATATACAATCATTATTATCCATATAACCAATCTCATCCTTATCACCTATTGCTGCATTTGGATTGGTGATAAAGAAAATGTGCTTATTCTTCTCATTAATAAAATGAGTACCAATTTTAACAAATCCTTCTGGAAGAGAAAGACAAAATTCATTTCCTTGCTCATTTTGATAATTGATTCCTGAGGCATCAAAAGACTCAACTGCACCATTTAAACAGTAGCTCAACATCCCGGCTTTTAATTGGCTAGGTGTAAGATCTAAATTCAACCCTGTCTGTGCATAGTTGAAATTTTGATTAATATTAGTTTGTTCTTGGTCCATATACGAATTTATATTCTAAATCCTTTGTATGAGAGGGTCTAGTTAAGTAACCATAAATAGTATCTCTTTGTTTTTGTAATTTAGTAGCACACTCTATGACATCTGAAAAAGTATCTATTAATATTCCATTCTTATTATACATGTAAATTATATGAGTACTTCTTTTTCCAAGAGTTGTTTTTAATTCTTTATATGATGAAACTTTATCTTTCTTTTCATAACTAAATATATAATTTTTGCATCTATAAGTCTCCCCACGTATATTTTTCATTATTGTGGATTTATAGAATTTTAATTCATTTACTATACTATCTATTGATTTCCATTCTCTAATAAAATTTCCATCTAGATCGTATTGATATACAGGTTTTAATCTTTTTATTCTTCCTATCTTATGTTGTCTCTTAAATACTTCACTATTTCTTATTCCTTCACTTCTTCTTTGTCTTGTAATTTCTGAAGCAAAATAACTACCTCTATCTCTTCTAGTTTGAATTCCTTTTGCAATACTTTCTTTTGTATTAGTATTTCCAGGTAATCTTGGTATTTCTGAAACATTATACCCACGTTTATAACTATTAAATTTCTTTATATAATAGTCTTCTCTACATTCTAAATATTCTGCTCTAATCTTTTTATCATACTCTTCTGGAAAATATACCTCTTCAATAGATTTAAACTCAAATTTTTCAATTCCATGTTTATTAACAGAACCTTGAAGTTTATATGAATGATGTTTATTTGCTTTTAATAAATACTTATGAGCATTAAGTCTTTCATCAACTTCTGTTGAACTTCCTATATAATACTTATCATTAATTAAATTATGTATAGTATAAATCCCATTCATATAACTTACGTGTTACGTCTGCCCCTATATCTAATTGCACTACCCGGAAGATTATACATATTGAATCTATTCAAATCCTGTTTAATCCTTCTTTGCTTTGTCCAGATATCTTGTTTTTTAATCTCATTGCTTGCCATGATGAAAGCTTCCTCATACATCTGTTTATAATAAACAAGTTTCTGTTGAAGCTGAGCAAAGGTCTCATCAGTAATCTGATTGATAAGCATTTCAATCAATTTATATTTAATGAATGCTTCCACATATTCCTTTATACGATAGTTATCAGGAATCATCTGATTTCTACCTTCATCATATTCTGTGGCATAAAACACAAGATGTACCACACCTTCTCTGAAATTAGTAACAAATTTATTATCTCTAATATCAAAAGAATCCATAGATGAAGAGAATGGAGTGCTTCTATGTTTTGGAACTCTTTCCCAAGCGGATGTATATTCAACATCACAATGTTGCTTGACTGAAATATTACCGGGCTGTAATAGATACTCTTTATGAAAGGTTCTGGTAAATTCATTATTGGTTTTGTAAATAGCCTGTACAAGATTAGGCATACAGGGGTCACAAGCATCAGGTGGGCAAGAAGGATCATTACACGGTTGTCCATTCACTATCATTGGAGCTACTTGAATGGTTGTTGCAGAGGCTGCCTGAGAATAAAACGAATTAGCTGTCTGATAAGGATATCCTGGAATCTCTGTACAAGCCCATGCTTCTCTTACAGCATAAAAGTTATCAGGAAGACGAGCTTCAAAATCTTCAATGTATAAAATCTCTTCGCTAATAATATAGGAAGATTTGCCAAGTTTGTTTAATGCCTTATTAAGCCAATTTAAAAATAAAAGGTCATCAATGCTACCTGTATCAAAGTACGACTTAAATTCTTCCTTAATCAGAGCAAAGGTTCCTTCGGGAGAAATAAAATTATATTTGTAGTATGCGCTCATATCTTTTATAATTAGAATTCATAATATTCTCTGCGGATATACCTTTATTTAATCTTCTTATAACTGCTAAATATGTCATATTTTTTGTTTTCATTATATCCTTTATTATAAGAACTTTTCCATTATAATTAAAGTACTTATTACTAATTCTATTTCTATTTTGTTCTTCTCGTGTTGCCCATTTACAATTATCTTTACAATAATCTTTATCATTATCTATTCTTTCTATAGAGTGTAATTTAGTAGGTCGTTTTCCCATATCTTTATAAAATCCTTCAAAATGCAACCATTCATCGCAAACTTTAATTCCTCTTCCTCCATACCTATGATAATTATTAGCATTTGGATTGCTACATCTATTTTTAAAATTATTCCAAACTCTATATTCAGGAAAATAACTACATCCTTTTACTTCAAAATTATAATTTCTATTTTCCTTACATCCACAAGAAGTAGTATTAAATGACGTTACCTGATAAAGACCTTTAATAAAAATATTTCCACAAAAACATCGAAATTCTGCTGCTCTTATAGTCTTATTACTTTTAGTTCTAATTCTATCTACCTCTTTTAGAAAAGTTAATTCACCAAATTTATCTCCTTTATTATATTGAATCATTTTATATATTTTAAATTAATTTATCAACCATTCACGATAAATATGCTGATATTTATTATTTATCTTGAGATAGTGAGCAAGCAATCTTGATGTACTTCTCGCTGGTTTAAAATACCAAAGATCTGTATTTTTAAATCTCACTGTACTTTTAAACCATTTCCAGCCAAAAAAATAACCTTCTGTATGAAAGTTAAAATTATAAATTACTTTTCCTTTTTCTTTAGTTTTTTGCCAATCAATAGGAAGCCCTATTCTTTCTTTTCCATCAAACTTTAATATTCTTTTACGCTTCTTTTTATTAATAGAGAACTCTCCAAACCCAAATGGAAACTTTACTCTGTCTCCTGTTTCAAGAATATACTCTTTAAACGATTCATTGAATTCATAGATGATGGATTTCCATTGATCAAAGGTAAGAGTTACAATTGGATGCCTTCTGCAAAAATCAATATAGTTATCCCTGCTTGCGCTTCGCCAATCTACTGCCGTTCTCAAGTTGTTCCTCCTTGTTTTTGTGAATTAGATACATTAGAAGATTGTTCATCTATACCATTTAATTGAACATCAGCTCTTACTCCAAAGTATGTACTTAATAATGTTTGTGATGTAAGTTGCAATACCTGTTTTTCCAAATAGCCGGGAATGAAGGATTCCTTATCCAAAGGATTTTTACATAAATCATCCAATGTGGGAGAATTTCCACAATTGCAATCTGGGTACATTAATTCGTTAGGAACATCTTCTTCAAACAAAGCAGCTATCCTAATACTCTCTACCATAGGATTGGTTACATACAAGTAATCATTTGATATCCAATAATATGCTTCCTTCTTTATAAAGGGAAGTTTCAGGAGATTGATATATCTGTTGATTGTAATCTCTTTAAGTTTAGTAGCTTTACCCCGCATAGCATTTATTGAATAAACTCCCTGTATGAGATATTGATAGTTTCCTTCACATATTCGAGGAAGTTTTAATTTACTTCTTGATATGGTACAGGGATCTGCATAGTCACAACATTCTGAAATAGGTACCTCTATCATTTGAAGACAGGGGATTGTGGTAAAAACGGTGTCTGTAGGAAACAGCTTTCTTCTGTCTGTTTCTCGTTTTATTAATAATAGTCCATTATGTTTACATTCTGAAAGAATGGCCCTATCTGTTAGTATAGTATCTGTACTAAGTAATTTATGCATTGACCTAATACTACTTATCATTTCTCTCCAGATCATTTTTCTTAGTTTTATATTTTCCTCTTTTTCTTCCTAAAAGAGATTTACCTATCTTATCTTTTGTTTCCTGAGTTTGAGTTAATCCTATATGAGATCTGTTTCCTACTCCATATTTATTATTCTTCATTTTCTCAGACATAACTTTATATTGATTTTCATTCCATTTTCTACCACCCATTCCATAGCCACCTAAAGTTTGATTATATCCTGTATAAAAACTATCAAATTGTTCTACCCAATAAATTTCTCTTTCATCTAATTTATCATCAGTACATTCCTCTATTATTGAAAATTTAAAACACTCTTTTCCATACTTATTAAATGATCTTTGTAGATGTTTATTACTATGATAATTTCCTTCCAGTGCTGAAAATTGAGCAGCTCTTCTTTTAAATATATCTACCGCTTGACCAATATACGGTTTACCATCTATTATATTATAAATTTGATATATACCACAAATAGCATCTGCTGCTCTTTTATATGAAGGTTTACTACGTGACATTATATAAATTTAAAACAACTATAAAGGTATAAACTTTCTATAGAAAAACCAAAATTTATTTAACTAATACCGTTAATCTCTTTAATCAAATTAGTTAAAACACAAACCCCTCTTAGGAATATTTCCTAAAAGGGGAATAGTTTGAAGAATAGAATAACTAGTTAACTTATTAAGGTGTCCCATAACAATCCTGAGAATCACAGTCTTCAGGAGGAGGACTTTCTAAAATAACATCAGCTGGACCAGTGAGCCAATTGTCATCAATAACATGCCCACAATAATGACGAGGATCTCCACCAGCTATATAACTAAATCGTATAGGATCACCAATAGTATAACTTGTAAGTCCCTTCTCCATTATTCTATCCTGTTCCAAATAACATTGGAATATTTTATAATATATAGTAGTGAGAATAGTTGTTGTGGTTGTTGTAATAGAAGGAGTTGTAGTAGTTGTTGTTGTTATAACAGCTGTTGTAGATGTTGTAGTAGTAGATACTATTGTAGTAGTAGTGGTGGTAGTAGATACTATTGTAGTAGTAGTGGTGGTAGTAGCGCATACTCCTATATCAATAATAACAGAGTTAGTACAATTACCTGTGGATACTACCTTAATTTGAGTTGATCCATCTGGCGCAGTAGTACTATATCCAGCAACAAGAGATGCTTTTGATACTGCTGTTTCAAATGCAGTTGCAAAACCATCTACATCTGAATACAAATCAAATGGACCAGTGTCTGTTCCTGCTGTGGTAAGTATGATATATACATTCATAGTTATTGACTTAAATTAGTTGTGGTAGTGGTAGTTGTAATAGGAATGGTGGTAGTGTTACTTGTTGTACATAAAGGATTTACAGGAAGAAAGAAATATTCACACGACCTAAAATCAACTACATCCATAACTGATTGATATTAAGGAAGATAGATTATGTAATATACAGCATAGACAGGATGAACATTATCATGTCCATCTGCCACTGGAGTATAAGCATTAGTAACAACAACATTACTATCATCAAGACCTGTTTTATTTAGAAC
>Ga0208495_1000355_pt1 | contig 17036 bp, 16 predicted proteins | sample CryBogmetaGMA14M_FD_184551 | JGI IMG/M metagenome (GOLD analysis project Ga0208495, IMG submission 184551) | Freshwater microbial communities from Crystal Bog, Wisconsin, USA - MA14M (SPAdes) | ecosystem: Environmental > Aquatic > Freshwater > Lake | place: Crystal Bog, Wisconsin, USA...
CAGCACTGCTGCACGCTTACCCCGCCAACCCAAAACCACCCTCTGATGAACCATGGCCGCATAGGCGAACCATGTGATAAGGCTCCAGGTCTCCTTAGGGTCCCAACTCCAGTAAAATCCCCATACGCTGCCTGCCCAGAGAGCCCCAGAGATGATGCCCACTGTGAGAAGGAAAAAACCTACCGGTAGCCCGTGGCGGTTAATCTTGTCCAGTGTTTCCAATGAAGGAAGAAGCCTGTAGAATCTTCCTATCCGCTTACCCTTTATCAGCCGCTCTTGCAAAATGTACATCAGACCGCCAATCGCCATGAGGGCGAAAACCGCATTACCCGCCAATGCCAGGGTAACATGGATGGGCAGCCACCAGCTTCGCAAAATAGGAACCAGCGGCTCCCTGACCTGATAGGAGAAAGTGGAGCCGAACAGCATGAGCACTGAGGCCATTGGTGTGACAATTGCCCCGAATATCGGACTGGGAATTCGGCACTGTAGTAAGAGGAAAAGTCCTATAACAAACCACGCGAAAAACGAGAGCGCGTCAAATGGAGTCCCTAAAGGGAAAAATCCAAAAAAAACTGCACGGTGTATTATCGACAACCCTTGCAGGACAAATCCCACCACAGCACATCCGAGAGCAACGGAAGTACTCTTAATCGAAGGAAAAACCAGAAAAATGAGATAACTCATCGAGGAGCTGAGATAGAAAACTACAGCAACCTTAAAAAAAATTAGATCCACTCTCTCCCTATTTCCCCTCTATCTGAGTTTGGGCTCTTCGATGGCCGGCACAGGATCAACATCTCGAGGTAGAATTGCCTTCAAAATAGCGAAAGCCTTCTCCTTATCGTTTTGCCTTAATGCGTCCAACATCTCAGAGTCAACTATTTCCAAGAATAGCTTACGATTTTCGTCTGAACTGCTTCCGGTACTCAATATCTGCTTCCGCAGTCCTCCCATCAGCCTAGTCATGACAGCGTATTCAGGCCCAAAAACTTTTTCCAGATCTTCTCGAATCCGGCGCGCCAGAGCCGGTGACGACCCGCCTGTGCTAACGGAAATTATCAAATCACCCTGAGTGATTACAGCCGGTACTATGAACGTGCAGAGGTCAGGCACATCGGCAATGTTGCACGGTATTTTTCTCTTAGTCGAAGCCATGTAGATTCTCAGGTTCACCTCGCGTTGATCGGTAGTCCCGAATACGAGAACAGCCTCCGGACAAAGGTCCAGTAAGGACTCATCAAACTCTTCCTCTATCCAATATATATTACCATTCTCTGCCAGTTTTTTCAGTTCATTCTCAAGTTTTGGGGAGATCACCGTAATGCAGGCTCCACTTTCCCTTAATCCATTAATTTTTCGCAGAGCAACTCGACCACCACCAACCACTATGATTTGTTTTCCTTCTAAGTTCATCATTATAGGGTAAGGTCTCACGGAATCTGACTCCTGGTAACCTACACCAACCTAAGCCAATATGGCTCAATCGACCATTCAAATGGAAAAAAATTTATTGGAATCACCAAGAAAATCCCTGTAAAAATTATAGGAACCTGTTTGTTCGTATCCTATGGGCTGAATCGACGGCGTATCGAAGCTAAAGATCTCTGAACCCGGACAAGCTAGAATGATAGGAGAAATCGTGGCAATAACGTACTGTTTGTTACCGGAAAGCATATTTTCCATGAGAATTCTCACGAACTCAACTTGGTTTCTCGGGGACAGAGCAGCCTCCGGTTCATCTAAGATGTATAGGCCGTCCAAGCTAAAACTGTAGCCCCTGAAGAAGGCAAGAAACGACTCACCATGGGAAAGGATATTAAGCGACCCCCCTCCGTAATATTCATCTCGACCAGGATCGTCCAACAATATGTCGTCCAGAGAGGCTGCAAAGTTGAAAAACGCTTCTGCCCTGAAGTGGAATCCGTAAGGGCGTCTAGGCTCAAGATCGAGGTGAACATGATTAGCAAGTTGCGTCTCATAGGGGTTATGGTGTGCCCGATGAATCTTACTTCCCCCCCATGGCAGGAAACCACTCTTCCGAGCCACGGCGTCCAGCAGCGCAGATTTACCACTACCGTTCTCTCCAGTGAAGAAAGTTACGGGCGAAGAAATACCGATCCGTCCGGTTTCATTGATTACCCTGATGTTAAAAGGGAACATGTCACGGACGGGGAATTTCTGACTCTCTATGAGGATTGATTTCAAGTACATGTAACGATATTATCCTTTCATCTTAGGCCACAAAACCGTTCAAGAAATAGAAAATCGCCATCGACAAAACCTTTCGGGCGGATGAGGATCTGGGGGGGCATGGACACACTCAACCCTTATGGCAGGGTCGATTTCTTGCGCGAATCTGATAAATTCAGCTCGGTGCATTTCCTTGCAATCATATTCGCCAAGTTGACGGTTGAGGCGAGCCATCTGAGTCGGACATTCGGGCACCGACACAAGGACTTCTTCTGGATTGATCTTGATGTCGTATCCTACCAGTATCGTCCATGGAAAATATTGAAGCGCCTCGACAAAACCTTCCAGGCCCTTTTTGGTAATGCCAAACCTTTTGATTATGTCTCTAGCAGCGAGTCCTGCCACACGGCCCCAAACCTTCTCATTGAAGTAGTCCGCGGCTTTTGAGCCCTGCTCCTTTTCAATGTTGATATACCAGAAAGCATCTAGCACCCTGTAATGCCAGAGGAGGAATTCAATATAGTTTCTTAATTCGTCTTTCTCCATTTCGTCAAAAATCATCGGATGTCTCCCTTAAAGAAATACGGTGCGCTTCCACACCATTTATTGATTTACGCCGGACCGAGACTTCAGGGTATTGCTCATCCTCCTGGACAAAGCAAGAGCTGTGCATTAGGACGGCGGTACGAGGCTGTAAACGTGGACTTTGTGCTTAACGTTTTTAAAACTCATCCATCCTCGGTCAAACAACATCATTTTGTCTTGGATTCGTCGAGCTGTATCCGGTCCTACTAGGATTTCGCCCTCGATGGCTGTCGACGCTATGCGCGCAGCCAGGTTTGTAGAGGATCCTGATGCGCTACTCTAAATAGATTCTCAAAGCGGTCTTTGTACATGGAATCCCTGTGGCATAACAGTACATCGGAAGTGGGTTAAATGGTACGTCTGCCCGAAAAACACTTTCAGGCCTACGTCCGTTGTCAATCTTCACGATTGGACGCCATATTACATTGTGAATAAGAGTGGTTCCAGAACAATTTGAGCGATGGCTCGGCTTGTGCCGACAATCGAGTTCTGGTATGACGTCGATACAAAGAAATAATCGTTGAAGAAAGGAGGAGCCAATGCTCAGGTTGTGTGCTGTGGCTTTCGTGCTTTGCCTCATTATTTCTTCACCGTTGTTCGCTAGGGCCCAACAAAAGTATATTTTACCAGATATCCGTTCCCTTAAACACTTGACCACGTCCAAGTCCGATCATGCCCCGGACATTCCAGGAAAAGAGACGACCATGGACTTCTATTCGGCTCCCAATGGTCAATTAATAAGCATCTATTCCTACAAAGGCAGAAACGTAGCTTTCAGCACCCATTCGAACTCGGACTTCCAGAATACGTACCGGATTTTTATGGATCTAACAGGGGAAGGCCTGTTTCAGGAGATCAACAAGTCCCTTCCATGGCAGCTTCCAGTTTGGGTACGGTGATAGAGGTCATTGATATCGCCTGGAGTTCTTATGCACGAGATGGCAATAGTCCAAAGTATAATTGATATACTTGAGCAACAGGCAAGAATTCACGAAGCGCGAAAGGTTATTTCTGTAAAACTTGAATTCGGTGCCCTGACGGCAGTTCTGCCGTCAGCCGTAAATTTTGCTTTTGAAATACTCTCTAAGGGGGGTTTTACGGAAGGGGTACAACTGGACATAACAATCATACCGATTAAGGTGTTTTGCCCTGATTGCGAAAAAGAACTGGTCCTAGAAGAATATCAACCATTTTGTCCAGTCTGCTCTTCACCAGCACTCAAAATTGTAGAGGGCCGCGACGAAATGCGCATTGCATCAATGGAAATTGAGTAATTAGGAGATAAGGGCCCTCTCACCAAATCTCCTTGTTGCGGAATGATCCTAAGCCATGCAAGGGTTATAATTCCTCTCCTTCGGAAGCTGGATGATATAGAGCCAATGGACAAAGGTGTACAACTCGAATTTATCAGTGGCCAAGCGGTTTTCCCTAACGGTACTCGTCCGGTGACGATAGCCATCGAGGATAGTTTAATTAAGTACGTGGAGGATGCCTGCCCTGACGAAGTAGATGCTGGACTCATATTTCCGGGTTTCGTTGACATTCACGTCCATGCTAGAGAATACCCTCGACCAGCAGACAACAATCCAAGTGCTCTTGCCCAGTGGGAGGCTGCATGCCGCAAAGAGACATTTTCAAGCGCAGGTAAAGCGGCGATAAATGGAGGTGTGACCCTTTTCGCTGCAATGCCGAACGACCCGTCTCCTCCCGATGGTCCTCAATCTTACGCTCGCAAGCTTGAGCTATCATCATCATCTCCTTGTCCGGTTATCCTCTTTGCCGCCGTAACGGAGCGCTCAGATCCATGGACGGATATTCCCTATAAAGTGTACCTTGATCCTAGACCTTCTCCGATTTCTTTTTGCGCCTGGCGAGATCTTATAAACACGGTGGCCCGATACGGGGGTTGTCGAGTATTCTTTCATGCGGAGGATCCGGAATTCATCGAAAAGCTTGGAACTGGTGGTCCTCGCTGGAAAATACGGCCCCCGCAGGCAGAAATTCGTGCTGTTGACCAGATACTTGAACTCACAGCAAGGCACGGTTTATATAGCCATATTTGTCATGTCTCAACTCAGAGGTCCGTCGAATTGATCGCTGACTACAACAGGAACAGCTCAGTCCCTGTAACGTGCGAAGCTACACCGCATCATCTTTTTTTCAACATCTCCGAGGAAGGAGTTTTCGGTGGAGGTAGAAAGCTGGACCTCCCCCCGGAACTGCTGGACTCCAATCCTCCTTTAAGAACCGAACCCGACAGGCTATTCATGCTGGATGCCCTGAAATATGGATTGGTGGATGTTCTGGCATCCGATCACGCTCCACATACTATGGAGGATAAAAAGAATGGGGCTCCGGGAATACCCCATCTGGACACACTAGGCCCATTTGTTGGATGGCTCATAAAAGAATGCAGTTTCTCCCCATCACGGATATGCGAGATTCTTTCAGCTACTCCAGGACGAATCATGTCCCGAGACGTGAATCAGCCTCGCGGTTCTATTGAAAAAGGTTTTTCAGCTTCTTTCACAGTAATGGACTTGTCACGTTCAAGTGTAGTGGAAGACGCTGAGATAAGCGGACGCGGCCATCTGCAAACCCGATGCTCTTGGTCGCCTTTTTCAGGAATTTCCCTTCCGGCGATTGTCACCAGCACTGTTGTCAATGGCCGGGAATACACATTTTGAGGTGCTTCAGGGTGCCGTGGGTTCCTTGTCGGATCCGATCCCGGAGAAGAACGATTCTTTAAGAGGTGATGTGAGATGGACTTCGAAGGAAAAGATATAATTTCCATGAATGATTTAACCCGGGAGGAAATTGATGAAATCCTTCTGAAAGTACCCGATGTCTGCAATCACCCAGATAAGAAAAGTCTTTGTAAGGACAAAGTGTCGGCTATGTTGTTTTTTGAACCTTCCACGAGGACACGCACGTCGTTCGAGGTGGCGATGCGGAATTTGGGGGGTACCGTTGGAGGATTTTTCGATGCAAACATTACCTCTGTAGTCAAAGAGGAATCCCTATGGGATACGGTCAAGATGCATGACGGGTACGGCTTCCATGTAATGGTTATCCGTCATCCACTTAAAGGTGCTTCCAGGCTCGCTGCTGAAGCAGCTGAAATACCCGTGATAAATGCGGGGGACGGCCCGAATCAGCATCCCACGCAGACACTTCTGGACCTTTATAGCATTAAAGAAACGCAGGGGACTCTAGACGGGCTCACCGTTGCCATGGTTGGAGACCTTGCCAATGGCCGTACGGTACATTCACTGACCGAAGCTTTGCTGAAATACGACAATTGTCACCTAATTTTCATTTCTCCCCGCGACCTTGCAATGCCCAGGTTCATCGTCGACAAGTGCAAGAAAGTTTCTTCCGAAACAGGCTCATCCTTTACAGAAGGAACCCGCATAGAAGACTACGTTGCTGACGTCGATATTCTGTATATGACCAGGATCCAAAAAGAGAGGCTTCTGGAAAGGACTGCGGCAGAAAAATTCAGGAGCATTTACCGGCTTGAAGCCGGCATGCTCAAGAATTCCAAGCCGCATATGAAGGTTATGCATCCCTTGCCACGAGTGACCGAGATTGCCCAGGATGTGGATGCCACCCATCACGCCTATTACTTCCAACAGGCTCGCAACGGCTTATTTGTGCGTGAGACACTTCTAGCACTTATCCTCGGAGCAGTAAAATGAACCAGCGTACCGTGACTATAGCCAAGATTAAAACCGGGATCGTGATTGACCACATTCCCTCAGGAAAAGCTTACCTTATCTCGCAGGTTCTTGGCCTGAATGCACTCGCTCGTGAAACAGGAGATATCATAGCCATAGGTATCAACTTCGAATCCCCTTCTATGAAGAAAAAGGACATAATAAAGGTGGAAAACCTGAGTCTCACCCGTGACATGCTGAACGTTGTGGCTCTCATAGCTCCTATTGCCACTATTACCAGGATCGAAGATGGAGAGGTCATTGAGAAACACAAGGTTGAGACTCCAACTCGAATAGGAGACATCGTCCTGTGCCCTGACCGGTTCTGTGTGACAAATCACGAACAGGTCCCTGGAAAGTTTGACGTCGTGACCAAGGATCCTTTGATGCTTAAGTGCTACTATTGCGAAACAGAGTTTTTCGGGCCTTTGATAAAGTATAAGGAAAAGAATTGAGCAGTGCGAATAGCGTTCCTTTTTTGTGGCAATTGCTATAATCAATCGACCGGCGTAAGGGAGAAGCAACAAGGGCGGCCTATGGCCGCCCTTGTTTTCATGGTCGTCTTCACAAGAACTAATACATGCCACCTGGAGGCATCCCCCCGCCGGGCATAGACGGGGAATCTTTTTCCTTGGGTTTTTCCGCTACCACGACCTCGGTGGTCAGCATGAGCCCAGCCACAGAGGCGGCATTTTGCAAGGCAAGCCTGGTAACCTTGGAAGGATCGATTACACCGTTTTCCATAAGGTCTTCGTAGACTTCCTTATGGGCGTTGAATCCGAAGGCGAACTCTTTGCCCTTGACCTTGTCCACTACGATTGAGCCGTCATGACCTGCATTAATAGCAATCTGACGGATTGGCTCTTCCAAAGCCCGAATAACTATCCTGGCGCCAACAGCCTCATCGCCTTGCAGCTTAAGGTTGTCTATGGCATCCAAGCATCTCAGGTAAGCAACGCCCCCTCCGGGGACAACACCTTCTTCAACCGCTGCACGGGTAGCATTCAGAGCATCCTCAACGCGGGCTTTCTTCTCTTTCATTTCTGTTTCGGTGGCAGCGCCTACATTAATAATCGCTACACCACCGACTAACTTCGCTAACCTTTCCTGAAGCTTTTCCCGATCGTAGTCAGAAGTGGTATCGTCGATCTGAGTCCTGATCTGACGGACCCGTCCCTCGATTTGGTCTTTAGATCCTGAACCATCTATTATGGTGGTGTTGTCCTTGTCGACCGTTACCCTCTTGGCTCGGCCAAGATCATTCAGATTAACATTCTCAAGTTTCAGCCCCAGATCCTCGGATATAACCTGACCACCGGTAAGGATTGCGATATCCTCGAGCATGGCCTTCCTTCGGTCGCCAAAACCGGGAGCTTTGACCGCACAGGCGGTGAGTGTACCTCTGAGCTTGTTAACCACTAGAGTCGCCAAAGCCTCTCCTTCGACGTCCTCAGCAACGATTACAAGAGGTCTGCCCATTTTTGCTACCTGCTCCAGCAATGGCAGCATGTCACGCATATTCGAGATCTTCTTTTCATTGATCAGGATGTACGGATCCGCCAGTGACACTTCCATCCGCTCGGGATCTGTGACAAAATACGGAGACAAATACCCACGGTCGAACTGCATACCCTCGACCACCTCCAGAGAGGTTTCCATGGACTTGGCCTCTTCAACGGTGATGACACCCTCTTTTCCGACTTTTTCCATGGCTTCCGCAATTATGTTACCGATGGTTGCGTCATTATTTGCCGAAATTGTCCCTACCTGGGCTATTTCTTTCTTGTCCTTGGTTGGTTTCGAGAGATCCTTAAGCTTCTTCACCACGGCTTCCACTGCGGAGTCGATTCCTCGCTTAATATCCATGGGAGATGCGCCTGCGGCCACCATCTTTATACCTTCTCGGTAAATGGCCTGGGCTAATACGGTGGCCGTGGTGGTGCCGTCACCGGCCACATCGGAAGTCTTGGACGCGACCTCTTTTAGCATCTGAGCCCCAAGGTTTTCAAACCTGTCTTCCAGTTCGATCTCCTTGGCTACGGTCACACCGTCTTTCGTTACGTTAGGAGCACCCCACGATTTTTCCAATATGGCATTACGGCCTCTCGGGCCCAGAGTCGACTTAACGGCGTCGGCCATAATATTGACGCCCCTGAGGATTTTGTCACGGGCTTGCTGTTCGAACATAATTATCTTAGCGGCCATTTATTCTCTCCTTCTTTTTCTCTGAAATGAATTTCTGTTACTGTATTGATCATTCAAATTCGACTGTCGGTAGATGAGGACGTCAATTATTCGACAAGTCCCAATACGTCATCTTCTTTCATAATGAGATATTCAGTGCCTTCAATCTTGATTTCAGACCCGGAATATTTTCCGAATAGAATGGTGTCGCCGACTTTGAGTTCCAGCGGGATGATTTTGCCTTCTTCGGTACGTTTACCAGTACCGACCGCGATGATCTTGCCCTGTTGGGGTTTCTCCTTGGCGGTGTCAGGCAATATAATGCCTCCTTTGGTTACTTCCTCCGATTCCACCCTCTCGACGAGGACTCGATCATGTAGAGGACGAAATTTCATCTGTCTACCTCCGAAACAATTGTGGTTGTAATGAGCGCGGTGATTTGTTAGCACTCTATGTAATTGAGTGCCAACATTTGGCCATTTTGTCAACCCCTCCCCTAAAAAAATATTCCCGCCACTAATTCTGCTACCGCGAACGCCCGACTTCTTATAATAGAATAACCCATTGATTACTCATGATGAATGAGTTAACTTGTCTTTGAGGCGCGTTCAGTTCGTACCACATTTTCTCGTAGAAAATAGCTGTCATGGCGCGTTTTGAAATTTTCGTTATGACCATTCCGAGAATAATCGTCAGACGCTCATCCTCAATCCTTATACAAGCTGACCCTGTGTCTCGCTTTTTTTCACAGTCAAATTTATTTGCAGGAAATCGGCTATCAATTTTATCGCATCTATTTCTTCATCAAAGAATGCCGGCTCATATCCAGCTTCAGGAGAGAACTACATGGAAAATTTTGTCTCATGTCCCAAGTGCGGACAAAAGATACCTATATATCGCAACCCCTTGCCCACAACAGACATCATCATTGTGAACAGCGGCGGAATAGTTCTCATCAGGAGAAGAAACGCTCCCTTCGGATGGGCAATACCCGGAGGTTTCATAGACTATGGAGAGAGTGCGGAAAAGGCGGCCGTACGGGAAGCATTGGAAGAGACTTCACTGGAAATTAACGATTTACGGCTCTTTGGTGTGTATTCATCTCCCGAAAGAGACCCGCGCCACCATACCCTCAGCGTAGTGTTCACGGCAAAAAGCGATGGTATTCCCAAGGCAGCGGACGATGCTCTCGACATAGGGATATTTTCAAGGGATAATCTTCCATCTCCTCTAGCATTTGACCACTCAGCGATCCTCGCAGATTTTTTCTCCGCCCGCGACCAGGACCGCTATTGAAACTCTTCTTGTGAGAGTTTATGTTTTTGAGACCGATAAGTTGACAAGGCTCATTGAATGATTGGTATTTCCAAGCTCTATTGCGGTGCCGTAGAAGCGTCTGATCCTCTTAGATACGGACGCCATTCTAAAGACCTACCTTCGCATCTCTTGCAGTTTTCAAAGGACAAGAAACCCGTTGTGGTCTGGAACGTCACCCGGAAGTGCAATCTGCGTTGCGTCCATTGTTACTCACATTCAGAAGACCGCAATTACGCGGGAGAGCTTTCCTACGATGAGGGAATAACACTCATTGACGACTTGGCTCGGTTCGGTACACCGGTAATACTATTCTCCGGCGGTGAACCGCTCGTCCGTCCAGACGTCTTGGAACTCATACAAAACGCGGTTGACAGAGGTCTGAGAGCCGTGCTTTCAACGAACGGCACTCTCATTACAAAAATGATTGCCAAAAAACTCAAAGAAATCGGTCTGTCTTACGTCGGCATTAGCTTGGACGGTCTGGATGACCGCCATGATGCCTTCCGAGGTGTTCAGGGCACGTTCCTGAAGGTGATGAAAGCGATCCGGAATTGCATGGAGATGGAACTGAAAGTTGGGCTTAGGTTCACGATAACCAAACGCAACTTCGGAGATATCCAGGGAATATTTGATCTTGTGGAAGAACAGAGAATACCAAGGATTTGTTTTTATCACCTCGTTTACGCAGGCCGAGGCACGGAATTGATTCAAGAGGACCTAGATAATTTTCAGACTAGAGATGTGATCGATCTAATACTCGAGCGCACGAAGAGGCTTCACCAGATTGGTATTCCTGTGGAAGTCCTCACGGTGGACAATCATTCCGACGGTCCTTACACCTATCTGCGCCTCCTAAAGGAGGACCCCGATAGGGCCGCCCAGGTCCTGGAATTACTCCAAATGAACGAGGGCAACAATTCTGGTCGAGGCATCGGCTGTGTGTCCTGGGACGGCGAGGTACATGCAGATCAGTTCTGGCGCCACTACAGCTTCGGCAATGTGCGGAGACGGCATTTCAGTGAGATTTGGACTGACTCTTCCGACGAATTTCTGACGAAGTTAAAAGAAAAGAAAAAACACGTAAAAGGCGACGTCTGGGCCCCTGACCCCGCCTGTTATCTCTCCGACGAAGAGATCGGTCTTCTGGAACCGGTAATCGGCCCGCCATAGGGCTAATAAAAACTGTCTTTTTCCGATGCAGATCGCGGCTGAGGCGGATTCTCTCCTGTTTTTCTTTCGTACGCTCGACTGTAGTATTGCCTACAAAAAGAACTGCTCTAAGATAGCTGTAGCAAAGGAGATGCTGAGGCACCATGCTTTACGGCAGCCACGTCAAATCTGTTGATGATATCGGCTACCTCGTGGATCTGGGCCTTGATTTTGGTGAAGTAATTCTTCGAGATAACAAGACCCTAATTTACTGGTTGAATTCAGGCCTGATCAACCAACCAAGTTCAAATCTGTTTCTCATTGCCCACGGGCCCCATGAGGGGCCGCCGAATGATCCGAAAAACCTTTGGGATCGCTATTTTCCAGCCCTTCGCGAAACTGTAGACCTTTGCGGTGAGCTTGCAATCCACTTTCTGACTGTCCATCTGTGGTTGGACCCACGTTTTGTGAGGCCCAACGTAGCATTGGAAAAAATTGAGGTGCTCAAAGAACTGGTCCAATACGGGCTGGACCGTAACGTACTGATAAGCCTCGAAAACCTTTCGGAAACTGCTATGGATCTCAAACCTGTTATTGCAGTAGTAAGTGGCCTCGCCTTGACTCTCGACGTCGGGCACGGCCAGCTTCTTACACGCACCAACACCTCAATCGGACTGATTGATGAACTGCTGTCTTCAATCGGACACGTCCATGTGCATGATAATCACGGCGGAGTTGGTGTGGCTGATGACCTTCACCTTCCAATCGGGGATGGAATTATCGACTTTAGTAGTATTCTCGAGTCCTTGATTAAAAGACGTTACAATGGCACTATTACCTTGGAATTGGAAAAAAAAGACATCAAATCATCCTGGGAAAGAATAAGACAGATGGTTAATACTATTGAGACCGGGCTACATCAGTTTTGACCATCAAAAGACCATCCTGTTGTTGCTATTGGATCACGATGCTATTAGATGTAACTCTACTAATAGATGGATGAACATACTCAAATCATTGAAGTGGCAGTACCTCTGCCTTTGGAAGGCCCTTTCAGCTACAGAGTTCCTGAGGAATTTATAGGCCGTTTGGAGATCGGGCGCCGTGTCCTGGTGCCGTTCAGAAACAAGATCCGGGCAGGCTTCATTGTTGGGATCGGCGACTCAGGACTGATCCCTTCCTGTGAAATGAAGTATGTGTGGGATATCCCGGACGAGGGTCCATATCTGTCCCCTGGGCTGTGGCCGTTCATTCGCTGGATAGCAAACTACTATCTTCTCTTTCCAGGGCTGGTCTTGAAGACGGCCCTTCCCCCCGGCTCAGACAGAAAATCCAAACCATGGGCCATTATCACCCCGGAAGGAAGGCAGCGGCTAAAGGAATTGGCAGATGAGATAAGGTTCCTGCCTGATAAACTGATCAAATCCGGTTCCATGCTTCGCAGTGAACTCTTGGCTGTTGTGAGCAAGGAGAAGCTGGATGAAGCTGTTGAGCATGATTGGATAAGGATTGAAGAACGAATCGCTCGACCGAGGATATCTCTTCGGAAAAAGAATCTTCCAGAACTACTGAATCCAATCGGAACTTCTTCCTCTTGTTCCGAGGAGCCGCCTCAATTGACACTTCACCAGCAGGCCGCCGCGTCAACGCTGTCAGAGGCAATAGAAGCGGGCGGCTTCGAGCCTTTTCTCCTGTTTGGGGTCACTGGATCAGGCAAGACTGAGGTCTATCTCCTTGCCATCAAGGAGACTCTTGCAAAAGGCAAGCGCGCCTTGGTCCTGGTTCCCGAGATAGCTTTGACGCCTCAGTTGGCCCGCCGTTTTCTCATGCGCTTGGGAGGGGGGATAGCCCTTTTTCATAGCGGTTTGACCCCCGCCCAGAGGCTTGATGAATGGAGGAGAATTATTCAAGGCAAGGTCAACGTTGTCATAGCTGCTCGATCCGGGATCTTCGTTCCCATTGATGACTTAGGTCTCATAGTGGTGGATGAAGAGCACGACCCTTCCTACAAGCAGGAGGACAGTTGTCCGTATAACGCAAGAGATATGGCCCTTGTTCGCGGCAAACTACAAGGTGCGTGCGTCATACTGGGCAGCGCTACTCCATCCTTCGAAACCTTCCTGAATGCGCAGCGTGGTAAAATTCGTCGTCTTGACTTGCCTTATCGCCACCATGCAGGAGGGATGCCTACTGTAGAATTGGTCGATCTGAAGCTCTCTAAAGACAAGGGGAAAAATAGGGCGTTTCTCACGCCCAGACTGATAGAGGCGATAGAGCTTGCTGTCTCAAGAAAGGAGCAGGTAGTTCTGTTTTTGAATAGGAGGGGATTTGACACCTTTGCTCAATGTCGCTCTTGCGGGCATGTTTTTCGTTGCCCGAATTGTGACATCAGCCTCACTCACCATAAAGCCGGTAGAGAGCTGAGATGCCACATTTGCGGTTTTTCCAGATCTGCGCCGCCTCTGTGCCCAGAGTGCTCCAATTCGAAGATATTCTTCGGGGGTGTCGGGACCCAAAAAGTAGAGGAAGAGTTAACACTCCTCTTTCCTGAGGCGAGAATAGAGAGACTGGATCGTGATTCAACTCGCAAGCGGGAGGACCTCGAAGGCATTCTGGACCGTTTCAGGAAAAAAGAAATCGACATTCTTACAGGGACGCAGATGATAGTGAAAGGCCATGATTTCCCAGGGATTTCAGTTGTCGGCGTACTTTGCGGCGACATGTCTCTTCACTTCCCTGACTTCAGAGCCGCCGAAAGAACCTTCCAAATGCTGACTCAGGTAGCGGGACGAACCGGCCGGGAAACTGATTCCGGTCGCGTGATCCTACAGACATTTGACCCTGAACATGAGGCTATCCGATTAGCCGCTTCCCACGCTTACGAAGATTTTTTTGAACGAGATTCCATAGTGCGACGGGAACTCCTCTATCCTCCATTTGGGCATCTCGTCCTGGTCAGAATTGAAGGGAACGTAGAGAAGAGAGTGGAAGCAAAGGCCCTAAGGATAGGAAGGGCAGCAAGGATCCTCAAAGGTGAGTCGAAAGATGTCATGATCCTGGGTCCCGCTCCTTCACCCAGACGAAAGGCGGAGGGAAGATTTCGCTGGCAGGTTCTTTTTAAGTGCGCTCAACGTGATCCAGTACGCAAGCTGGTCAAAGGATTGATGGCAGAAGGACACTTCAAAGGTCACGGCCTCAAGATCATCGTTGATGTCGACCCGATTGATCTGATGTAGATTCCACCAGAGGAGAAGATAAGAATCTTTCTGTTGCACGATTGGCCAAGGTATTTGCATTACATCAGGGAAATAGTAAAATATAACTTAGTGTGTTTGTTGTCGGAGGAAGCATGAAAAAAACATTGATAATAATTATAACTTCGTTAGCCTTTTTTATGTTGGGTGGGTTGATAATAGCCTGGTCAACTTACCAGAAGGAAGATGTAGAAAAGCACATTGCCCACATTAAGAGTTTTACGGATGAGAACTTCGAGGTGGAAGTTGTCGAGGCTTCTAAGAGACATCCTGTCCTCGTTGATTTCTATGCGGATTGGTGCTTTCCTTGCCGCTTGCTTGATCCTATTCTCGAGGAAGTTGCCAAAGACATGAAAGGTCGAGCCACCATAGGTAAACTCAACACGGATAAAAACCTCATAGCGAGGAAATTCGGTGTGAACAGGATACCGGCCGTTTTCATCATTAGAGATGGGGAAATCAAGAACTCATTTTATGGAGTGGTTCCCAAGGAAACCATTGTAAAGGCGCTCAAGGAATACGGCTCATAAGCCACTGGACACAGGAATGCCACGAGGACTTTCAGATATTAGAATTATCATAAGAGGGGCTGGTGATCTTGCGACAGGCACTGCCTGTCGCCTCCACCGCTCAGGATTTTTCAAACTTCTTATGACCGAGGTTGAACATCCCCTTGCCGTCAGGCGCATGGTGAGTTTCTGTGAGGCAATCCATGAAGGGTCCTGGACGGTGGAAGGAATTCAGTCGGCGCGAGCAAGTAGTCTGGACGAAGTAGAAGACTCTTGGATGAACGGTATCATACCTGTTCTTGTAGACCCTGAAAATGCTTTCAGGATTAAAATCAACCCGGATGTGGTTGTTGATGCGATTATGGCAAAAAAGAACACAGGTACCAGAATTACTGATGCCGCACTTGTGATTGGCCTTGGTCCCGGGTTCTGCGCAGGAGAAGATGTCCACTACGTAATTGAGACGAACAGAGGTCACGATCTGGGCCGACTCATATCCAAAGGACCCGCCTTGCCTGACACTGGTGTACCAGGCAATATCGGCGGTAAAACCAGTCAAAGAGTAGTAAGATCACCCGCAGACGGAATTTTTGATTCCAGCCTGCAGATAGGATCTATTGTAACAAAAGGTACAGTTGTAGGTTATGTGTCTGGCAGTCCGGTGGAAGTCGGCGTAACAGGGGTTTTACGAGGCCTTATCAGGCCTGGCGCCCGGGTGACGACAGATCTGAAGATAGGTGACGTTGACCCGCGTGGAGAACCATCCATGTGTCTAACCATTTCCGAAAAAGCCGGAGCAATAGCCGGAGCGGTCCTGGAAGCAATCCTCATGACCTTTAACAATCCCGTATTAAATCGGCCCCACGTTCTTTTAGGAAATTGACAGTCGCAAGAGATGGATAAACCTATCGGCTGCCAAATAACATTCTGTTTACTATAACCAATCAAACATACGTTATTTCTAGGTCATGCAGACAATTGTTTGTTTTTATTGTTTTTTTGCTCCCCTTTCCTGCCTTGTACGTCCTTCTCAGCTTCCTTTCCTCGGTAAGCATAGTCCAGTATGAACTCGAGTGTTACTGCTTTCGAGAGGTCGTTCGTAATGAACCGATATCTGGAACCCTCCTGCCCCTGGGACTTCTTCTCAAGACGGATTATCATTGAAATTTTGACTATTTTGAGGTATAAGAATCGAATAATAAGACAAATCCTGTTGGGGATTTTTTCAGAAATAGAATTTTAGAGGGTAACTGTTTTGTGTAAATTGTTCCTCTCAGCTATAATCATGGCCATTGTCTGCTGGTGGGTCCCTTTTCTCCATGGCGGCTCCGACAACAAGAACTCTCAAACTGAAGAAAAGAGACCTGATAGCCAATCATACCTATTTGCTCAAGAAATTTATCTTTCAGAGGCTCCCACATTGCTGGCTCAGGCTGGTCGCACAAGGGTATCATCCACTGGGGAGCAATCGACCGAGCAAGCGAAGATTACGGGCAAAAGTCCTACAAATACCGAAACCGTTGTGGTTCCTGATCGAGGCGAGTTTCAACTCCTTTCAAGAGACCCACTGGATCTGTTGCAATTGGACAATATAAAACCTCTCTATACATCTCCGGCAATTCCTGGTGAGGGAGTGTGGGAATCTTCCGGTTCTCCACGAGATCCATTGGGAAGGCCCATCGTCTATAAGACATTTTATCGGCCGAGTGTCGACTTTCCAAACGCCATGGTCTACATGATGGTCGTAGACATGGGTAAGGCCTTCTTGCAGTACTACGTGGGGTCTCAGGAACCAGGCGCTCCTCGCGCCAATTCCGAGGTGGAACCGGAAATACGTTCACGCATTTTGGCCGTAACCAATGCAATGTGGATGCAACGTCATTCTCAGGGAGCCGGAGCCATATTCAGAGGAAGAGTCCTCTATCCATTGGTAGAAGATATGGCAACCCTTATCGTTTACCAGGACGGATCAGTGGATATTCGTGACTGGTCATCTGATATACCCATCAATCTGATTCGTGATGCACGCCAACTTCGTCACCTGATTGTCAAGAACGGTATGGTGGTTCAATCCATTGTTCGGAGGGGCCGAGTTGAGGACTCAGAGATCGGACTAGGATTTTTAC
>Ga0208495_1000356_pt1 | contig 16974 bp, 17 predicted proteins | sample CryBogmetaGMA14M_FD_184551 | JGI IMG/M metagenome (GOLD analysis project Ga0208495, IMG submission 184551) | Freshwater microbial communities from Crystal Bog, Wisconsin, USA - MA14M (SPAdes) | ecosystem: Environmental > Aquatic > Freshwater > Lake | place: Crystal Bog, Wisconsin, USA...
AAGATATTTTCTTATAATAAAGTCTGTCTTCCGACTACCTCCGGGCTTGTCCAACAACCGGTTCAGATTGTGGCTCGCTTCGCTCACACAATCTAACCTTATTCGTTAGGAACGCGCATGAAATAACTTGACCATTTATATTCCCTCACCCCAGCCCTCTCCCAGAGGGAGAGGGAGAGGGAGCAAGATGCCGAAGTTATTTCATGCACATTCCTTAACTCAACGATAAAGCATCAAAAGAGACCGTTCGCTGAGTTGAGTCGAAGCGAGCTGTCCCGCATTAAGTAGATAGCCAACTTAATGAAGGAAAAAAACTATCTTCTTCGGGCATTATGAGTTTTAGGCTCTGGCTTGGTTTTTGTCATTTCCGGTTCGTTTCTTTCCATACCTGCAAATTCAAATAACAAATCCAGTTCTTTATCCGTCAGTTCGTAAAACGTACCCGCTTTTAGACGCTCGGGTAAAACCACCGGCCCGTAACGAACCCGCATTAAGCGACTAACGATAACTTCCTGCGATTCCCATAAGCGCCTGACCAGTCGGTTACGGCCTTCGCTAACGATAACGTGATACCATTTATTGGCACCCTCACCCCCGAAAAATCGAATCGCATCGAATTTGGCTGTACCATCCTCAAGCTCTACACCTTGCTTGAGTTTTTCCAGCGTGGTCTCCGCAACATCACCCAATATACGCACCGCGTATTCACGTTCAACTTGAGTGGACGGGTGCATTAATTTATTGGCGAGCTCACCATTATTGGTAACCAATAATAAACCGGAGGTATTAATATCCAGCCTGCCAACCGAAATCCAGCGAGCGGTAGTCAGCGTTGGCAATTGAGTAAACACCACCGGACGACCTTCAGGATCACGGCGTGTTACCACCTCACCCGTCGGTTTGTGATAAAGCAGTACCCTGGTAGGTTGTACTGCAAATTTTTCCCAATGGACCACCCGCTCATTGAGCTGCAAATAATCACGCGCTTTTAAACGATCACCCAACTTGGCAGGTTCACCATTTAGTTTTAGTCGACCTTCCGCTATCCAGCGCTCAATTTCTCTTCTGGAACCCACGCCGCCACGCGCCAGCACTTTTTGAATGCGCTCGCCTTCCTCTGGCTGATTTTTGACCGCTTTCTTTACGACCCTGATTTCATCAGGCTGTTTCGGTGAAGGACTGACCGGTTTGTAACCCTCTTCTTTCTGCGTATTTCTGTCCTTATTTTTACGCTGTTGTTTGGGTGACCTTTTTATCGTCGGCGATTTGCCCGGCTGCTTCGATGAATCGTTAGTTGGTTTCTTGCTTTTCACTCGTTACCTGCATAAGTTGTTGCGTATTATCTATCGGCTCATCAAGATGTTTTATATCTTGTAAAGTCGGTAGTTGATTTAATGATGTAATATTAAAATAATCCAAAAATTGTTTGGTCGTGCCATATAAGCCTGGCCTGCCGGGCGCTTCCTTAAACGCTACCACCCTCACCCACTCACGCTCAAGTAAGGTCTGAATAATACTTGAACTGACACTGACACCACGAATATCTTCAATATCAGCGCGTGTTACCGGTTGTTTGTAAGCAATAATGGCCAAGGTTTCCAATAACGCGCGTGAATATTTTGGCGGTTTTTCTTCCAATAAACGCGATACCCAGTGCGATAAATCCTGCTTGATTTGAAATCGATAGCCACTAGCCACCTGCTTTAATTCAATCGGACGAGATAGATAATCTTCAATAATAGTCTCTATTGCCGCTTGTACGTCCTGTAGTTCCGGCTGTTCCAGCTCGGGAAAAACCTGCTGTATCTGTTTAGCGGTCATCGGACGCTTGGCCACAAACAAAATAGCCTCAACTATGCGCTTTATTTTCAAATTAATTTCAAGATGTTCAGTTATTGAAGTGGATGCGTTCATGGTTACTGATTTTAACGGTTCCGTCCGCTTTCTAAACTTGCCAAAGGGACGCAGCCTGATCGGCGCCAACACTTTCTCTTCGACAGGGCTTGGTGGTGCAAAGTCAGTAGATTCATAAGCTACAGCCGGTGTTAAATCAACAAGCGTGGGTTGCTTCCGTCGTTTAGTAACCTTCTTCGGCGGCTGCAGCGAAACCACTGAGGCTTCTGACCCGGATTTCGGTAAAGGGTTCAGACTGGCTGATATCGATGAGTCCTTCTTTGCCAAGTTCGAGGATGGCCAGAAACGAGACAACGACGCCGGATCGACCTTCTTTTCGGATAAATAATTGCGAGAAAAGGAGACTATCTTTTCCTTTAAGGTTTGCCAAAATGGTTGCCATTCGTTCACGGACAGATAAAGCTTCTTTGGTAATTTGGTGGTGACTAAGTTGGTCAACGCGTTTAAGGACATCCTGAAAAGCCAACAGCATATCTTTTAACTGAATATCCGGCAACTGCTGCGCAACGTCTAATGCTGATATATCGACATCTACGGCAAATATATCACGTTCAACCCTCGGTAAAAAATCGATCTCTTCAGCGGCAGCCTTAATACATTCATATTCCTGTAATCTGCGAATTAACGTGGCTCGCGGATCTTCCTCGTCATCCTCTTGCTCAGACTGTCTGGGCAGCAGCATTCTTGACTTTATTTCTGCCAATAACGCAGCCATAACCAGATATTCCGCTGCCAATTCAAGATTGAGTTCACCCATCAATTGAATATAGCTGATGTATTGATGCGTAATCTGGGCAATTGGAATATTTACAATATCCAGATTCTGCCTTCTGATCAAATACAATAATAAATCCAGCGGTCCTTCAAACAAATCAAGAAACACTTCCAGTGCATCCAGAGGAATATAAAGATCATCCGGTAATTGACTAAAAGGTGCGCCGTTGACGATGGCAAAAGCTAACGTTGTTTCCGTAACAACAGCCGTTTCGCTAGCAGTCATTTGGTAGTGACGGATAACGGGTTAATTCGGCCAATTGCGCCTGCATCCACTGAATGGCAACCCTATTAGAATACTCAATCTCAACCATCAGGATTTTTAAAAAATTACAAGCCTGCAATTGAAAAAAACACTTTCTGGAAAAAAAACAACGGGTATTCCAGAATCAGGTTCAAAACTTTAGTGTATAACAACAAGATTAAAATAATAAAGCCAAACCGTTCCAAACGATTATATTGCCATGCCCAGTAATTCGGTAAAATACCGGTCAAAATACGACTGCCATCCAGCGGTGGAATGGGCAACAAATTAATCAATGCCAACACCAGATTAATTGAAATACCGGCAACGCCTGAATAAATCAACGGATGTGAAATTGCTTCAGTGCCTGCACCAATAGTAACACCCAAGCGGGCCACCAAAGCCCAAGCGACCGCCATTAATATATTTGAAACAGGCCCTGCCAATGCCACTACGGCCATATCTTGCAAGGGATTTTTAAAATTTCGGGGATCAACAGGAACCGGTTTGGCCCAACCAAAAATAAAACCCGTGCCTGTGATAAGTAACAATCCGGGAAGAATAATGGTTCCAAATAAATCGATGTGTTTAAGCGGATTCAAGGTCAAGCGACCCAAGCTGGAGGCGGTATTATCACCGTATTTTTTGGCTACCCAGCCATGCGCTACTTCATGTACGGTAATCGCAAAAATCACCGGCAATACCCAAACCACTATGCGTTGAATTAAGCTTAATTGATCCATTAAATTATATATCCCTTTATTAATTTAACATGGGGGCAAGACCTTTGCCCTGTCTGATGATCTCTGCACCATTACTGGAGAATTCAATCATGGTTGTCTCGCCACCTTCAATAATACCGGCATCAATAATCAAATCCAGCTCATGTTCAAGCGTGTCTCTGATCTCGTAAGGATCGGTCATGACCTCACTCTCGCCTGGTAATATCAGCGTTGAACTAAACAACGCTTCGCCCAATTCCTGAAGTAATAATTGCGCAACCGGATGATCGGGAATACGTACGCCGATGGTTTTTTTCTTGGGATGTTGCAGCCTGCGCGGCACTTCACGGGTCGCATCCAGAATAAACGTAAAGGGCCCCGGCGTTAACGCTTTAATCAAGCGATAGGCATCATTACCGATTTTGGTAAAGGTTGATACTTGCGTCAGGTCTTTGCACACGAGGGTAAAGTTATGCTTATCATCCAACTGTCTGATACGCCGTATCCTGTCCAGCGCCTGTTTATCATCAAGATGGCAGGCCAGCGCGTAAGATGAATCGGTCGGATAGACAATAACCCCGCCATTGCGGATAATTTCCACAGCACGGTGAATCAATCGCAACTGCGGATTTTCCGGATGTATTTCAAAAAACTGAGACATCATTAACGACTAAATTCAAAAATTATAAATCGGCATTATACCCCACATCCGCTCAAGCTTGCAGTATGAATACAGATTATGCGTTTTAAGGTATTGTAACTCTGGCTGTTAAAGCTTTTGCTAAAAAATTGGGTACAATACCCATTCGTGCCATTAAAAAACCCGTTGCCATTTTGATTGTTAGAATTGCCCTACTCTTGTTACTCGCTGCATTTGCCGTATTAACATCGGCAGACCTGTTGCTATGGCTGGCGATACCGGGACTGCCAGGACTCATGACGCAACTGGGCTTGGCCACACTGTTAAGCGCATTTGCCTTGTTACTGATAACCGGCTTATTGCTGATAGGTAAACTTATCGTCACGGCTTGCCTGGATTACTTTTCCACCCGACAACGTCTGCAACGACGACTATTGTTTAGCCAAGCCAAGCAGGAGCAATTTAAGCAACTGTTTTATTTTAAAAAAGTGCAAATCAATTACTTTAATGAGGTCAAGAGAAAACGTTTGTTAATGGCCAATAATCGTCAACAACTACAGGCGTTGTCTCACGCTATCGATAAAGACTTGCTGATGATTAAACCACAACTTTCCAAAACCACTTATCTGAAATTACAACAAGAAAATACCCGATATCGAAACCAACAGGATATTGAGGCTTTACTCACCTTGCAGCAAAAAATAGCCACTCTTGTTTAGCTTATGATAACGTTAAAAAATCGGGTTCTTGCTTTGCTTAAGCTTTTTCATGCCATTAAAGATGAAAACCTGCACTGGAGAACCGCCAACCAAGACCAGCAAGCCCAACTTAAACACCGGCGCGTGCTTGCTGAAAAAACGCTGGAAGCAGAATTAAAAAAGAAAAGTGTCCAGTTAACGCATGACATCACCCTGTTACGCACTAAAAACGAGACCGAGTTAGCCATGTTTAAAACCCGGTGTAAACAGGACATTAAGGATTACAAGCAATATTTGGCCGCACTGGACCAGCTTAAGCGTTCAATACAAGCCAGTTACACCCACCTGCCCGAAGCCGTTGCTTTCACCATTCACCATCATGCGAAACATTTATTAAATCAAATGTGGGAAGCAGAAGACTTTGAAAATAAAATGCACCACGAGATACAGTTGATAAACTTTATGACCACGGTACATGAAGACGCCCGCCTGCATCTGGAAAGCGCAAGCACCGAAAAATTACCGGAAAGAACTTTAGGCTTGATTCAACGAAAGTGATTTTTTGAAAAAGTAAAAGCTTAAAGAGTTCTCACCACGAAGACACGAAGAGCACGAAGAAAAACTTAAGCGTGACGAGATTTGCAAACGTTTCGGCCTGGGTTACAAACTCCGACCGGCACAGCTACTTAAAAATACCTATGCACTCAATCTTCAAGTTTTTAATGCTTGATTTCGGAAATTTCAGCAATAACAAACAATAGGCCGGAATAAGACCACCCAAGCGTAGCGCGTGGTGGCGTTTCAGGCGTTTAATCTTCCTTAAGCGTGACGGGGCTTGCAACCCCATCACTCGCGCTTTTAAAACTACCGGAGCCTTCAAAATTTTCAGTCGGCACAGACCATAAATAATGACAAATTACGGCAATACTATTAATGTCGGAGATAACTGTGACTACCAATTACCATGCTTGCCATGTTCTTCAATGAATTTACCTATCCCTGTTAATTCACTGGTTATTTCAAAATAGAACATTTCACTGTGATCATCGGTTGTTTCAAATCGGTCAACTTTAACTTCAAATTCTGTGGCTTCAGTGATTAAATCACCGGCTTCATCATACTCGGCGTTAATGCCGTAGCAATCACCGTAAACGCCCATAATCAGGTTGTCATAAACCGCCAAATAACGTTCATCCTCTGACAGATAATCCTTTTCAGGCGTCCATAGAGCAAACGGGGCGTTATGCAGTTCAGCAAATTTTTTGGCTATTTCTATTTTTTGACTATCACTATTCATTTTTACTTATCGTTGATTATTTGTAGATTAAGACGACTCAATTAAGTCGGGACAAAAATATCGGCATTAAATCTGGCAGATTTATCCTGTATTAAAAGGATAGTCTGAATTGGCGAACACCATCAGGCCTTAATTGGAATCAGGTTTATTGAGTTCCGGAATTAACACTTGCGTCTGACCAAGACTCTTCAATAGTTGCGACAAATCATCAGGCGCTTGCACGACCGCTTGTGGCCCGGCTATTTTTTCTTCGGTCCAGTCCACCATTTCCCCTGAACCCCATGACACCAGAGAAGCAAATATAAACACCAACAGGCCGCGTGTTATGCCACCGGGCAAGCCTTGTGCTTCCAGATAACGCTGAGAATACCGGGCGGCCACAATGAAAACAACGGAAGAAATAACCAGATTCCAGACTGAAGGTAAGGTAAACATTAGCGGGCTTTCTCTTGAGCGGAACGGTTATTTTTCAAGGTGTTTGTCAAGCTCGATTTCCAGTGTCAAGAACTGATCCTTCCAGTAGGCAGCGGCCTTAACGGCCTCATCCTTTTCAGTCGTCAAACCGGTGATGCGCTCATTTAAAACCCGGTTCAATTCAGTTAATGCCTTAACTTCTTCAAACGAAGCAAAAACCCTGTCGTCAGACTCAAACACTTTCCGCATGGCGGTGTTATCGGCTTCCAAGGTTTTTATAACACCTTGCTGTTCCTCAATAATACTGCTCAACTGCTCTTTATGATCATCATCGATCTGTTGATCAACAACCGGAACAGGCTCAGGTTTGGGTGTTACCGGTTTAGGAGGCGAGATTTCTTTAATGGCTTTAGTCAGGCTTTTTTTGCCGTCTATTACTTCCTTTACCAACTCTGCCGGTGCTTCCTTAACCAGCTTGTCAGCCATTTGTTGTGTACGCTGCCCGACCCCGGATTGTTTGGCCCTGGATTCTGCCGTATCTAATGGTGCAGAATTGACTAATTTTTCATTGTCAACGACCTGGGCTTTTACCCAACTTTGAGACGCCGATACAATAGCCGCAGCCTGGCCTTGCGTTAAATGTCTACGATGTAAGTTTGACGACAAAATAAATTGAATCGGATTAGAACCGGTGTACTCAATCATCACCGGCTTGATACCCAGCTCACAAAGCGCACGATAGCGATTGCCGCCATCCAGAATCATGCCGTCAAGTGTGTAAATGGGGTGGGTTTGTCCGATATCCTGAATGTTGGCTTTTAGTGAAATAAACTCGGCATCCGACATTCTCGGAAAGTAAGTACAAAGCGGATGTAGTTGTATTGCTTGAATATTTTGATCAGTCATTGATTAACCTTAATTTAGAACGTCTATTATATCATGACTACAGACAATAGTTTTTGGCAGATAAACTGACAGATTAATCGCGCAAAGCCAATCTCGGTAATATCAACTCATGACTCAAGCCCCTCTGAAAGGGTGTTGATTTATTATTGGGCTACCAACTTAAGGCGGGACACTTTTGACTATGAACAATCACGGTAAACCCAGAAAGAGTAACGATAGGTTGTAAGGGTAGAAAATTTTCTACCCTTACTGCACGTCGTAATTTGCAACGTTAGTCGCGTAAGTTAGCGACAGCGGGCTACCTACTTAAGGCGGGACAGTTTAAGGTTAAATCGTTCGCTGAACGAACGTTCTCTTTTAATGCTTTATCATTAAGTTAACGTATTGACGGTTAAGCATTTTTGCTTGTCCCGTCTAAAGCGGGTAGCCAATTAAGCGGCTTTCAACTCGATATAAACGCGTTGGCCTAAGGCCGCCGCTATGTTCACCAAAGCATCCAGTGAAAACCGTGATACGCGTCCACGCAACAGATCATTGATACGCGGTTGAGTAACACCACAATGAACGGCTGCATCGGCTTGCTTCCAATCGTTGGCTTTGATGATAAGGGTGATTTGCTGAATTAATTCGACCCGTGCTTGAAGATTGGCAGCCTGTTCCGGGGTGTCGGCAATCGCATCCCATACGCTATTAAAAGTGTTTGTTTCGATCATATTAAGAACCTCTCATTAGTTCGGCGTATCTTTTATTGACAAGCTCAATATCGCGTTTGGACGTAGCTTGTGTTTTCTTCTGGAAAGCGTGCAGTACGTAGACCGCCTCAACCAGCCTGGCAGTGTAAATAACTCGGTAAGTACCCGATTCATCCCATACCCGAATCTCTTCAACGCCTTTACCAATGAAAGGCATCGGCTTGAAATCATCAGGCAGCTCTCCTCGCTGAACTTCGTCCAGTTGTTAGCCTGCATCTTGTTTGGCATCTTCCGGGAAATCTCATAAGCATTTAAGGGAATCACCAAGAAATTGTATTTTTTTCATGGTTTAAATTATATCTGCTTGGATATAATAAAACAATTCTGTATTTTAAACAGTGGCTACCAACCAAGACGAGACAAAGTCTCGCACTCCGCATGTTGTAGCCTATTCACACTGTCCCGATTTAAGTTGATAACCAGACTTTCGACCCTACTGCCCCTCAACTATCAACACCGCTCAGAGGGGTTTGTTAATGCTCCCCTAAATAATATCGTCTTGCATCACACGCCAAGCCAAAGCCAACACTTAATAAGCGATTGCCATCAGAAATGTCGGCGTGTGGTAAAATATGCCGCGTTATATTTTGCAGCATCAGCATGGCGGTGCCGCCGCCCTTCAAGATAACCAGCGCCACATCGACTGTTTTTACACATGTCATCGCCACGTAGTTATTGATTGTGTCCTGGATGTTCTCAATACTTCCAGAGATAGACGCTTCAAATTGTTCACGCGCTACCTGCGAGTGCAAACCGGCTTCAATAAAAGCAAGATCGGCTGTTGTTTGATCACATGCGCTCAGTTGAATTTTGGTATCCTCAACGATAGACTTCAAGGTATGCCCCAGCTCTTCCTCGACAATGGACAGCAATCTATGGGTAAGGACTTTATCATTGGATTGCCTAATTAACGTCCTTAAATCCCGTTTATATTTTCGCGTGAACACAGACTGAATTTTACTCAATTCAGTCAGGGTGCGCATCACGCACCTAACACTTTATTCACTGAACCAATTTATTTATGCCACACGCTATGTTTGTTTTTCACCTGCGGCTTATTGGCTTTTTTTCTGTCACAGGTAGGGTAAAAACGTGAGTAACGAGGTTGCAAACCCCGTCACGCTGGAGCTATTAAAGCTCAATATCAAATTACATTTTGCTCACAGCACGTTTCGTTGGAGTAATGAAGGCAAAGGGGTTGCCGCTGTGCATTGTGTAATTATGGGTTTCGTCAGTTGTAGAAACGCGATTAATCGCGTCTGTTTTAGAGACGCGATTAATCGCGTCTCTACGATTTGCCGCCTGTTCGATTATGGCGACAATATTGCGGGCGTGCCAATTGAAATTCAAACCAAACAGATTAATCCGTATTTAGTCGATGCACCGACTGTGCTGATTGATAAACGTAGTAAACCTCTGGATTTAAATGCACCTAAGATGACGAATGGTAATAAGCCTACCAAAGGTGGACATTTATTTTTATCCCAAGAAGAAGCGGATGTCATTAGCAAAGTCGATCCTATAGCAGAAAAATATATTCGTCGATTTTTAGGATCGGAGGAATTTATTAACAATCTGACTCGTTACTGTCTGTGGCTGAAAAAAAGCATGGCGCAAGATCGTAAATCGTCGTCTGAAATTCAACGACGAATGGAAGGTTTGAAAGCTATGCGTTTGGCCAGCCCAAAGTTGCCCACTAAAAAACTGGCGGAAACCCCCTATTTGTTTGGTGAAATTCGCCAGACTGATCAGCCCTATTTAGCAATACCTGAAGTATCTTCAGAAAACAGAACTTATATACCGATCGGTTATTCAACGAACCAATTAGCCAGTAATAAGCTTTATATGATACCAAACGCTAATTTATATTATTTTGGGACACTTACTCCTGATCCTCAGGCGTTTATCATTCCACGTTATCTGCGCTCATGGCGTTACCCTTAAAACACCATAATTTTTAATTGACACACTTGTATTAATACAGCAATGGTGTTCTAATAAACCCCATGAAATCAAATACTGACAAAACTATAACACTACCCAACTATCCATTAGCCGATCTTTGTGTGCTGGCCGATTTAACGCCCAGAACGGTTCGTTACTATGTTCAAATCGGCCTGGTGGATCGACCCGTGGGAGAAACCCGTGCTGCCCGTTATGGCCCCCAACATTTGGAGCAACTGCTGTTGATCAAAAAATGGACGGTAGCGGGCGTGTCGCTGGAGCGAATACGGGACTTACTCAAAGGCGAGCAAGCGCCGATACCGCCGAGATCAAGAGCCATAGGTTCCATCGAGGTATTTAGCCATTTGCTGGTTGCTGATGGCATCGAAGTGGTCATTGAACCAAGCCGTGCCGGGTTGTCACCTGAACAAGTGCGCAGTTTTATCAAAGGGGTTATGGCGATCTATGCCCAAGTCAGCGACGGTCAAACAGAGCCCACACAACAACTATCAATTCAACCAGAAGAATAGAGAAGGTAATACAATGGAACAGCTTAACTATGCACGTTTGCAAACACAAAATGGCCAGCCTTTGATGTTGTTGGGTGTCAAATTGAATGGCGAAATACGCGGTTTATTGTTCGAGGCGTGCGTTAAGCAGAGTTTTTGTAATCCAACCAACAGTAATGTTGAAATAATCTACACCTTTCCCTTGCCATGGGGCGCTGTATTGCTGGGTATTGATGTTTTGTTGGGCGAACAAACGCTTTCCGGTGTGATTGTCGAGAAAAAACAAGCTGAAGCAAGTTACGAAGAAGCGCTTTCCGAAGGTAATACGGCCATCATGCTGGAGAAAAACCATGATCAGAGTTATAGCCTTAATTTGGGTAATCTCGCGGGCAAAGAAAACTGTATTATCACCTTGCGTTATGCTCAGACCCTGCAGTTTGAGCAGCGCGGACTCAGGTTGCTGATTCCTACGGTTATTGCCCCTCGTTATGGCGATGCCATCCATGGCGGCGGACTATTACCGCATCAAGTATCACCTCATAGTTTTCTGGCCGATTATCCTTTTGAAATCGAACTGAGTCTTTATGGCGACTTGGCACAAGCGCGGGTGGCTTCGCCCAATCATCCCATGCGTGTCACCCATAGCCGGAGTGAGACAGAAAATTTACTCACCGTATCGTTGGCGTGTGAAGGCGCACTGGATCGTGATTTTATTCTGGTAATGGATCAATTGAGCCATGATTCCCAAGCTGTAGTCGCACGGGATTTTGTCGATTCGGCTACTGTTGCGGTGCTGGCCAGTTTTTGCCCCCGGCTTCAAACCAGTGGGCCAACCATGACAGCGGTCAAAATTCTGGTGGATTGTTCCGGTTCCATGCAGGGAGACAGTATTGATGCTGCCCGACGTGCGTTGCAGGCTATCGTTGAGCAATTGGCCGACGGGGATAAATTTTCATTGTCACGCTTCGGTAGCACCGTCGAACATCGTTCACGCGGCCTTTGGAATACGACAGAAACGACGAAATTAGCCGCACAATGCTGGGTGGGAGCTTTACAAGCGGACCTTGGCGGTACCGAGATGGAAGCGGCGTTGTGCTCTACGTTTGCGCTTTCCCAAACCGTGAGCAGTGATGTCTTGATTATTACGGATGGTGAAATTAGCGCTATCGACAGCACCATCGAATCGGCACGTAATTCCGGGCATCGTCTTTTTGTGGTGGGTATCGGGAGTAGTCCTGCAGAAAATCATTTGCGTCGACTTGCCGAAGCGACGGGGGGCGCTTGTGATTTTGTCGCGTCCGGGGAAGCTGTTGAACCCGCCGTATTGCGGATGTTTGCACGTCTGCGCTCGCCCCGTTTGTCCGAGTTGTCGCTGGCGTGGCCCGAGAATAGTACCCCCTTATGGGTTTCGCCACTAAGTGCGGCGGTATTTGATGGCGATACTATCAATGTATTTGCACGACTGGCACAGCAACCAGAAGGCGAGGTGCGTTTGCTGGGCAAGCGTTCGGAAGACGCAGAAACGGAAGTGATTGGTAGCGCCCTATTTAGAAACTCTCTTGATAATACAGATAGCGTATCCCGAATGGCTGCCTCAGTCCGTTATCAAGCAGAAGCAAAAGAGTGCCTGAGCGGTGTGATGTCTGAAACTACCCAGTTGGCCGTAGCCTATCAGTTGGTGACGGATACGACCAACTTTCTTCTTATCCATGAGCGTAGCGAAGACGAAAAACCGGCCGACATGCCCGAACTGCACAAAGTCGCTCAAATGATTCCGGCTGGATGGGGAGGTGCAGGTTCAATCAGGTTCTCAAATCAGGCGTTGGATCTGGATAATTCAAGTATCTGCTTTTCTGCACCCATGCCAACAGTTAAGCAACCCAGACTTCGGGAAGCCTCTATGGATTATCTCGACAAGCCAAGCAGGATGTATAAAGGCATACCGCTCAGTCTTCACGATGCCCTACCGGCCTTTCCGCAATTCGAAAATGATACAGGATTGACTCCGTTGGGCATCCATGAGTGGTTGCTTAAAACCCCGAAACGTCGATGGCCAAAATCTCTCCTTGGACTGGTTCGTATTGGCCTTGGCGCTTGGATCGTTGATTGGTTTAAATTGTCGTTGGCTAACCAAGACGGCAAACTTGTTTCAGAATCGACGATTGTGGCCGCTTTCTTGTATGTGATGTCGCAACCAAACCTGTTCGAGTCCACCACTGAAGCAAAGGACTGGTCTCAACGTTTGAAAGATGCAATACTTCAGCTAAAGAAGGTAAATACGAGCAAAGCAATTACCGGTATTGATGTCGAACAGGTGGAACACATCATGGCCTTGCTGGCCGGCATGACTGCCGATCACTGGCCAGATCAGGTTTACGCCCTGAGGGATTTGGAAGAAATCTGCTTAGCGCATTGAATAAGTAGCCGGATTCTGAATGTAGAAATTCATTAGTTCAGGTAGCAAAAGCAGCCTGTTTCGTAAACACCAAAACCATACTGGAGAAGTTCAATAATGCCCGTTCAACAAGTACTGCCAGACCAACGCGTACCCGTCAAAATCTGGACTCATGATGTCGATGAACGCTCAAAAGAACAGTTGGCCAACATTGCCGGCATGCCTTTCATTTACCACCACATTGCCGTTATGCCTGATGTGCATCTGGGCATAGGTGCCACCATCGGTTCAGTTATCGCCACTCATAAAGCCATTATTCCGGCAGCGGTGGGGGTCGACTTGGGGTGTGGAATGGTCGCGGCCAGGTTGTCAATTACGGCTAATGATCTTGACGAGAAGTCTTTGAAGAAAGTTTTCGATCAAATTACCCGTGATGTGCCGGTAGGTCGTGGACAGCATGACGATAACCGTGTGCTGGTGGCGGCCGCCAAACCGTTTGAGACAGGCTTAAAAAACCTGACTGACCGACATCCGGAACTTCTCAAGACCTTTGGCAAGTTTTCCAAGTGGACCAACCAGATGGGTACGTTGGGTGGCGGCAATCATTTCATTGAAGTCTGTCTCGACGAAGCGGATCAGGTCTGGGTGATGCTACACTCGGGCAGTCGGGGTATCGGTAATGCAATTGCTGACCACTTTATTAAACTGGCGCGTAAGGATATGGAACGCTGGATGATTCAGTTGCCGGATCGGGATTTAGCCTATTTCCCTGAAGGAACCGAGCATTTTGCCGACTACGTTGAAGCGGTGCATTGGGCGCAGGAATATGCCATGCAAAATCGTCAGTCGATGCTCGAACTGGTGTTGTCTGCCTTGGCACGTCACCTGCCGCCTTTTGAAGTCACGACGGAAGTGGTTAATTGCCATCATAACTATATCGCCAAAGAACATCATTATGGTTCTGATGTATGGGTAACCAGAAAAGGTGCCATTCGTGCGCGGATCGGTGATATTGGCATTGTTCCAGGCAGCATGGGCGCACGCAGTTACATTGTCGCTGGCAAAGGCAATCCGGACAGTTTTTGTTCGAGTGCTCATGGTGCCGGACGTCGCATGAGTCGAACTGCCGCCGAAAAATGCTTTACCGAAGCGGATTTGGTCGAACAAACTACCGGCGTTATTTGCAGGAAAGACAAAGGCGTGTTGGATGAAATACCAGGCGCTTACAAAGATATTGATTTGGTTATGGCTAATCAAAGCGACTTGACCGAAATTCTGCATAGTCTTAAGCAGGTTGTTTGTGTGAAGGGATGAATCGTTGGTATTAATTTTTACAGTATTTTCCTGTATACGGGGGAGCTTTTAACTTAATGATAAAGCATTAAAAGAAACCGTTCGCTGAGCGGAGTCGAAGCGGACAAATCGCTTCGACTCCGCTCAGCGAACGGTTAACCTTAAACTGTCCCGCCTTAGGTAGCCGATTTGTTAATAAAATTCACAGCCAAAAATAAAAATCGCCTATGATAGTATCTGACATTAGTCACATTGAGTTGGTTTTTTATGAGGGTTTTATGAAGCATTTGTTATTATTTATGATGTCTATCATGTTGTTAAGCCATGGTCATCATGCGTCTGCCCGCAAGCAAATTAAAAATCCTCAGCAAGAGACGTTGCAATGTGCCGCATTCAGTCCTTATGTGGGACAGTTTAATCCTAATTATGGAGCGCATCCCTCCAAAGAATTAATCAGTGAGTTATTGGATGCCCTCATTAAGCAAACGCCTTTTCGTTGCATCATGACTTACGGCGTTCTTAACGGACTGGACGCTATTTTTACAGCCGCTGAAGCACGACATATTAAAGTTATTGCCATTCTCTGGCTGGATGATGACCTGGCGGTTAATTCTCAATCGATTGTTAAAGGCATTGAAGTGGCCAAGGCCTTCCCGAAAACCATTATAAAACTAAGCTGCGGTTCCGAAGTAAGAACCCGTAACGCTTATGCTTTTGATGGTGAAATCACTCGCTGTATTGATGCCTTGCGCAAAGCCGGTGTGACTCAACCGATTACTACGATAGATACTTGGTGGGAGTGGTGCAATCGATCTTTGACCTGTGCGCAAACCGGTTTTGGAGTCCAGGTTGACTGGATAGGGATTAACATATTCCCCTGGTGGGAAAACAAGTTTTCCGGCCGCCATACTTGCACACCCGCAGAAAAAGCCGCTGACTACCATCTTGCGCGAGTCGAAGATGTTCACCAGACTTATCCCGATAAAGAGATTATAGTCACTGAATTTGGCTGGCCCAATGGCCCCGAAGGGGAGACTGAAATCAACAGTAAAACCGGAGAGCATTGCGGTATTGCAAACAAGAAAAATCAAACACTAGTCGTTGAATCAACTTTTAAAAAACTGGCTAAAAATAACGGGTCAGGGGTTGTTTTTGAAGCGTTTTCAGAAAACTGGAAACCCGACGAAGAAGGTAACTTTGGCAGTTTTTGGGGGATTTGTCTTGGCAAAGCACCTTATAATTGTTCCAAGAAATTAACTATCCACTGATAATTTTGGCGGTTTTCATAAAATACCGTTTTATCAACGCGCGTCATTTGATAGAATACCGCCTTACAACTGCTTATGGACGTTAACTGAATTTATTACTGTGTAGCCAACGAACTGTTTTTATCATTTGTATGATTTAGATTATGCACTCCCCCCTTTGTTATATTTACCAGTGAATGTGGATTATTTTTTGCTTAAAAACTCTGCAATCGCCTGTACTCGTCAAGTAACTCTGAAAAATCCTTTATTATTCATTTGATTGCCAGTTGAAATAACTTAAACTCGCTATCTGACAGTGAGTAGACACCCGAAACATAACCTATTAGAGCCCTTCTTTTTAAATGAATACTGTGAAATCGATACTACTTATTTTGATGCCTGTCTGGTTGTTGATGGTGCCTGCATCCAGTTATGGGCAACATGCCGCCATAATAATCGACGCGGATAACGGTAGTGTATTGCACGAAGAAAACGCAACTCATTCATGGTATCCCGCTTCGCTCACCAAAGTAATGACGCTTTATATGGCCTTTGATGCGTTACAAGCGGGGCAAATTCATCTTTATGATACCTTGCGGGCATCCCGACACGCCGCTCTCCAACCGAACAGCAAATTGGGTCTGCGACAAGGCGAGACGTTAACGGTACAAGACGCAATTTTAGCCCTTATTACCCGTTCCGCAAATGATGCGGCTGTGGTTTTAGCTGAACATCTGGGCGGCACTGAAGAAAGTTTTGCTGTAAAAATGACTTCCAAGGCGCATTCCTTAGGCATGTACGATACACATTTTATGAATGCAACCGGCCTTCCGCATCAATGGCAGGTAACGACTTCGCGAGATATGGCCATGCTTGCCTGGAAGACACAACGAAATTTTCCTGACTATTATCCCTATTTTTCCACACATACTTTTAATTTTAAAGGCCGCGAGTTACGTGGCATCAATAAATTTACCGCCAGCTATCCCGGCGCAGAAGGCATGAAAACCGGATTTACTTGCGGGTCTGGCTACAATCTTATTTCCACAGCCAGCCAAAATGGCAAGCATTTAATCGGTGTCATATTGGGTGGAATGACCAGTCCGGAACGTTATCAGTTAATGATTAACATGATGAATGACGGTTTTGCCAACCGATTTAACCCTTATCCGGTTAAAAATATCAGCACAATGGCAACCAGTTCAGCAGGGTTACCTCCCTATCA
>Ga0208495_1000357_pt1 | contig 16954 bp, 10 predicted proteins | sample CryBogmetaGMA14M_FD_184551 | JGI IMG/M metagenome (GOLD analysis project Ga0208495, IMG submission 184551) | Freshwater microbial communities from Crystal Bog, Wisconsin, USA - MA14M (SPAdes) | ecosystem: Environmental > Aquatic > Freshwater > Lake | place: Crystal Bog, Wisconsin, USA...
TCTATGGCCCGTTTGCTTCCCAGCTTAATTCCTCTGATCCAACCTGGCGATGGGGCAGCGGCGTGGCTGCTACGAGTGACAACCCCAACGGTACTGGCGACTTGTGGGTTCCTCACGTTTACATGCCGAACCAAAATCCGGGCGATATTTCCGGTGCCAACAGTTTCGGGCGTTGGGATTATGGACCGTGGTTCTGGCCACCGTTTACCGGCATAACGCACGGAGCGGTCGTTAATCCTTATTACGATGCCTCTTGCGTATCCTCAGCAGCGAACTATTGTGAAGGTCAGTACATACCGGGCGTGCCTAACGGTAATACCTATGGTACACCAACAGGGTTACCTTTACCTGTCGGTTATGACCCTACTTTGTTAACGCTGGGCCAACCTACCGGCACACCAGAGTCCTTCAATGACACCCCGCTGGTTAATGGTACCGCTTATCCCGTGTTAAAAGTGGATCCCAAGCAGTATCGTTTGCGTATTCTGAGTGTGGGCAACGACCGTATGCTCAATTTGTCGATGGTCGTGGCTGCAAGCAATCTGACGCCTAATATAGCGCTACAGAATGCTGCTCCTGCAGTAAACACAACAGTAATGTGCGACGGCAGCGCTACTTCTCCAACTGACCGTTCAGTGTGTACCGAAGCCAGAATGGTGCCTTTCAATGCTACACAGCATGCGGTCACACCTTTCCCTGCCTGGTGGTTTACCGCACAAAAAGGCGGCGTAACGTTTGATGGTCGTCCCTCAGGCGTGTTCGATCCGGCTACTCGCGGTCCCGCGATGGTTCAGATTGGCACCGATGGCGGCTTTTTGTCTACACCTGTGGTTATCAACAACCAACCGGTTAACTTTGAGTACAACCTCAAAAATATCGTCGTTACCAATGTCAAAGAACATGCGTTGTTGCTCGGCCCGGCGGAACGTGCCGATGTCGTGGTTGACTTTAGCAACTTCGCCGGCTCCACTTTGTTGATGTACAACGATGCACCGGCACCGATGCCGGCGTTTGATTTGCGTCTGGATTACTTTACCGGCAATTATGACAACACCGACACCGGTGGCGCGTTCTCGACTCTGCCAGGCTACGGGCCCAACACCCGCACGCTCATGCAGATTCAGGTTAGCGGTTCTGGCGGCTCCCATCCTGTGGATGACACCGGCACCATTAACCTGGCCAATCTGACCACTGCCGTACAAACGGCGTTCAGAACCAGCCAGGAGCCGATTATCGTTCCGCAAGCGGCTTACAATGCGGTTTATAATGCAAATAAGTCAAGCCCAGATGTTGCCGACAGTACGCTGGCCAGCAAAGCCAACCATAACTTGGCGCTGATTCAGGATTATTCGCTGAACTTCACGCCTTATGCTGCTCCTGCAACCAGTGGTGCGGTCACCGCGCCCATATTGATGGACATGCAGCCAAAAACCATTATCGAAGACTGGACGATGGATTATGGTCGTATGAACGCCTTGTTGGGTGTGGAAATACCCAAAACCAGTGCAACGACCAATACTGCGCTGCCTTTGGGTTACACCGATGCACCTACCGAGTTGGTCAAAATATCGCCCAACGACAGTTCGGCTGTTGGTGCTGCACCGCTGACGGATGGTACTACCTTGTGGAGAGTTACCCATAACGGTGTTGACTCCCATGCGATCCATTTCCATCTGTTTCACGTGCAAATCGTCAATCGGGTCGGTTGGGACGGCACAATCCGTCCAACAGAACCCAACGAACTGGGTTGGAAAGACACCGTGCGGATGAATCCGTTGGAAGATGTTGTTGTGGCCCTGCGTCCTAAAGTTATGACGACCTTGCCATTTAAAGTGCCTAACAGTCATCGTCTTTTGGATCCTGCACAGGCACCTGGTGGTGGTAACGGCTTTTATAACCTTGATCCAACTACCGGTAATGCGTCCAGCGTCACTAACGTTAATGTTAATTACGGTTGGGAATATATCTGGCATTGCCATATTCTGGGTCATGAAGAAAACGACATGATGCGGACTATCGCTGTGGCACAAACACCTGAAACCCCAACCGCTGTAACGGCTACAGGTGCTACTGCTGTGACCGTCAACTGGATCGACAACTCCATCATCTCCAACTGGGTGACTATCCAGCGGTCACTTGATGGGGTAACCAATTCTGATGGTTCATTCACAACGGTAAATGCCACCTTTAATGTGCAAGAACCAGAGTGTGCTGTTCAGGCGGGTTGTGCCAGAAGCTATGTTGATAGCACGGCACCGGCATTAACTTCAGTTTATTATCGGGTTATGGCCAACAACACAGCTGGCGCTGGTGATGTTCGTGGTGCGCTTCCTGTTACTTTGCTGCCGTCTGTTGCTAACGGTACCGTCACTCCGCTAACACCCGGTTTGGCCGGTTACGATAACGTTACGGCGGAATCAGTCTGGTCAGGAAGTGCTGCGCGTTTAGCCGTTCCTGTTGCGGGTGTTAATAATGTCAGCCTGACCTTCGCCGGTCAGTTGGTCAACTCCACCAGTGCGGCACAGACGGTCACTGTTAGCAATACCGGTGGCGGTAATTTAACATTTCCTACTATAGCTACTGTGGGTACAAACTATGCCATATCGGCTAACACGTGTACTACCGTTGCACCAAGTGGCAACTGTTCTATTAGCGTGACTTTTAAACCAACCTTGGCAGGAACGTTATCAGGTACATTGACCATTCCTACCAATGATGCGAGTCACAACCCATTGGTTGTGTCGTTAACCGGTATTGGTACTGCACCGATCGCAGGATTGTCGCCAACCACTTTACCTTCATTTGGTAACGTGAACGCGGGTGTGACAAGTACTGCACAAACAGTAATCTTATCCAATACCGGGTCAGCTCCACTGACTATTGCCAGTATTGTTGCACCCGTACAATTTGCTCAAACCAATAACTGTCCCGCATCATTGGCTGCCAATGCAAACTGTACCGTTAGTGTGACCTTTAAACCCACAGCGGCAAGTCCAACCCCAGCTAATTTAACTACGGGTAATTTGGTTGTCACTGATAATTCGGGTGGAGTGGCAGGTAGCACGCAAACTGTTGCTCTTTCTGGTACAGGGGTGGCAGCAACAACGTTAAATACTCCTACTGCATTGACTTCAACGGTGGCCGGAACAACAGTAACACTTAGATGGGTAGATAATTCAATAAGTGAAACAGGTTATGTAGTGCAACGTGCTCCTGTGACGATTACTGCAGCGGGCGTTCAAACCATAGGTACATTTGCCACTATCACTACACCGACTGGAAACTTGGCTGCAAACTCGAGCACAGTAGTAAATACCGGTGCAACAGCGGGTCTGTATGCCTATCAAGTGTATGCGGTTAATGGTGCAACTAATGGACCAGCGGCTACAGTGTATGCTTGGACAGGAGCCGCTATGTCAACACCTGCAACACCAACGGCAAGTGCTGCAGGCAATCGGACTGCCAACTCCATCAATGTTGCTTGGACAGCCAGTACACCGGCTACTAATGACATTACGGGGTATGTAGTACAACGTTGTACAGGTAGCACTTATACCGGTGCAGCGCCTACTGCATTACAACAGGTGTTGGGCGGTGTGGGTTGCGCCTTTGGTGGTACTTTTACAACGGTTACCACGACAACAGCGGGTAGTGCAGGGGTTGCATACAATAATACCGGCTTAACCGGCAAGACCATGTATGTCTATCGTGTTGCAGCAACCAATGCCTTAACAGGTGTTATCTCAACTAACTCCGCAACTCGACTATTGTGGACTAACTAAGCTGCTTTAATAAAACCGGGTCAACGGCACTCTCGTTGACCCACTTTAAACACGGTCGGGAGGGATTCCCGACCCTTTTTTAGATGGCATCGAAACCTTCGGCACCATCCAAAAAAGGAAAAATATCGGCTGGACAGGAAGGCGGGTTTAAAAAGCATGGTTGTCGTGCGCGATGCGCCCTAAGCTAAACGGTAGTATTGCGAAACTTGGCGGGCGTTATTTATTCCGGGTTGCCTAAGGCTAAAAATTTACCCGACATTACAAGAATGACTGAGTATTAGATTACCTTATTACAGCGACTCAAGCCCAACAGACCTGTCATACCAATCAGGAATAGCCACACAGCAGCCGGTACCGGCACCGCAGAGACATTACCTTTAAAATTAATAGTCATTCCTTCAAGAGCACCGCTGTAACCACTGGCATTATGTCCAGTTGATGCCAGGATTACATTGCCTGTGTAACTACCGACAATACTGGTATTAAACAAAAAGCCCAGATTGGTCAATGAAGAGCCACCAGCCAGATTCGTGAAGTTACTCACGTTGGTGCTGCTGAAAGCCGAGTCCAAGCTGAAAGTGTACTTACCATCAAGAAGGTCAGTATAGAGGGAATCTAAGCCACCATTATTGGCAAGACTGAAAATGGACGTTTGCGTGCCGCTGCCTTGAGCAAAGGTTCCAAAATCCAAAGTCAAGCTAAGGTTATCCCAAGTACTTCCCCCACTAACGTGTTGTAATCCGACGTTGGCATAGTTGTAAACGTCACCGGAAACAATAACGTTCTGGCTACCATCACTGATACTCGCCAAGCCGCTGGTTCCTTTACCGTTTGATTTGAAATTGACCTCAACGCTACCCGACTTGGCACCGGCAGTAGCGGTATCGATCCCTACCGACATGGTGCTTTTGTCGCTGCCCGCAGCAATCAGATTAGCGGCACCAAGAGTGGTAATACCGGTTCCTGTCACGGCACCAAAACGGGCATCCAATTTTTCAGAGTAGCCGTCAGTGGCCGCTGTATTGCTAACCGTTAAAGTTTGGTTAGCCGAATCCCCTACATGCTTAGCCCCAAAACCAACATTCCCGGTTGTTGCGCCACTTGCCAAACGATAGACGTCGCCAGATACGTTGATGGTCTGTGAAGCCAGAGCAGTATTGCCTAAGCCGGAGGTACCTGAACCATTAGAAACCAGTCCAATCGTCGCTGTTCCACTTTTGTTGCCGGCACTGGTCGTATCGACACCGACCTTAAGCCGGTTACTATTCGTTGAACCAGCGGACAGACCGTTAAAGGAACCGCTGGCTGTAATCGGACTGCTCGCACTGATGGTTGCCTTCAGTTTTTCTGAATAGCCATCATTGATTGCCGAATTGGTGAGTGACAGGGCTTGGGTTGCCGAACCGCCAATCCGCTGATTGGCCAAAGTGACTGAGCCAAGCGTGTCAAGGCTGGCATAACGATAAGCCGCGCCGCTAATAACCAAATTTTGGGTATTGGTATTGGCAAAATTGTTTACAACAGCCAATGTCTCACCCAGTATGCCTGCTGTACTGGCGGTAAATGTCACATTTTTTGCCCCGGCATTACCCCCTGCTGCAACCGGCCCCCAATTGTAACCACCGGCTATTATACCTGTACCACTCAAACGGGTATCAAGTGCACCATCATCCTGCACCGCACCACGCAATGTTGAACCGCTGTTGGCACCGTTACCAATCGTGTAAGTTTGCGTGGAAATGTCGCCTACATGCACATTACCAAAAAGAATTCGGCCAGTGCCGCTGGTAGCCGTGCTGGTGCCGGCAGTCAGCGTTTGCTGACTGCCGGCGTTAAATGCAGATGAATTGATAACCGTATCGGTGACTCCAGCCATTTTATTGAAGCTGTTTCCTGTACCGAAATTTGCGTTATTGTAGTCTGAAGTCACTATCAAAGTTCCTCCACCGCCAATAGCTCCACTGTTCAGGTTAAGATTGGCAATGGTTTCCTTATTTGCATTGACATCGAAGTTACCGCCGTTGACATTAACAGTACCAGCATTAGCGTTTGCTCCCAAAACCAGGTTGCCGCCATTGATATTGGTAGCTTCGGTATAAATGTTTTTACCCATCAGAACCAGGCTGCCGTCGTTGATGTTGGTAGTGCCGGTATAAATTTTGTTACCCGTCAGAACCAAGTTACCGGCATTGATGGTGGTAGCGCCGATGTAAGTATTGTTGCCACTCAGCGTTGCGGTGCCTGAACCTTGTTTTGTCACCATACTATCGTTGTTGATGCTGCCTGAGTTACTAATGATTCCTGAAAGCGTAATATTATTGGCACCATCGAGTGTTAGTGTATTTGTGCTTGAACCTGACGTAGCATTATTAAGGTCAATCGCGCCGGTAAAATTTAAGTCACCATTCGCAGCATTAAAAGTAGTGGATGTAGAAAGAGCAAAATTGGCTCGCAACGTTTGAGTAATATTATTATTGTTTACCACGCCGCCTGCACCAATAGTAAAGGTTTTGGCGTTGGTTCCAATGGTGTAACCGGATGAATTGAGGTTAAGATCGCTAAAGGTGATGCTGTTAAGAGTAAAGGTGTCAGGTACATTAATTGGAGTTAATCTGGTATCGGGAGCATTTGCAAACACCAAATCTGTAGCTGTGCCAGATACCGGAGCACTTCCAGACCAGTTATTTTTCGATAACCAACTAGAATTGTTGTTCCCGCCATTCCAGGTATAGTTCGTAGCATTAGCTCCCTGATGAGCTAATGCTACGCCTAAAGCCAGACCAATCGCGGTACGAAGTTTCCAGTTTATAGATCGTGATACGCTAGAGACAACTCGCAATTTTTTTGTATTTTCTTTCATTTTAAATATCCGCTATCAATTAAGTACAATAAACAGCAATAATTTAATTAAATTCGCTAATAAATACAACTTTTAAATTGTAACTAAATGTAACAAAGTGTAAAAATGTAAATTAGGGTGCCGCTATAATAGGTGAGTTTTGTTACCCCATTGGAACGCTTATTGGTCGCTGTTTATGTAAAGGGCCTGGGAGGCTGTCCGAAAATATAAAACTTTAAATTCAATATGTTATAAAATAATCAGTAAACTTCTAACATTTAGACTATTTTTAAGTTATTGTTTTTTATACGATACATTCTCGGACAGCCTCCTATAGACTTTCAGATAAATAATTTCCAAGTACTGTGCAGAACAGCACTAACTTTTCGGGTTTGTAGCGTGGAAAAATGGAAATTTAATTTCTGAAAGTCTATAGATACCATCTATGGTTCTGGATTCCGGCATCCCGGCCGGAATGACGAAGTGGTAGGGTGCGCATCTCGTCCCTGCCAAGATAATCCAGCAGAAGCCACAGGCGGTCGTCGCTAAAATCCAAATCACGCAAACCAACCGTTTTCAAACAGACCGCCAAGGTCATCAACAGCCCAACTGCCTAGTCCCGCACGGAATTTAGCCGATGATCACCTTCGCTTAAGATATAAGCCAGCCAGCCACCCGACCGCAACATTCCCAAGCTCAGCCCCTTTGCCAGTTCCCATGGGTCAGAAAATGCTCGTTCAGCAATGCCGCCACATCCATTTTCTGCATTTGAGCCAATAGCAGCGGACTGTCGTCTGATCATTCAATTCTCGTTATGTTCAGTGATGTTTCCATAGTAAATCGTAATCGTCTGCCATAATTTTAATTCACGAGCCGGCGGCAAAATTGAACGAACGCTGAGATTTATGGCTTGCTGTTTTGTTACATTAATTTACTATTTAAAAGTTGTATTGAGAGACGAATTCAGTTGATTTATAGTAATTTACAATACTGCATTCAGTTTGTCAGGTAACCTATAAGGCTTAATAAATAAGGGATTGATGATTTTTAACTTACTTTTTTTGTGGTCTTAACGTCATGATTAATCACGATTTAAAACCTCTTGCACTCTTTTGCTTTGTTACAATTAGTTACAATTTTAAAGTAGAATTTAATAAATTTTTAGGTTATATTAAATAGACTGCATTAAGTTTTTTAGGTAAGCGATTCCCCTTAATGGCTACCTGCTTGGCCGGCAGGTACGACCAACGCTGCATCCAAGCCAACGGCGATCACCATCGCCGCGCCGACCAAGACGCAAGCAGTTGCAACCGCCACGGTGGCGAACAACGCAGTGACTGGTGTGACGATCACTACTGCCGGGGCTGGCTATGTAACAGCACCGACCGTTACGATCGGTGTGGCAAACGTTACATCCGTTGCGGCAACAGCCCAAGCGATTGGAGCGGGTGGCGCGGTGACCGGCTTTACCGGTCTGCCGTCAGGTACCCACTACACGGCGGCACCGACGGTGAGTGTCACTCCGGTTCTGGGTATCGCTGCACCGTAATCTTGGAGAATGGGTTATAGCCAGTAGACTGTAGGGAGTGCAACGGAATGCGGGGCAATGCCGTTAAGTTAACTGCCTTTTGGCAAGATAAACCGTTGTCCGAGCGGAGCCGCGTTGGCTGAGCGGAGCCGCGTTGGCTGAGCGGAGCCGCGTTGGCTGAGCGGAGCCGCGTTGGCTGAGCGGAGCCGAAGCCAGCAAAATCGCTTCGACTCCGCTCAGCGAACGGCTTAACTTAATGACCTTGGAATACGGGGCATTGGAGCCACGAAATCCCGGGTTCCGCAAGCGCCATCGAGGCTATCGGCTAGCTGGAAATACCGGGTTGACAAAATACCGTCAACCCGACCTTTGAATAAAAACCGAGTCAACGGCACTCTCGTTGAACCACTTTAAAAGAACAATAACTGAACAGGAAGGCGGGTTCAAACAGTGTAGGGGGCAGATAAACAGATGTCTACCATCTTATGGACTACACTTACAAATGAAAATCGGATCAATGCTATCCCCGCTGACCGGCCGAGATAAAAATTTTTTAAAACAATCTTTACAAGAGGAAAGGAATAATGAAGAAAAAGCAACAACAGAGAGTGGAAGCAGCCTTAAGTAATACGCAGGATCTTCGGTTACAGGCATCCACAAATTTACCTTTGACCGGGTTCAACGGTGCCCTGCAAAGCGCAGGAAAAGTGTTCGCCGCAGGGGCTGTGCTCTGTGCATCACTGGTTTCGCCCACGGCTTTTGCCAGTACGCTTTATGCCCAGTCACCCTCGGGCCAACAGTACACCAACATGCCCTCGTCGACTAGCGATGGCTGGCTCAATGACCATTTTGTAGCAACCCAATCCGGTACCGTTTCAAACATCACCTGGCAGGGCAACGCGCAACCCAATCTCAATAGCGGGTTTACCATCTCGATCATACCGGGTTTGGTCAGTGGTAAACCATATACTCCGGTTCTTCCCGAACTCTCAAATGTGACGCCTCTGATGACTGTGACGGGCAACGCCGGACAGACCATCGGCCCACTCGGCGGGAATACACTTCCATTGTATTATAACTTTAATATGGATCTGACGACTCCGTTCAATCTCGTCAAGGGCACCAGTTACTGGATTAACATTGAATTCAATGGCTCTGCGTGGGTTTGGGCCAATGGTACCGGTGGTAGTTTTAATATTGAGTATTGCACTGCAAATTATACTTGTGCACCAGGTGTTGCCGACCGTGCGTTCTCCCTTAACGGTACGCTAGATACGGTTGTACCGCCACCTGCTGCTGTACCGTTACCGGGCGCTGTCTGGTTATTTGGGATTGGCTTGGTTGGTTTTCAGTTTTTAAGTCATCGTAAAAAAACCGCTTAATTTTAATCAACAAGTAACCTGGGTTGCGGCCCCTTCGACCAAAATCGGGGCAGGCATTGCAACTCAACGTTTCGGCTGGAAATTTTGGGCTGACAAAAAACGTCAACCCAAATTCGAATGAAAACCGGATCAACGGCAATGCCGTTAATTTAAGCGCCTCATGGCAAGTTAAGCCGTTGGCTGAGCGGAGCCGAAGCCGGCACAATCGCTCCGGCTCCGCTCAGCCAACGGTTTAATTTAAAGACATGGGGCGAACGGCTTAACTTAATGACATTGGGGGGCAGGTTTTTTTTAAAAACTAAAGTTTTTCAACTTATTTCCATTGCTTAACACTAAATCTAACTAAAGCAAAACACACTTCTGGCTAATCCTTTCATTCTTGGATAAAATGCAATATTGCATTTTTTAACGAGGGCGAATCCATGCACAAACGAATGACGATCTCGATTGATGAAGCCGTGTATGACGGCTTGTTACGAGTCGTCGGGCGGCGCAAAATTAGCAAGTTTCTTGAGGACTTGGCCCGTCCTCATGTGGTGAATGATGTCTTGACATCCGGCTATCAAGCCATGGCAGCAGATACTGAGCGCGAGCGCGAGGCCCTGGAGTGGAGCAATGCCCTGATTGGGGATGTGTCCGATGCTTCGAGGTGAAGTCTGGTGGGTGGATTTCGATCCTGTCTTGGGTGGTGAAATACGCAAGACACGGCCCGCAGTGATGGTGGGCAATGACGCCAAATGCCGCACTGAATCGGCTTCAGGTGGTGTCGCTGACCAGCAATACGGGGTGGTTGTATCCCAGTGAGGCGGTGGTAACGATGGACGGTAAACAGAGTAAGGCCATGGCCGACCAGATCACGACCACAGCCAAGGAACGTCTCAAGGGTAAGCTGGGTACTTTGTCGTTCTCCGTTATGAGGTCGGTTGAGCGAGTGTTGAAAATTCAGCTTGGGTTCAAGCTGTAAACGATTCGGAAGCCTTGTAGGGCCCATCTCCTTCGACCAAGGCTCTGCTGAGCGAAGCCGAAGGGATCAGGCCAGGCATCGCAACTCAACTACAACTTTTCTAACGCGGATTTTATCCGCTGGTTTAATTATTTATGAGGTCATAATGACAATGCAAAAAAAATGGAACGGACTGGCTGCCTTGTTAATGGGTTGCGCTTTGCTGCCTGTGGCGAACGCCAAAGAGGCACACGCGCCCAAGCTTTCGAAAGCAACTGAACAGGTTGCACCTGCTACGACAGAAAAGACCGACAAAAAGAAGGTCAGCTACGGTATCGGTGTCGATATCGGCCGTAACTTCAAACGGCTGGGACTCGATCTGGATTTGGATGTGCTGACCAAAGGCCTCAAAGATGCCAATGCCGGTAAAAAGCTCGATATTTCAGAGGATGAATTGCGCACGATCATGAGCAACTATCAAAATGAGCTGAAGGAGAAGCAGATTGTTGCCCTGAAATCGATAGGCGATGCCAATCAAAAAGCGGGTGAGGCTTTTCTGGCCGAGAATGCCAAAAAGGAAGGCGTGGTCAGTCTGCCGAGCGGCCTGCAATATAAGATTCTGACGAAAGGAGATGGCAAGATACCGGGCGCTGAAGATACGGTGTCCTGCAATTATCGGGGTACGCTAATCAATGGCACGGTCTTCGACAGCTCAACCGGCAAGCCCGCGCTGTTTAAAGTGGGTGGCGTCATTCCCGGCTGGCAGGAAGCGTTGAAGCTGATGCCGGCGGGATCTAAATGGCAGATTTTTATCCCTCCGCAACTGGCTTATGGTCAGCGGGGTGCCGGTCGTGACATCGGGCCAAACGCCACCTTGATATTTGAGGTGGAGTTGATCGCTATTCAGGCCGATGAAGCGAAACCAACTACACATTAAATCAGGTTTACAGTCTGATTTATTAATTTTATTAGGAAATTTACATAATGCCAAAAGCTGCTTTTTCTTCAGGTACTCGTAGGGAATCTTCATGGTTGTTGTCAAGCCGCTGGTTACTCTGTTTAGGGTTGGCTTCCCTGGCGTTAATGGCGAGTGCCGAACAGCCGTTTACCGGTAGCGAGGAAGTGGAGCTGGGTAAACGAATTTATATGGAAGGTATTTTACCGTCCGGTGAGCCGTTGATTGGCAAGCGTCTGAACGCTGTCGATGTTGAAGGGGCTTCTGCTGCCTGTGAGACCTGTCATCGGCGTAGCGGTATGGGAAGTCTGGAAGGTAATATTGTAGTAACACCTATTGCCGGCCGCTTTTTGTTTGCTACGGAGGATAATCGTCCACTTGCCTTGGTTGATCCGCGTGCAGCCAAAAACTTAACCAGAGCACATGCACCTTATACAGAAGCGTCTCTGGGCAAGTCACTCCGCGAGGGCGTTAATATCAATGGAAGCCCACTGAGTCCTTTGATGCCAAAATACGCGTTAAGCGATGTGGAGATTAAGGCGGTAACGGCTTATTTGCGGCAACTATCCGCTGAGCTATCGCCCGGTGTCGGTGCTGATACCCTGCATTTTGCGACTATCGTTACACCAGGTGTAGATCCGAAACAGAGTGAAGTGATGGTGAAGATGATTCGCTCAGCTTTTGCTCAGCGCAATGCCAGTCAGCAAACATACTCCGGACGTATGCGCTCGCCTCTGGATCTTATTCCCCGTACTTTGCGCAATTGGGAGTTGACGGTTTGGGAATTACAGGGAGCACCGGATACTTGGGGTGCGCAATTAGTTGAAAAATATAGTAAAGAACCTGTTTTTGCGGTAATTTCCGGACTTTCAACGACCACTTGGGCACCGGTAGATGCGTTTTGTCAGCAGGAAAAGTTGCCGTGTTTGTTTCCCAGTGTTGCCTTGCCGCCTGCCCAAACGGATTTTTATTCGCTTTATTATTCTCGGGGTGTGGCGTTGGAGGCAGACGTTCTCGCCAGGCATTTACGGGATCAAGGAAAAAAAGCACCGCACCGGTTGGTTCAAATCTACCGGGATGACGAGGTGGGACGTGGTGCGGCCAATGCGCTGACCAATGCTTTGCAAGGTTCTGATGTTAAGGTTGAAAATCGTGTGCTTCACGGGCAAGAACCGGCAGGTTTGAAAGAGGCCTTGAAAGGTCTTTCCAGTAAAGATGCGGTCATGTTGTGGTTGCGTCCGGCGGATTTGTCTGCGGTCAACAAAGCCGCACAAAAACAGCCACCCGCTGTCGTTTATCTATCCGGGTTTTTGGCGGAGGATAATTATGACTTTGTTTCAAAGTCTTGGAAGTCTCATGTTAAGGTAGTTTATCCTTATGAATTGGGTGATAAACGCCAGAAAAATGTAGCAACGATGAACGAATGGTTAAAAACCTGGCAACTGCCCTTGGTTAACGAGGCATTTCAGGCCGAGGTCTTTTTTAACGTGTTGTTTTTGACTGACCTTAGTTCTCAAATGCTGGATAATTTTTATCGGGATTATATGGTAGAGCGTGCCGAGGACATGTTGGGCACGGGTTCCAATGTCTCAGCCTATCCGCACTTAAGCCTTGCTCGTGAACAACGCTTTGCTTCCAAGGGTGCATATATTGCTCACTTTGCACCGGATGGCAAATTGGTAGCTGATTCCGGGTGGATAGTGCCGTGACTTTACAGAAAAAATGACATAATCCATTGAAAAATACTATGTATTACTTTAATAAAACCAAGCAGTTAATGAGCCGATGGGCTACGCTACCCCTTGTTATTTTTTGTGTTGTTTTCTGTTCGTCGTATCCTTTAAGGGCAGTGGCGTTAAATGATTCCGGGCAAAAAACGGCTGCTCCCGACGTTATCCGTACTGTTGTTAATTATGAAGTACCTGATGTTGGCATGGTTCGTCAGGATGGCAAAAAATTGGTTTTTGGCAAAGAATTAGACGATGGTCGCCCGGTAATTCTCAATTTTGTATTTGTCTCTTGTTCGGCAATCTGCCCAATGCTGAGTCATGTATTTTCAAAAGTCGAAACGAAATTAGGTAAGGAGGGCAAGAAAGCGCACTTAATATCTGTTTCAATTGATCCTGAAAGCGACACACCTGCAATATTAACTGAATATGCCAAAAAATTTGCTGCGGGATCAGAGTGGGATTTTTACACCGGTACCAGAGAGGCCAGTATCGCTATTCAAAAGGCTTTCAATGTTTATCGAGGTGACAAGATGAATCATACGTCAGTCATTTTTATGAGAGCAGCAGCGGGTAAACCTTGGCTTAGGTTGGAAGGTTTTATAAGTCCTGATGCCGTCATTGGTGAATACGACAATATAATGAAACAAAATAACGCGGATTAGTATGCTCGATGTACCACTCACCTTTTCAATAGGGCCTATAACGTTTGTAATACCAAGCCAATTCAATAAAAGCGTAGGCCCGAATAAGACCACCCAAGCGTAGCGCGTGGTGGCGTTTCCGGCACACTCGTACCGGATGCCGGAAACGCTTATTCTCGCTTGCGCTCGAAAAGCCTTATTCCGGCTACGCAGACACTTCCATTTGTCGGGTTACGCTGTCGCTAACCCGACCTACGCGACTGTAATTGCAAAAAGTGTAAGCCGAGGAATGAAGGATGCCAACATTTGCACAAGAAAAATAGCGATGGCTTCTTGGCACTGTTAGAATGCCCTATAAAAATTATTAAAAAGGCTGAGTAATGACCCCTGAATATACCTTGTCTGATACCCATATCAGTCTCGCTCATGGTAACGGCGGGCGACTGATGCGAGAGTTGATTGATCAGCTTTTTGCGCGTCACTTAAAAAATGATCTACTGGATACCCGTACCGATGCTTCGTTTATTCCGCTGGATCTCAATGCGGGTGATGTTGTTATTACTACGGATGGCTTTACCGTTGAGCCGCTTGAATTTCCCGGTGGCAATATTGGCAGTCTGGCAGTGCATGGAACTGTCAATGATTTGGCGGTTTCTGGCGCCAAACCGCTTTATTTGACACTGAATGCCTTTATCGAAGAAGGTCTGGAAATTGCCTTGCTTGACCGGATTGTTGAAAGTATGGCAAAAACCTGTCAGGAATGCGGGGTAAAGATAGTGGCCGGCGATACTAAAGTGCTGCGGCGAGGGCAGGGTGGTGGTATTTATTTTGCGACAACAGGCATCGGGATGCGTGATCGAGATTTGCACTTGGGCATAGACCGGATAAAGCCAGGTGATGCTATTTTGCTGAGCGGTACGGCGGGTGATCATGGTACGGCAGTGATGTTGGCACGCGAACAATTTGGTTTGAGTGGCAGTTTAAAATCAGATGCAGCGGCTGTTTTTCCCATTACCCAAATCTTGATTAAAACGCCCGGCTTACGTTTTATGCGCGATCCAACTCGGGGTGGTATTGCTACAATCGCTCATGAAATTGCACAGGCAACCGATAATGCCGTGCGTTTTTATGAGAACAAAATTCCTGTCAATGAGCAGGTTAGGGCCGTTGCCGAAATGCTGGGTTATGACCCTTTATATATGGCTTGCGAAGGACGCGTGCTGGCCGTTATCGATACGGCTTATGCTGAAACGGCGATACAGAATCTGCATAACGCAGGTTATTTGGACGCTGCAATAATAGGCAGGATAGAAGCTGGTTATCCACACGCCCTGATTGAAACGGTGCTGGGTGGAGAGCGTATTTTACAAGAGCTGGAAGAAGATCCTTTGCCGCGTATTTGTTAAGATAACTTGCTTAAAAGCTTAGGCTATAGTTTCCACGAAAAGTAAGAGGTATTCAAACGTTTCGATTGAGGTTGCAAATCTTGACCGGTGTTATGATATCGGCATCGCTTACACACCACGAAGCCTGCCCTTCGGCTTTGCCAGGGCAGGCTTCGTGGTGATGCTTTTAATTCTTTAAAACGTAATTTTCTCTCCAATCTGGGGAATATTGGCATTCCATCCTATGCGGTTAAAGCAGGTTTGCAAGGATAAGGTGGCTGTTTTTTCACCATGAACCAGATAAAGTCGAGGTTTGGGGGCTTTAAAATGACTCGCCCATTTTAATAACTGGCTTTGGTCGGCATGGGCACTTAAAGCACCGAGGGTATGAATTTTTGCTTCTACCTTGATTTCAGAACCCAAGATTTTTAAAAATTTCTTTTTACCATCCACTATCATCCGACCTAAAGTTCCTTCTGCCTGAAACCCGGTGATAATGATATGCGCATTGTGCCGCCATAAATTATATTTAAGGTGATGGCGAATGCGACCGCCGTTACACATGCCACTACCGGCGATAATAATAGCGCCACCGGCAATGCGATTGACCGCCATGGATTCTTCGGCAGTCTGTGAATAAATCAGGCCTCTTAGCCAGGCATGCCAACCCTGTGGGGCTATTTTTGTAAATTCCGGGTCGTCAATATTAAAAAGATGGGTGTTGTCTGCATAGATTTCACTGGCACTGATCGCCATTGGGCTATCAAGATAAATCTGTTGTTGCGGCAATCGGCCTTGTCTTTGAATTTTACCCAACCAATAAATCAAATCCTGGGTTCGACCAACTGCAAATGCAGGGATAATGACATTGCCGCCACTTTCTGCGGCTTCTTGCAGGGTGTCGCATAATTCGTCCAGGGTGTTATCCAGCGGCTTATGGTCGCGGTCACCGTAGGTAGATTCCAGTAATAATATATCTGCTTCTGTTAAAACGGTGGGGTCGCGTAACAGGGGCGAATTTGGGTTACCCAAGTCACCTGAGAAAACCAGGGTTTTGACTTCATCAGAGTCTTTGATACGCAGGCGCACAATGGACGAACCCAATATGTGTCCTGCTTCGTGAAAAGAAACTGTTATGCCGGTGAGTATTTCTATTTCGGTACTGTAGGCAATAGGTTGTCTAAAATTTAATAACGCTTCTACATCATCCAGATCATAAAGCGGTTCAAGCAGTTTTTTTCCGGCTCGTTGGCGGCGTTTATTTTCCCACTCGGTATCTCTTAATTGCAGATGCACGGCATCTCTAAGCATCAATTCCAGCAAGGGAAAGCTGGCCTCGGTTAGAAATACGCGGCCTTTAAAACCGTCTTTAACCAGTTTGGGCAAGCGCCCACAATGATCAAGATGGGCATGAGATAAAACTACCGCATCGATGTACGCAGGGTCGAAAGGAAAATCGGCTGCATTTTGCTTTTCTGTTTCCTTTGATCCTTGAAACAAGCCACAATCCAATAAGATACGATGGGAGTGGGTTTCAAGTAAATAACAGGATCCGGTTACTTGTCCGGTCGCTCCAAAAAAAGTAAGACTGGTCATTGCGTTGCCTATTTAGTAGAGTGGTTGTCACCGTTTATGGTGTAGCTTTCCAGGATAAGATGCCAAGCCTGTTCAGCCGTTTCAGCGTATTGAATAAGGTTGCGGTCACTTTGTGTGATAACGCCTTCTTCAACCAGCATTTCAAAGTTAATGAGCTTGTTCCAGTAATCCTT
>Ga0208495_1000358_pt1 | contig 16939 bp, 17 predicted proteins | sample CryBogmetaGMA14M_FD_184551 | JGI IMG/M metagenome (GOLD analysis project Ga0208495, IMG submission 184551) | Freshwater microbial communities from Crystal Bog, Wisconsin, USA - MA14M (SPAdes) | ecosystem: Environmental > Aquatic > Freshwater > Lake | place: Crystal Bog, Wisconsin, USA...
AATCGAGGGTCATGCAAAGAAAATCCAGGGTTGCCGTGCACCCCGACACCGGCCTTAAATTCATGGAACCCCGCCTGAATATCAACATGATACGCGGCGGCCTGAAAGTGAACATAGTGCCCGATGAATGCGTCATCTCCATCGACCGGCGTCTCATACCGGAAGAAAAGCTGGAGGATGCCGAAAAGGAAATTATGCTGGCGTTGGCGACCGTGCACGGGGTGGACTGGGAAGTAAGCCAAGTCATGAGCATCCCCACTGTCCCGCCCTGCGCTGACCACATGGTGGGCGAACTCGCGGCCGTCATTCAGAAAGTCACCGGGCACGACGGGCGCTACGGCGAGATGGGTTCAGGCGACCTTAGCCCGGTAGTGAATCATGACTGGAAAGGAAGCGATTTCGGCCTGGGCGTTATCCGCACAGAATGCAACATACACGGTAAAGAAGAATTTGTCTATCGCAAGGATATCGAAGACCTGTCTACAATAATCACGGAATTTCTAATAGCATAGGGTTCACGTTAACCGCTCTTGGTAGCGGACTGCCAAGAGTCCGTCTTCGATTGACGATTTATGTTTGGTGGGGAAGCGGGGATTTGAACCCCGACGCCTTGCGGCACAAGATCCTAAGTCTTGCTCGTCTGCCAATTCCGACACTCCCCCATTGACATATCACTGGCTTGGTCTGGCAATATTTTAGTATAGCCTTCCGGTGAGAGCTATCACAAGCTGAAAACAAACCCCCTCAAAACACTATGCTATACTTCTGATATGAATCAAATGGCAGCAGGTGTACTCGTCGCGGAGATTATTATCCTGGTTTTTAGCCTGATATTGACAATCCGACTAAAGAGCGTCTCCAAGCTGAAACGCCTGGTTGGTTTGTTACTCTATTTCTTACTGATAAACGGCTTAGCTTTCATTCTCACATTCGCCGTGGACAAAATAGTTGTCCTCATACGTCGATAATGAAGGCCGGATGCGGGAAAGAAAAGGCTATTTTACCAGTTCTTCCAACCGTTTTATAGCGCCTTTGATATAGCTGCGCCGGGTCTCCCACTCCTTGATTACGCTGTCCAGCGGATCCAGAGGTTGATACCCTTGGGATTCAAGCTGTTTGTGCATGTTTTTGAGGCTGTTGACCACGTGCGTCTGTCGGCCCAGTTCCTTTTTGCTATCCCTTAAAGTGCTTTCGTAATAGTCTGCCTTTTTCATAATGTCCTCCCTCTAACAGGTATCTGTAAAGATTATACACCAGAATCAAGAAGAACAAACAGGGACTTTCTAAAAACAACGCCTATCACGAAATCCCCCCATTACCCTTTGACAATCCTAGTCTTAGTCGGTAGGTTAATAGTCTGCAAAGCACTGCATCGAAAGGAGATAGCCGCTAATGAAAAATTGGGCATTTATCACTATTATTGGAATACTTGTAATCGCCCTGGCTACGTCATTTACCATGAATATAACTTAAGTCGGTAAATTAATAACAATAATGCCGAGATTGCCAGCCAGCAGGCGGAAATAGCCAAAGTAGAAGCCCCTCGGCATTTAAACTCACTCGATGAGCTTCAAACATGGCTTCAGCAGGCCGCCGTTAACACCAAACACGCCGCTCTCCGCCCGATTGAGCGGGCTTATATCATTCAGGTCGTCGCGTTAAGGGACGGTTATCTGCTGCCGGCGGGTTTCGAGATTGGCGCGACAGCCTTTGACGCCTTAAACGCGGCTTACATCAGTGGAACGATTTACCTGGTAGGCCCTTCAACTAATGACGTTACCAATTTGGGGCCTAACGACACTCCCTTCGTAATCAATCCGATTGCTTCACAGCCATTACCGCTTCCTTAAATACCGTATGCCTGCACCGCTAGGCCAATACAGCCGCACACCTTCGAGGAGCCTGCGCTTGAACGACGCAGACTGCATCATAATCAGCTTTTTGCTGTGGGACACATTTGGGTCACTCAGCGATAAAAACGCTCCAACTGATGAAAATACACTGATGTGGCATGCCTAAAGCTATTGACATTTGTTCAATTTTGTAATATCCTGCTTCTAACTGAATCACTGGGTTCGCAGTAACAGTGTGGTATGCATGTGTTATTGGCGGGAGGTGGTTCTATAAGTAAGTGGCAAAACAGTATCAGCCCGTAAAATTGAAAAGGGTTATTATCCAACGAGTTTGGAAATTAATATAATAGGGTAAATCAGGGGGTGAAAAGTTGAAAAAGAGAGCCTTTCTGGGGATTCTAGCCGCACTGGCTGCCCTGGGCGCGGTGCTCATCATGAGCGGAGTGGTCTACGCCACATCTGGTGGCCCTGGGTCTGCGCACGCCACTGCTACCGTCACGACACCGGGTGGGTCTATAGATTCCGATGTGAATGATGGCCGCTCTGATGCTGACGCAGATGCTTCCATAGATAACCACAGCTCCGGCGATGCCACCGCCGTTGCTAATGCTACCAACAACGGCTTCACTTCATCGGACAATTCTTCTGCGGAGTCTGAGATCTTCGGGCATAGCTCAGGCACAGCTACGAGCGTCACAAATGGTTCGGCCACCAATGGCGGTAATGTTGACGCTGAATCCTGGTCCGACATTCACCACGACTCTTCAGGGACGGCCATATCCACATCGAATGCAACCGCGGATGGCTCGGGAAGCTATGCCGGGACTGATGCCCGCTCCAAAGTCGTAAATGATGGGGAAGGCAATGCTACCAGCGTAGCTAATGCCACAGCCACCAGCGGCGGCGATGCTTACGCCGAAGTCAGTTCAAGAATTGATGACGGTTCGGGCCTAACCTCCGCCACAGGCAATGCCACTGCTTCCAATAATGGCGAAGCAGATGCTTATGCCGGCTCCTATATTGATGAATGCGCTTCCGGCACGGCTACCAGCGTCGCCAATGCCACGGCTGATGGTTCATGCAGCGAGGCTTACGCCGATGCTTATTCCGAACTTTCCGCAGGCGCCACCGGCACCGTCAGCTCTGCAGCCTATGCCACCGCTACCAATGGCGGGGAATCAGATGCCTATGCCTATGCCGAAATCTGGCATGGCGGTACTGGCAATAACACCGCCTACTCGTATGCCAATTCAACAGGATCTGATGCCTTCGCCTACGCCTACACAGATATCGAAACCGGCTCAGGCACAGACACGCCACCAGCGGGCTTCGACTGGGCTTTTTATACCAGCGGCGACAGCTACGCCTTTGCTTTCCTCTTTGTTCCTACCCCGGACAATATAATCGGTGTCACCTACGCCAATGCTGGCAGTTCAGATGCTGCAGCAATCATCACAGTTGATGGCTCCGATGAACCCTACGTATTCGCCGGTTTACCAACTTAACACCTAGTAAACAATAGCCTATTCTTACCACTAAAGCCCCGGACAGCCATCCGGGGCTTTTCCCTTATTCTTGCTGCCAAGCTAACATCATGCTTTGGGGAGGTTGTTTATGCCAACCCTCCTAAAAAGTATGGGGTTAATGCAGCCTGCTTAGCTGATTTACAACGGACCAAATTTCCATTGACAACATACCAGCCATTGGCCTAATGTTAATGGTCTGAAACGTGGCCAATCTGAGAGGAGTCATCCATGAAAAAGTGGCTTTTGGGCATTCTTATCGCCATTTTACTGGCAGGCACGGGCACTAATACCTATTTATATTTTCAGCAAAGCACCCAGCTCAGCCAGGTGGACCAGGGCATTGCCGGCCTGGTGGACAATATCAACAGCGTTCAAAACAGCGTGACATCTTTGCATGGCAATATAACCACCCTGGGTAATAGCATTTCCACACTGAGCGCCAGCATGACCGGCCTGGGTGGCAGGATTACCGATCTGGAAGGCGCCACCTCCGGTCTAAGCAGCGATGTCAGCACTATTAAGGGCAACATCAACACCATCAACAGCTACATCACAACCGCCAACAGCAACATCAACACCATCAACAGTAACATCAACACCGCCAACAGCAACATCAACACCATCAACAGCTACATTACCTCCATCAACAACAGCATTGCCGGGTTGAGCAGCAGCGTGAATGGCATGCAGTCCAGCATCTCGACTTTACAGGCAAACGACCGCGCCGTTCTGGATATGGTGGCCAAGATCGAGCCGGCGGTGGTGATGATCGAGGTCTATGTTCCAGGCATGGGTTATGCCTACGGTTCCGGATTCATTGTCCGCAAGAACGGATATGTAGTTACCAACTACCATGTAGTAGAGGGAGGCAGTTCAATTTCAATATACCTCGTTAGCGGCGGAATATTTAGCGCCAGTGTAATCGCAAGTAACCAAATGCGTGACGTATCTGTTCTCAAGATAAACTCAGCACGTACTGACTTCCCCACTGCGATTCTTGGCTCTTCATCTTCCACACAGGTCGGGGAAGAAGTAGTAGCAATCGGTTATCCCTGGGTGGCCACCTGGCCCGTATTCACTGCAGGCATTGTTTCAGCCAAGCCTTACATGGATAGCTATAATTGGCTGCAGATTGATGCCGCCCTTAATCACGGTAATAGCGGCGGGCCTCTGGTTAACCTCCGTGGAGAGGTCATCGGCATTAACACATTAGGCTATATTGATTATAATATCGAAAACTTCAATTTTGCTATCCCGATTGACGACGCCAAATCCCTCATTCAGAGCGCCGCCGGCAGCTAGATGGTCACGATTAAGGAAAACGTTCAATCCATCTTGGCTGAGCTTCCACCCGGAATAGAACTCGTCGCGGCGGCCAAGACACGCACCCCCGACGAGCTTATTGAAGCCATCAAAGCCGGAGTGCGCATTATCGGTGAAAACTACATTCAGGAAGCTGAAACGGCCCGCGCCGCGATATGCGATAGGGTGCGCTGGCACCTCATCGGAAGCCTGCAAAAAAACAAGGTAAAAAAAGCCGTCAGGCTGTTCGATATGATTGAGACTGTGGACTCGTTCTCTCTAGCACAGGCCATCGACCATGAAAGCGCCGCTGCGGGCAAAGTGATGCTTGTTTTAATCGAGGTTAACTCGGGGCGCGAGCCCCAGAAATCCGGAGTCTTGCCCGAGGATGTCGAGGCGCTGGTTAAAGAGATAGCCAGACTCGAACACGTGCATATCCTGGGGCTGATGACCATGGGGCCGCGTTTCGGAGAACCGGAGGGAGCCCGTCCTTACTTTGCCGAGACGTACCGGATTTTCCAGAGACTCAAAGACCGTAAAATCGACGGCATTGAAATGCAATTCCTCTCGATGGGTATGACCAACTCATACAAAATCGCGCTCGAAGAAGGCGCCAATATGGTCAGGCTGGGGAGCCTGATATTCGAGGAACGGAGCTACACGAGCTTCTTCAGTCCCTCAGCTACTTCGTAAAGGTTCGTAAATGGTGTGTGAGCCACACCGGCTTCTTCGCAGCTCGCTCTGAGGTTGTCTGTGGAAAAGATATGACTGCACAGCCTCGCCGGTGCAAAGTCGGATGCCCCGTTGCCGACGTAGACGATTCGATAACCCTGCTTTAGAAAGTCCCTGGTATAAGCCTCTTTAAAACCGTTCTCTAATGGTTTGCCATCGGGACCTTCGTACCAGGCCTCTACTCCCTCGGGCTTGAAATTGGAGTGAGCCGCTATGAACTCCACCCCGTTTATCCCCAGCATCTTAAGTATGGCATCAATATAGAACATCATGCCATTGCTGACGATGATAAAACGAAAACCACGTTCACGGCAAGTCTTGAGAAATTCGGGTAGCCCGGGACGTATCACCGCCTTTTTGCGCACGAAACGCTCCAGTGTCTCCTTATCCGCCTTGACCTTTGAAAAAACGGTGGCGTTGAAACGGTTGACCGACATCTTGCCCTGCATGTATTCCTCGAAAAGCCCGCGCCAGCCGGTACCGGTGAATTCATCCAGTATCTGGAAGCTTACATCTCCGATAGTGATTGTGCCATCGAAATCACACTGTACGAGTGTGGGTTGTTGTTTAGACGGCATGGGCGCTTTCCTGAAGGGTGGCCTTTCCCTCCGATGTTGATGGCGCGGGAGTGCCGATTATCACACCTTCTTCCGGTATTTTGCCAACCTGATTTTCCGCTGGCTTGGGTTCGATCTTGTACAACTTGTTGGGGCTTTCCAGGTGGTCGATATAAAGCACTCCATTCAGGTGGTCAATCTCGTGTTCAATGGCTTGTGCCAACAGTTCCTTTGCTCTTATCCTGAGCGGTTTCCCTTCGATATCAAGGCACTTAACTGTGACGGATTCAGAGCGTTTGATCCTGCCTTGATAACCCGGCAGGCTGAGGCATCCCTCCTCGACTTCCCTTTCGCCGATGCGCTTCACCACCTCAGGGTTAATGATAGCGAATGGTTCTTCTTCGGGCATCCACAGCACAGCCACGCGAAGCGATATGCCGATCTGAGGTGCCGCCAGCCCGGCTCCATCGGACTGTTCGAGCGTGTCCATCATGTCCTCGACCAGCCGGAATACAGCCTTATCTATCTTGAGCACACGCTTGGTTTTGCGTCTCAGTATGGGGTCTGAAATATGTCGGATTGTTTTTACGGCCATATCAACTGCTCTGAGTATTCGAACAATAATTTAGCACAGATTAGCTTTGAGCGTCCACTTTCCCAATTGAATCTGAGCAATTCAACCGAATATTCTGCGCCAGCCCGGTATTTACCTGCGGGTGCGGTTATGCTACTATGTTAGGGCTGACATCGGGGTGTAGCGCAGCCTGGTAGCGCACCTGAATGGGGTTCAGGTGGTCGGAGGTTCAAATCCTCTCACCCCGATTTTTCAAAACCCATCCCCCCAGCAACTTTAAGAAGCTCCCCCTCCGTTAGCATCCGACATTCGGGGATCGAGTCCGGTATCTAGCCGATTCAATTCGCCGTGTTTGAGTAAGCCGTCCTCAGGTCGTTCACCGAAGCTACGAGATTTCCGTTATCAAGCACGCATTTCGCATCGACTTTGGCGTAGACTTCACAAGCCGCACCGACACCCTTTCCCGTTGTGTAGTGAATGAGCTTTCGTTAATCGATAGTCAGAATCTGAGAAATAGGCACGTCTTTTTGCTGGAACAATTCCAGAATTTCCTGCTTGCGCGATAACAGAATCTCAACACCGAGGGCGCATCCCAGACGAAATTTCGGCGGCGGCGCTACTAGCTTGACCTCGATACCGGCAGCCTTGAGCAACTTCTCGGCCTTGATCGCTACCGGAACATCATTAAAAGTGATTATGCCATCGCCCTTGAACTTAGGTTTTTGCATATCCATCGTGTTTACGCTTTACACGATGCATTGCACGACGGGGCTTCATCTTTCGCCTCATCGTGATGATGGCTTTCCTGGTTTGACAGGGGGGTCAGGGCATTCTTCTGTCGGTAATCATCGATAGCCTTGCGCAAGGCATCGGCACCGGGGTTGGAACAATGAAACTTGGTCTTGGACAACTCTCCCAGCTCGTCCGCCACTAACTGCGGGGTGATGAGCATAGCCTCTTCCAGGGTTTTAGCGATAGCCATCTCGCTGGCCCTTGTGTTGCTCGCGGTAGTCTTTGACCGCCGCCTGGATCAGGTCGCGTCCCAGCTTGGCACAGTGCAACTTTGTTGCGGGAAGCCCACCTAGCGCCCTGTCCACGTCCTCGTTGGTTATGCCGGCTATCTCGTCCAGGTATTTGCCCTTTACCATCTCAGTAACCACCGAACCAGCGGCTATGGTAGCACCGCAACCGAAAGCTTTGGACTTGGCTTCTGTGATGATACCATTATCGATTTTCAAATAAAGCTCGGCATCAATACCCCAGGCAGGTTCTCCGACATATCCCACAGCATCGGGATTCTTGATAACACCCACGTTACGCGGGTCCTTGAAGTGGTCGATTACCTTATCGTTATAAAATCCGGTCATGATTTCTCCTAATTCTTCACTTTCATCAAAGGAGATATAGACCGCAGCCTGGCCACCATTGAAGGCATTATTTCCAGAACGTGTGCGATATCAGCATCCGTGGTCCATTTACCCAGCGTGAACCTCAGCGAGCAGTGTGCCTTTTCAGGCGTGACGCGCATTGCCAGCAGTACATGCGAGGGCTCCTGGCTGGTGGAGGTACAGGCCGACCCGGTCGAGACGCAGATATCTTCGAGGTCTAGGTTGAGCAGCAAGGACTCTCCTTCCACATAGTCGATACTGACGTTCACGTTGTTGGGCAGTCTCTGCGTGGGATGCCCGTTCAGCTGAACCAGTTCTATTGTATCGAGCAATCCCTTTATCAGTCTGTCACGCAGCAGCGTCTGACGCCGCATCTCATTTTCGAGGTCAGTCATGGCCAGTTCTACGGCTTTGGCCAGCCCCACGATGCCGGCCACGTTTTCCGTGCCAGCGCGCCGTCCCTTCTCCTGCGCTCCGCCGCGCATATAAGGCGCGATGTGCGTGCCACGGCGTACGTAAAGCAGCCCCATGCCTTTCGGCCCGTAAAGCTTGTGCGCCGAGAGCGACAGCATGTCCACTCCGAGGCTATTGACATCCACAGGTATGTGTCCCACCGCCTGTACGCCATCGGTATGCAGATAGACGCCTGCTTCTTTTGCTATACGCCCGATCTCTTCTAACGGCTGGATGCTGCCTACCTCGTTGTTGGCTTGCATCACCGAAACGAGTACTGTCTTGGGTGTAATGGACCTCTTTATGTCATCTGGATCCACCATGCCGTATTTATCCACGGGGACGTACGTGATATCGAAACCGTTTTTACCCAGAAAATGACAGGTTTCCAGGATAGCATGGTGCTCGACGGTGGTGGTGATAATATGACGGCCTCTGTCTTTATTAGCCCAGGCCACGCCTGCCAGAGCCGTGTTGTCGGCCTCCGTTCCCCCGCTGGTGAAGATGATCTCGTCGGAGTGTGCTCCGATAGCTCCTGCGATTTTCTCCCTCGATTCGTCGACTGCTGCCTTGTTTTCCTGTCCGTAGGAGTAAAGACTGGAGGGGTTGCCGAACGAGTCGGTAAAATAGGGCAACATGGCCTTTACCACTTCGGGGTCGGTGGGCGTGGTGGCCGCATAGTCAAGATAGATTCTCTTCATTATTGGTTCTCCTGCAAGCTCGTTGAATCTTTTATCGAGCAGGTTACCAGTCATTCTTTCAATGTGAATTATTTTATGCCTCACGTTGAGGCGCTAGAACCTGCTTTTGAATCTGTTCCTGGAAAAGCCATGTCGAAAGGTATCTCTCGCCCGTATCAGGCAGGATGGCCACAATCAGTTTGCCCTTGTTTTCCGGTCTCTTGGCCAGTTCGAGCGCTGCCCAGGTGGCCGCTCCCGCAGAAATGCCCGCCAGTATACCCTCGTGGCTCGCCAGTTTTCCGGCGGTCATTCCGGCATCTTCGTTGGCGACTTTAATTATCTCGTCAATCAAATCGAGTTTCAGAACCGCGGGGATAAAACCGGCTCCAATTCCCTGTATCTTGTGGGGCTCCATCTTGCCACCGGAGAGCACAGGTGATGCCGCCGGTTCGACGGCTACGGCCTTGAAGCCCGTCTTTCTCTGCTTGAGCACTTCGGCAATACCTGTTATCGTGCCGCCGGTCCCCACACCGGCTACGACGATATCTACTTTTCCTTCCGTATCGCGCCATATTTCCTCGGCTGTTGTCAGTCTGTGTATTTCGGGGTTGGCCAGATTCTTGAACTGTTGAGGCATAAAATAATTGGCGTTTTCGGCTACCAGTTGTTCGGCCTTTTTGATGGCTCCCGGCATGCCTTCTGTGCCCGGTGTAAGCACCAGATGGGCACCCAGAACAGCCAGTAGCTGCCGCCTTTCCATAGACATGGTATCGGGCATGGTCAGGATAAGTTTGTAGCCCCTGGCGGCACAGACAAAGGCCAGAGCGATGCCCGTATTACCGGAGGTTGGCTCGACGATAACAGAGTCTTTGGTAATAAGACCCTGCTCTTCGGCCGTCACAATCATTGCCACGCCGATGCGGTCCTTCACACTCGAAAGCGGATTGAACGATTCCAGTTTGACCACAACGTCGGCCACAGCCCCCTGGGTGATGTGGTTGAGCCTGACCAGGGGCGTGTTGCCGATTATTTCTGTAGAATCCCTAGCGATACCTCGCGTCAAGCGCGGAATGTCGATGTTTTTAAAATGCAGATAATCTATATTGGATGAGGATTTGGCATTCATTATCATTATTCCTCATTGCTTCTTTGGAGGTGACAGGGAATATCCGAAGTTTATGCGTTTCGACGCTAGATATCTAGCAAGGCCGATAAAAGCAGGTGTTTTACATTTTAACATTGCACAATTTTTAAAGTTCATTTTGGAGGCGTCTGGCTAGTAATCAATCTTACCCCATGACGTTTGGTAGTGTAGTACCATAGCCACTGCGCCAGCACCATGAAGCGATTGCGGAACTCGGCAATTACGGCAATATGCAGTACCATCCAGATCAACCAGGCCAAGTAACCCGAGATTTCCAGCTTGCCCCTCCGCAACACCGCCTTGTGTGTCCCGATGATGGCTATGCTGCCTTTGTCTTTGTATTTAAACGGCTTCCTGGCCTGCCCCGAGAGTTCGCCGCTTATCACACCGGAAGCATATTTGCCCTGCTGGATAGCTACCGGCGCTATCGCCGGAAGCGGCCTGTCTGAATCCATAAAAACAGCGGCATCACCGATGACAAAAATCTCAGGATGTGCTTTCACGCTACAATAGCCATCAACCAGAACGCGCCCTGACTTATCAGTTTCCGTGCCTATTGACTGTACAAAGACCTGTGATCGGGCGCCGGCAGCCCATACTACATTTTCCGTTTCGATACGCCCAGTGTCAGTCAGGATATCATTCGCATTAATCTCGATAATCCTGACGTTGAGCCTGACCTCCACGCCAAGTTCCTCCAGGCCCTTTTTACCTTTGGCGCTCAAAGACGGACTAAAACCACACAGTATGCGGTCCAATGCTTCAAGCAGGATGATCCTGGTAGACGCTGGCTTGACCTTCGTGAAATCCTTGAGCATCTTTTTGGTAATATCCGCCAGGGCTCCGGCAACTTCCACACCTGTCGGGCCTCCCCCTACAACCACAAAAGTGAGGTGTTTTTTGCTCTCTTCATAGGAACAGTCGCACTCGGCCTTCTCGAGGGATAGTAAAATCTTTTCACGGATTTGGATTGCATCGCCAAGCGTTTTTAGAGAGGGAGCAAATTCTTCCCATGCATCCCTGCCAAAATATGAACTGCGCGAGCCGCCCGAGATGATCAGGTAATCATAATCATATTCCAGGCCACCGGCGAAAACATGTTTGGAGTATACATCAATTTTCTCAACGGTCCCCATGATTACTCTTGCATTCTTTTGCTTACGCAAGATTTCGCGTATCGGCACGGCTACGTCAGAAGGGGCAAGCATAGTGGTGGCGACCTGATACAACAGCGGCAGAAAAAGATGATGGTTGGTTTTATCTATTAAGGTGATGCGGACGTCTTCTTTTTTCAAGGCTTTGGCTGCCGCCAAACCTCCGAATCCACCGCCTATGATGACAACATTTCTGCTCATCTGTTACCAATCCTCTAAGTGTTTTCTTTGAAATAAAGCAAGAATTCTCGGTTAGATACAAAAGTCGGATTTACAACGTATTTACGGAAAGAATCAAGGACGCATTGAAGGACGAATATATACTAATTTACATACACCTTTAAATCCATTTACGCTTGATACCGTAGGCCAAGTCACAAGTCATTCCCGTATTCGAACGGGTTATCCACGTCGCGAATAAGTAGCGATAATGGAACTCGTAAAATGCACAACATGACTTTCTCTGCATTTTTTCGAGACGGTATATTATAACATGGGATAAAACGAAATCCAAAATTTCGCATTGCGCCATAACAAAAATTACTGAGAGGGGAATGGTTGCGTCAAAATCGGTGTTACCAAAAGAGGGCAAGGAGACACAATGCAGAAAATTGGAATATGCACAGGAATAAGGGGCAGGTATTTCAGGTTATCAAAGGCAGCCAAGGGCAAGATGCTGGATGAGATTACACCGCAAAGCGGCCATCAGGCTGCTACATAGGACAGATCAACCCAGGGCAGGCAAAAGGCGCGGTCGGTCAAAACAATACGGCCCTGACATCGTGTTGCTGGATATCATCATACATGGTATAAACGGTCTTGAGATGCTGCGCAGGCTTCGTAAATTCTCGAACATGCGCGTTTTAGTTCTAAGCGCCAAGGAGCAAATCTACTAAGAGGTTTTGGGGCTTGGTGCCAATGGCTTCATGAGCAAACCCTTCAACCCCAACAACCTCATCGTCAAGACCAAGACGATCCTGCAACCCGGCTGCACCAATTGACAATCCACTTCATTAAATAAATCGCCGTGACAGTCGCTCTATGCTATCCATATCCTCTTGTTTCAGTCTGAAAGCCAGCGCCGCGCAATTCTGCCGCGCCTGCTCGACTCCGGTCGCGCCCGGAATAGCTACCACCGTGTCGCCGTGATAGTTGACCAGCCAGTTCAGCGCCACCTGGGAAGCTGAAATACCATAAGTCTGCGCGAGGCGTATTATGGCTTCAACCAGTTCGCGGCTTTTTTCGATCCTGCCGCTGAAAGAGCGCCGCCTCATCATGGGAAGCCTGTTGATAGCTTCCGGATTGGTGTGGTACTTACCTCCCAGCAGCCCTTGCGCCAGCGGGGAATAAGCAATGATGCTTATGTTAAGTTCCTTAGCCATCACCAGGATGCCGTTCCTTTCGATTTTACGATCCAGCAGGCTGTATCTAACCTGGTTTGATGCTAAAGAGTAGCCGCGGACATTCAGGGCTTTCTGGGCGCGGCACATGCGTTCTTCCGAGAAATTGCTCACGCCGACGGTCTTTATTTTCTTGGCATCCAGCAGGTCGGCCATGGTGTTCATCTGCGCCTCCACAGAGGATAACGAGTAGGGCAGGTGCACCTGGAAAAGATCTATCTCGAAAGGCGCCAGGTGTTTCTCTCGCGCGGGGAACGTTGTGGCGATGGTCGAGGCCGTCCTCATTATGGGATTCCATTTGGTAGCTATAATGACGTCGCCGTTATTCTTGCCGGTTTTTTGTAAAGCCACCGCCAACGCCCGTTCAGAGCGCCCGAAGCCGTAAATCTCAGCCGTGTCGAACCAGTTGATACCGCCCTCCAGCGACACGCGTACGATCTCGTTTATTTCTTCTTGTGGCGGCGATTTCCAGTATGCTGCCATGCTGCTGCCGGAAAACTGCCAGCACCCCAGCCCGACAGGCGAAACCATGAGTCCACTTTTGCCAAGCTGCATCTGTTTTACTCCAATCATGAAAGCCTCCTGATACTACACTAAGATAATCCAACAAAGATTCTACATCCACAACATCGCAATTATCATTCTGAGCCCGCCTGAGGCAAATGAAGAATCACAGGGCGGGGAAGGGTCGTGTCGTCCCCCTTTTGCAAAAGGGGGAATAAGATGGATGTTCCCCGGCGCAATCCAGATCCTCGCCCTTAGTCTATAAGCAAGAAGAGAGGATAGAACATCCTCTCTTCTGATTCACGCAGTAGCTTAGATTTCAGGCCGCTCTGGAGAAGGCTGGCCTTCGATCACCCCTGAAGGACGACCTATGGGAAGCTGACGGCGTGCCGAAATGGCGCATCGGAGGTCGCCCTCCGAGCTCGGTTTTCGGAGCCTCGACAGCGTAATCAAAGCCGGGTAGCATGCGCCTTTCGATCTTCTTGTTTAGAATGCGTTCGACAGCGCGTACCATCTCGCCATCTTCCGGGCTGACGAAAGTAAAGGCCTCGCCCGTCTGGTCGACACGCCCGGTGCGCCCGATGCGGTGTGTGTAGGCATCGGTAGTATCCGGCATGTCGTAATTGATCACGTGAGATATACTCAATACGTCGATGCCGCGCGCGGCGATGTCGGTTGCCACCATTATCTTGGCTTTGCCGGCGCGGAAGTTGTCAATGGCCGCCTGCCTGCGCGCCTGTGCCAGGTTGCCCTGCAGCGAGGTGACATTGAAACCAGCTCTTTTTAGCTGCTCGGCCACGCGTTCAGCGCGGTGCTTGGTGCGCGTGAACACGACCACCGATTCAGTCTCTACCTGGCGCAGCAGCTCCATCAGCAACGCACTTTTGAGGTGCTGTTTAACAGGATAGAGCGCGTGTGACACGCTGCTGACCGGCGCGGAGTGGCCTATCTGCACGGTGACAGGCTCATGCAGGTAGGTTTTGACGAGGCTGCGCACATCATCCGGCATAGTAGCTGAAAATAGCAGCGTCTGCCTCTTTTCGGGCAGGCATTTTAGTATGTTTTTAATGTCAGGCAGAAAGCCCATATCGAACATGCGGTCGGCCTCGTCTATTACCAGCAGCTCCACGCTGGACAGATCGATGCTACCCTGCCAGACATGGTCCAGCAGGCGTCCGGGACAGGCCACCGCTACATCAACCCCGTCGCGCAGGTTGCGCACCTGTTGGGACATGCCGACACCGCCGTACAGCGAAATGGCGCGTATTCCGGTGCGGCGTCCTAGCGAGGCAATGGATTCATTGGTCTGCTCGGCCAGCTCACGCGTGGGTGAAATCACCAGGGCGCGAATATTGCCCCTCACGTGCGTCTGTAATCTTTGCAGCATGGGCAAAACGAAGGCGGCGGTCTTGCCTGTGCCAGTTTGCGCCATCCCGATAACGTCTTTACCCGCCAGTGCATGGGGCAGCGCCTGCGCCTGTATGGGCGTGGGGGTAGTATATCCCGACAACCTGACGCCAGTCATGACGTTGGGATTTAGTCCAAAGGTGTCGAAAGTTCCGAGTATAACGTCGGAAGGTTCCAGGATGGGTGTTGCCTCCTGGATGGTAGCAGTAACCTGGGCTACCGCTTTAACGTTGACTCGCTCGCCTCGACTTTGTTTCTGGCGACAATCGGGGCAGCGTTTGGGCTGCTGATGAAAATCTTTTACCTTGTAAAATTCCTGGTCTCTGATACTGAAGATAAAACTCGTTCCACAGTCGGAACACTGGATAGACTTGTCCTGAAAACTCAAAATGACCTCTCTCTAAAGATAATAATTTTAGTTGGAGTTCGGGTCAGTGATGTCTTTAGGAAAATCCGGGGAGATTCTACGCAGATTGCACGGCCAAAACTTGAACTAATAATTAATTATATCATATGTGGTTTGCGTTATGCAAACTAGCGTGCGTGAGGCCTCAAATACAGGTGAAAGACTCCGCTAAGGTGGACAGGGGGAAGGTCCCTAAAAGAAGCCTAGGGATATGGCAGTGAGCGGCAGCCTCTCCCTCTAAAAAAGGGGGGTAAAGAGGGATTTTTTCCTTTTGTCATTGCGGGGATGCCCGCAGGCTGACGCAGCAATCTCATTCTCTTTATTCGCCGCCCTCAGCAGCCCCGTCCCCGCCAGCCCCAGCCATACGAGCGTCAACAGCATCAGTATGCGCTCATAAAACCCCAGACCGAACCATGACCCGTCGGGCAGCAGGAGGTAAACCAACCCACCGATGGCGGCGTACAATCCGACAAACAGGGTGTAAAGGACATATGGCCGCAGCCTAGCGTTTTTGATAAATCCTATGGTAACAATAAGGGCGAACAGCGAAGGCACGCTCCCGGACGTGGCCGCCGCTGCCACATGGATAATGCCTCTTAGCGTGCCGGCTGCTCCATCGTCGGTATCGAAGATAGATATGACGACAAAACCCAGGCCATTCAACCCCAGCAGCAGACTCAAAGCCAGAAAGACGCGGCTGGATTTAGATAGCACCGAGCGAGCCAGGCTTAGCGCAGTTACGAGGATGCCAAGCCCCAGGATGCCGAATCCGAGCTTCTCCAGCCATCCCGTGGGTTTGTTGGGTGGGGGGCTGATTCTGTTCTCAACGGGTCGCAAGACGGGTTAAACCCGATTCTCAGTCCATCGCAAACCGCCATAACGGCTGCCCCGTAAATACTTATCGGGGAGTATATCTTCGCAGGACGGCCAGGGTGCTATTCATCGCCACGGTGAGATGCAATCCGTCAGCTATTCACCCGCGTCCTCGCGTCCCGGGGATTTCCTGTCGCGCAGTCGCATGGTCTCGGTAAGAATCTTCTTGCGCAGGCGGATATTCTGGGGCGTTACCTCCACCAGTTCGTCTTTGTTGATGAAATCTATGGACTGCTCCAGGCTCATGATGATAGGCGGCGTCAGCTTGACGGCGATGTCGGAGGTCGAAGAGCGGATGTTGGTCTTCTTTTTTTCCTTGCACACGTTCATGGCGATGTCCGTCGTGCGCGGGTTAGTGCCGATTATCATGCCCTCATACACCTCGGTGCCCGGTCCCACGAAGGTAAGGCCGCGCCCCTGCGCGTTGTTCAGCCCGTAGGCAACCGCCTCACCCGGTTCGGAAGATACGATAACGCCCTGCCTGGGAGAGACAATGTCCTTTCTCCACGGCTCGTAGCCCGTGAATATGCTATTCATGACGCCTTCGCCGCGCGTGGCGGTGATAAAGGCGCTGCGGAAGCCGATAAGCCCTTTGGTGGGGATGCGGAATTCCAGGTGCACGTTGTTCTGGCCGTCATTGTGCATGTCACGCATATCGGCCTGGCGCTTGCCCAGCATCTCGGTCACGGCTCCGATATACTCGGAGCGAATGTCTATGCTCAAAAGCTCCACCGGCTCCATAAGCTTGCCGTCCACCATCTTGGTGATAGCCTCCGGCTTGGATACCTGGAACTCGAAGCCCTCGCGGCGCATGGTCTCGATGAGTACCGCCAGGTGCAACTCGCCGCGCCCCTTGATGAGGAAGGTATCCGGGCTATCGGTGTCGCTCACTCGCAGGCTTAGGTTGACCTCAAGTTCTTTGTAGAGCCGTTCGCGCAACTGTCTAGTGGTAGAAAATTTCCCTTCGCGCCCGGAGAAGGGAGAGG
>Ga0208495_1000359_pt1 | contig 16890 bp, 11 predicted proteins | sample CryBogmetaGMA14M_FD_184551 | JGI IMG/M metagenome (GOLD analysis project Ga0208495, IMG submission 184551) | Freshwater microbial communities from Crystal Bog, Wisconsin, USA - MA14M (SPAdes) | ecosystem: Environmental > Aquatic > Freshwater > Lake | place: Crystal Bog, Wisconsin, USA...
TGGCGAGAGAGGAGAGATTTCACACCGGCCGAATTGAAAGCTGCATGCTGCGCCCTCGCAACACTATGCCCCAGCCGCACTAGTAAACCTTTCCGGATAGTTGTTTTGGAGCACTTCTCTAACAGCTCTTTTTAAGCAGTCCGGATCCCCCTTTTTCTCGACAAGGGCTGACGCCTTTTCCAGAGCAGGTTGGTTTGCGTGTTCAGAGAGAAACGCATGCACCACCACCGGCAGCGGGGGCATTCTTCCATGGAGCAAGTCAAGAATTTCCAATCCGTCTACAAGGGGAATTTCAAGGTCAAGTATGAGGAGATCCGGGGGCTCGCTTACATCAATCATCAGCAAGATTTCCCTGCCATCTTTCGCCGCCTGAACTCGGTAACCGGCCTCTCTGAATTCACGACGGAGAAACTCTCGTACATGGCGGTTTCGATCGGCAATTAATATCTTGAAAGGGTAAATCATTAGACTTATGCTCTAAAGCAATAGTAGAAAGAGAAATTGCAATCACCGTGCCATTAGCAGGATGGACACCTGAAGGACTAATTACTTCAAAACAAACAACATTCCCTAGGGGCAGATAAGTGCCTTTGTCTAAGGACTATTTTTCTATGTCAGCATTTCTTACAGCTTGTAAAGTGGAGACCAGTGTTCATTCGAGCAGAGGCGGTGGGCTCTACAGGAGTAAGCCTGATATGATTCATCAATCTATTTGAATGTATCTCTGTAAATGAGTAAAGTAGAGTCCGGCCTCGGACACCTTTTGACCGGTCAACTGGACCCAAGCGGAAGCATATGCACGGACCTGTGGACCGTACAGTTCAACAAGATCTTTTAGCCTGGATTCAGGCACGCGATCGCTCTTATAATCAACAATAACCCATCCTGCCGGCTCTTTGAATGCTAAATCGATTATTCCTCTCATGATTTGCATCTTGCCCCCGGTTTCAGTTCCACCGTCAACAGCCACCTGAAAAGGTACTTCCACCATATGATGTTCCGAATCTCCAGCTCGCATCCAGATGTCCGAACCGGTGACAGCATGAACCGTCTGTATAGCTTCCTTTGCCAATCCAATATCTATACCCATGTCTGATAGTGAAGCCTCTGCGAGCCATTCCAAGTCTGCCTGCGGATGCAACATGGATGTTTCGAGAAGCAGGTGTATGACCGACCCCCACTCTACGCCGTGCTCACTTACGGAATACTTTAATTTGACTTGTTGGCTTGTCACGGACTTGACCGAAACGGATTCATATGTTTTCTGAGCCGCCGATTCCCAGCGTTGACGTATATGTTCGTCTCCATTCCGAACATCCTGTCCGAAGACAGTGAGTTTTTTCTCAATAGGAATTTGCTGCGTGCCGGGGTCATCAAGAATAGGAAAACTCTTGGTGAGAGTTTCGAAAAACGCCCAAGGGTTTTGGTTGTTCCTGCTTGACCTCTGAGACACGCACAACAGAGACCCGGCCCTTGTGGCAGCCACATATAAGAGACGAAGCTTTTCAGCGTCCTGGAACTGTTTTTCTCTCCCGGAATAAAAATCCCAATCTTGGGGTTGAGCTAAAATGTGGCTCCTGTTGCGTCCCGGGAGGGTTCCCTCGATGGCCAGGTAACCGCAGGCTTTCCGGCCAGACCGGTCTATATGCACGATAGGCTGGTGATTTGAACTGCCAGTGGGATCCGCAAGAAAGACTATGGGCGCCTCAAGCCCTTTGACCTTGTGCAGGTTCATTACCCTTACTACTGAGTCTCCTTGAGGCAGCACAGGAATAGCATCGTGATCTTCCCGCTGGACTGTGAGTCTTCCCAGGTAATCGACAAGATCGGGCACGGTCCAAAGTTCTGCTTGCGCTTTTCTGAGCAATTCAATGGCCTTTAGAAGGCTCCCCGCCTGGACGTTGCCTCCAACACTCGCAGCAGCCCTAACATCCAGACCCAAATCGGCAATTATTTTCTCAATAGCCGTTACGGGTGGCATTTCCGTCAGCCAGAGGCGGTAATTCTGTAATCTTCTGAAAGCTTCCTTGAAAGGAGTTGAAATGGTGGTGTCAAGTGAGTCCGGAACCTCGCTGTGATAGGAGAATCGTCCTTTTGCCCGTTTGTAATCATACAGGTCTGGATCGCTGATCCCGAATAGTTCTCCTCGCAACACCGCTAATAGGGCTACCTGGTTATCAGGCTGAGTTATCGCTACGAGGCACGTGTGTAGTAGTGACAGCTCGCTCGCCTGGTTGAAGGCGCTGCCGCCGGTGACTTGATGAGGGATTTCCAGGTCCTGGAGTTTACGTGTGTAGGCGGTCAGGTTAGCCATTTTGGGAGTGATGATGAGGAAGTCACCCGGATGTGCCTGAGTTTTTAATCCCGCTTCGATTTCCGAGGTGGTCCTGTGAACAGTGAGGCCTTTGTCTATGGCGTGACGGATTGTTCTTGCAATGAAATCAGCTTCGTATAAGGCTATTTTTTCTTTGGTAGAGTAGCCGGCTGGAATTCGAAGCGTACGGACTCCAGCCAGATCTGACCCACCGCCATCATTTCTAACCCTCAGCAAGGGCACGTATTCTGGAGAACATTCTCCAGGGAATTTATTGAATTCGTGCTCGAAGGAAACATTGAGCCACTCAACGATCGGGCCGAGAGTTCTAAAATTTGCCGAAAGCGTTATCACCTTCCCTCCATTTCGAGTGATAATCTTTTTGACCTGGTTATACGTAACAATGTCCGCGCGTCGAAACCGGTATATGGACTGCTTTGGATCGCCCACCACAAAGAGAGCACCAGGAACAGGTCGACATTTGTGCCAGTCTGCCTCGTGAGGATTGTCTGCAGCGAGAAGCATCATGACTTCGGCCTGTACAGGGTCGGTATCTTGAAATTCGTCTATCAACAGATGTGTGAAACGCTTCAGAAAATATTCCCTCACCTTTGGATTATTTCGGAGAAGTCCAGCAGCCCGCATGAGCAAATCTTGATAATTGAGTTTTCCGGATTCTTCTCTGAGCTTATCGTAAATAGCCACTGCAGGGCGAACTGCCCTCAATATGGGCTCGTACCGATGTTCTTTCCACGACTTCACCAGAGATTCCGCGTATTGATGTCTAAATTGATCCCACTTCTCAAGCGCATTTTTAGCCTGGGATGCTCCGCCGGGCCACATCTTGAAAACAGGATCCAGCTCCTTGAACTCAGCTAGGATGGCCATGAGTTCGTAGACATGTGCGAAGCCGCGTGCCTGCCTGTACATAAGAGGTATCAAACGGTACTTGGGAATCAACTTGTCATTTCCGGGGTATTGAGGGAGAACCGGCAAGAGCTGCTCCATGTGATTTACCAGATCGGCCAATGCCTTTTTCGCAGGCTCCAAATCCGGCAGGGAAACCTTTGTGGCTGGCCATTCATCCACATCCGGGTAGTTGGCAATCCTCATAAACGACGGTTCAAGCTGTCCGATTTCCACTCCAAGATCTTCCAGCTCTGCGAGTATTGGGGCATCGTCTGCATAGAGTCCTGTAAGGTACTGACTCCAGGCACGGAATCGGAGACCCTGGTCTTCTGTTTCGTCTATCTCTTGAAAGTCCAAACGTACTCCGGCTTCCACCGGTCGCTCTCTAAGCATGCGGCTGCAGAAAGAATGGATCGTCCCTATGAAGCAGCGCTCCACATTGTTGAGGGCCTTGCTCAACAAATCTTTGGAGCAAGAGTGTGTGTTGCGGACTTCTTTCTCCAACTCGATCTGAAACCTGGAACGCAGTTCAGCAGCAGCCTTACGAGTGAAAGTTACCGCTGCCATGGTATCAGTCCGGCACTTGCCCATTGCCAAGAGCCGGACCATTCTGCCGATCATGCTGGTAGTCTTTCCGGTCCCAGCCGCTGCTTCCACAAGGAGAGTGCTGTCAAGATCTTCGAGTATTATCGAACGATTGACCTCATCCGGCGGTTTGACAGCTTTGCAAAGTTTCAAGATTTCGCCTTTCCCTTAATGTCACTAATTACCAGGTAGTAATTGGATTTTCAGTGATTCATCCTCAGTTCACCGACCGGCTTTAACTCATCGTTGGCATTGTTCTTCAACTTGCGTCCGGCAGCTTCGGATACTGATCGTAAATCACCACAAACCATCGTGTAATCACAAAAAGTGCAGTCTTTATTGAAATCGTTGGTGGCTATGAAACAGCCTGAGGCAACAACTCGGCAAAGATTTTCCACAATCTCCAACGCTGACGGTACCAAATCAGGCAATCTGGTTACACGAACGCCTCGGCTGCGGTTCCCCGGGAAAAAATACCCAAAATGAGCAACGAGGGCTGTATGAGAAACTTTTTTCTTGAGAAGCGCCGAGGCAATTTCAATGTAAAGGGCGTGCTGTATGATGCGGCCATTTTGGAAAGCGTCCTGATTTTGGTATCTGTCTGAGCTGCCGCTCTTGTAATCCCATATGGAAAAGGCTGTTTCCGGTAGGCCGTCGATTTGGTCTATTCGGTCTATCCGTCCTTGTGCTCGAATAGTCTTGCCGGAGAGAAGCGGCAAAGATAAAGGCTCAACTTGATCCAGCAGCCCCATGGATCTGTCGGAACGCATTCCTATTGTTGCTTCAACAAACTTGGGCATGCTGTTGGTACACAGTATCTCTTCTTCAGTAAGAAAAATGAGAGCAGCCTGTTTCAGAAGTCTATCCTGCCTGGCAAACACACTCGGGCTCGGAGGCGGGCAAATTTTCCTGTAATGATTCACATTTTCTTCTAAGATCTTCAGTAACTTACTTCTATCACGGTCAAATTGAGGGCGGCGTCCTTCATCAATCAGTTCGGCAAAAAAGTGATAGAAAACTTCGTGCAATAGATTGCCAAACTTCAAAGGATCCAACCACTTTGAGGGGTCCATGGTAAAATCGTCAGGCTTTTGGATATTCAAGACATATCTAAAAAAATAGCTTAACGGGCATTTCCCGATAGTCTCAAGCTTGTTGGCCGACATGACTGGTCCCAAAAGATTGGTGGGATCGAGTTCACGCGGGGGATTTGGTAATTTACCGTCATATATTGTGAAGTTATCGCTGGCACGTTCTTGTAAGGCCGTCAGTCCCTGGCTGAGATGAGGAAAGTGTCTATCGAGAATTTCTCGAAGGTTAGGAATTTGTTGTGCACAAAGCTTCGACAGTCGCCATTCTGTTTGGTCCAGGCATCGGCCCGGCTCTTCAGGCGCAAAAGACACTGGTGGAGGTAGCCATTCCATCATTTCGCGCTGGTCGCCGAGCTTATTATTGGATATGATTCTATATGCAGAGAAAACTACTGAACTAGGGAACATGGACCGATCTTCAAGGATGTCCAAGCAGGAAAATCCCAGAGTTATCGTCCCGCGAAGTCGTGCGAGGAGTAGAGCAATGTTTTCCAGCCTGCGGCGCAGTTGGGCAGACGCCTTAGGCAGGTCATTCGATAATTTCTCTCGCTCGCCATCCAGTAGCAAAGGGTCGTTAAGGCAGGCCCCTGGGAATCGACCGTCATCCATACCGATTATGAACGTGTGTTTGCGTCCTGAATGCCCTCCGGACATGGCATGTGCAACATGGAGACAACCCGGACGTGGACCGCTGCCCAGCACACGAATTCGGCTCGGAAGCGATGATGCCCATTCCCAAAAATTGAGGCTCAAAGGCCCCATTTCCATGTCTATCCATCGGGAAAGTTCCCTTATCTCCTCAATGATCGCGAGCCTGGAATAGTTGTCCAATTCATTTTCGCAGCGGGTAAAGTTTTGGACGAATTTGGCCACCCAGGCCAATACTGCTGTTTGAGAAGGGTCTTGAGATACCGAAATATCCAGAAGCTCCTGAACGAAATTCATGATCATCTTCGTAATTGCAAGGCAATGAAATTCTGAATTATGATCCGGGTTGCCCGTATGATCATGCTCGTGCTCGTACGGAGACCCCTTGGAAAGTCGGCTTTCAAGAACCGAGATTTTCTCAGTCAAGCTCGGCATGTAATTTTGTTGGCCGAATCCGATGTTGATTTGTCCAATAATCCGGGCAAATGTTGAGAAGCTGTATTCATCCTGCTCCTGAGAAACCTCGAGAAGTCCATCCTGTATCATACGCACAAGAGACGTCTGAGGATAACCGTTGCGGATCCAGTCTATCCACGCCGATAGCGCCCTTCCAGGCCTCGAATACCTTGCCGGAATTCCTTCGGCGAATGTGACCGGTAGAGTCTGAGTATCAAATTTCGGTTCCAATTGAGTTCGCAACAACGTTTCGTAAATTAATGGCACGTATGTGTCTGTGTCCGTGTGAAGGAGTTCAACTTCATCGAGACGCCAGGAGGATGAGAGGCACCTTCGTAAGACTTCACGAACCTCGTTGCACTCACCCATAGAACGAAAAATCATTGCAGTGCCGTCCTCGGCCGATGCAAGGGCCTCTTCAGGAGCAAGAATCCATTTCAATATTGAGGAATCGGTATGAGGCCCTTCCGAAGTATTTGCTGCACGTTCATCTACAGGCAGACGGACAAGGCTAGACGTCGGCAACTCCTCGAGCAGGCGGTTTTCCAACGCACTAAGCTCAAGATCCATTGGGAGCAACACCAATAGATCGGGCGATATTATTCGGTCCTGAGTGCTGCACAGCATCTCGGTCATCATGCTCACAACATCCGCATAATCCAGCAGTTGTCTTTCGCGAAGAAGTCTTGTGTACTCTCCAAGCACAAATGCCACGTCTTTGCCTTTTTGAGCTACCTCGAAACATTTCGGATCGAGGTGATTCTCGTTGAGCCCAGCGAGCCTTAGGGCAGTGATCGTGGAAAGCATCGTCCAGGAAAAGTTCATGCTGGATAGTATTGATGAAAAATAGCTGTTTGCATTACTGGTAAGACGGTTCAAGATTCGATCGACGAGGATCATGGAGCCTGTGTCTGAGATGAGTGAAACGCCTTTGCCGACCATTGCAGGACCGGCAAGTTCTAGGACCATTCCTTTCATTGTCTTGGTCCTGACATTCAAGACGGAGAGGCTGTTGAGGGTAAGCGTATTCAGCCACTGGTGACCAACCCTCAAGGAAGGAGCAATTAACCACTTCTCCTCGAGGAGACGCGTGCTGCAAACACCAGATAGTTCTTGGGTAAACCGATTAAGCATAAGATCCCTGATCACTCTCGTGAATTCTTGCGATTTGACCGGACATTCAATTGTTAGAGACTTTTCCTCAAGACTGTTTTAGAGATTCTTGACTCAATCTGCAACAAGTATCATTATAGAATTCACCATGAATGGGCAATGGCAATGTTTTCTGCGAATCTATCAATAACTCTACATGACACTTCAGTGATGCTTGAATACAACTCACAAGAGAGGGAATACACTGTTCTGATACCGAGAAATAAAACCTTCAATCATATTATATTACAAGCTTTTATTTTTTTCTTTATGGTAAGTGTGCCCCCTGAGGTCGATTCAGCGTTTTTGGTGAACAGCACTCTACACAAACCCGTGTCAAGCATAGTAGGACTTTCGTCCATCATCACCAATTGTCCTGTTCTACCGGGCTGCCCTGAAGGTCCTTCCGTACCCTTACCTCCAACGTTTGAAGACAAATTGGATTCAAAGTTGCCCGTTCCTTCGTCCGATAAGAGAAAGGTTGCTGAAGGGACCGGAAAGTATGACGAGATGCTGCTCATTCGGGCAGGACCTTTTGAAATGGGCAGTCCGGAAGGTGAAGGGAGAGTTGATGAACGGCCGCGCCATAGAGTCTATCTCAAGGACTTTTACATCGCTAAGCATGAAGTCACTGTCAAGGAGTATTGTGACTATCTCAATCGCGACGGAGAGACATCGAGAGATGGGATGCCCAGAGTGAAACTGGATAGCGATTACTGCCCGTTGATCAAGACAGGCAAAGTGTTTCGGCCTAAACCCGGTTTTGAAGACAAACCAATCGTATGCATCTCCTGGTATGGCGCGGTTGATTATGCCCAGTGGGCAGGTGGCCGACTTCCTACTTCGGCTGAATGGGAAAAGAGCGCCCTTCTCACAACATTAGACCCTCCGAACGACAACCTGCAGATGTCTTCGGAGGATGGGAGCGTGCCGGTATCGAGCGCGGTACGAGGAATTCGCAGCATAACAGGAATGATCGGCAATGTCTGGGAATGGTGCTCGGACTGGTACTCCAGCGATCAATACACCGAAAGTGCGGTTGAAAATCCTGATGGCCCGCCGATCGGAAATGAAAAAATAATAAGGGGCGGCTCATGGGCTTCCCCTGATGCCTCCAGGAGGATTCAGAATCGGCATAAAACTTCGCCCCGGGGCTACTATCACACCGTAGGATTCCGTATTGTCAAAGACTAGGAAAACCGGCACACATTGGCCGGCGTGTTTTGGACCAGCCAGTGGAAAATGATTTCTTATCCCAAGTTGGCCACAAAGACTTGAATCAAAATAACCTCACGAAGATTCCCAAGATCAAGAGCATTCCACATCTTCTTTATAAAGAAGGTACGGCGGCTTTAATCGCCCTGGTGCTGTTATGCACGATGGCTGTTCTTTTGGACGCCCCCATCGAGGGGCCGGCTGATGTACAGGGAATGCCAAGCGTGCATGTGAAGGCTCCATGGATATTTGTGGGAATTCAGCAAATGCTCCGATACCTTCCCGCTATTCTAGCAGGAATTATTCTACCGGTGGGGGCTCTACTTTTAACAGTATTCTTGCCTTTTGTTCCTGCAGGATGGAGGGGAAGGGCGGCAATTTTTTTCTTCCTCCTTGCTATGACACTCTTCATGACCCTTTGGGGGTACTTGGCATGAGAGGAGAACCTCACCTTCTTGGAATCACGGTTTTGGCTACTGTGACAGCGCTTGTCATAGTGATTGGCTATGCTGAGTATCGTAGCCGTAATCCCCAATGGAAGGTCTTTCAGGAAAAGGGAATAACATTGGCCGTTAAGCGCCTGGAGGAGGAGCTATCAACCCGTCTTTCAGAGGGGAAAAAGAATGAAATTCAGTTAGAAATAGAAACTCTGAGAAAACGTAATCCTGAAATCATTGAGATCCGGCCTTTCGGTGGAAAGTTAGGACCGGAAATGTGCATGACCTGCCACTTCGGTATCGAGGACTTGTCCGCATCGCATCCGAACTCGGTCTTCGGTTGCGTAATTTGTCACGGAGGGAATGGTACTGACCTCACGATCAGAGGTGCTCACCTAGGTCTCAGGGGCGGCAGTAACCCCGCTCGACTCGACTTGGCACCAATCAACTGCGGGAGCAATAATTCCGGAGTTGCAGGCTGCCACTCTCAAAGGGAGCACCCGCTTCTGAATCGTGTCGACAATGTTCCCAGGTCACTTATGGCCACCAATGCAGGAATAATCAGCATTCTACGATTCCAGTGGGGTGTCGAGAAGCAAAGTGTCATGAAATTTGGAATCAAACCGGTTTCCGACGGAAAAACATCTCTCCTCCCTGTACCCCCCGAGAGGGCTTCTTCAGGCGAGTACAGCCTTGCAGACAGCCATTTCAGGAAGTTCTGCGCTGCATGTCATCTCTGGACCCAAGCCCTCGGAGAAGAAATGGGACGTCTTGCAGGATGTCCTGCCTGTCATGCGCCTTACTCAGACGACGGCAGGTACAAAGGCGGCGATCCGACGATCAACCGGGAAACTTCAGGCAAACCAACGACCCACACCATTACCAGCCGTATTTCGGACCACCGTTGTAGAGCCTGTCACAACCGGAGCGCTCGGATCGGCTTGAATTATCATGGAGAGATGGAAAGCGAGCAGTACGGGACTCCGTTTGTTCGTGGCGGGTTGAGCGACAAGTGTCTCAGCGACGGCCGATTCATATTGAGCCTGATCCCGGATATTCATCATGAGAAAGGGATGGGTTGCATAGATTGTCATACGGGGCAAGACACCATGGGAGACAGTGTGATCCACGGGTTGATGAAAGACCAGATCGAAATCCGATGTGAGGATTGCCACGGGGCTTATTCGGCTCCTCCACAAACTATGACAGTGGAAAAACACGACTCCCTAGTCCAAACCCTCATCCGAAGCTATCCTTTTCTGAAACTTCAGGACGGAGAGACCATTCTCAAGACATCCAGAGGACGTCCCCTTCCCCACATTAAAAAAACCGACAAAGGATTCCGCCTCATCAGCAAACTCACCGGTAAAGAGCACCCTATCAGCATAATCACGGGGAAAAAAAATGGCCACAGGATCAAGGGGCATGAGCGACTCGAATGCGATTCGTGCCACAGCGCATGGAGCCCTCAGTGTTACGGGTGCCATCAGATTCTTGATTTCGGTGCCCAGGGCGTGGACCACATGACTGGAAATATGACGCAGGGCCGGTGGGCCGAAGGCCGTAACTATTTCCGTTTTGAACGCAATATCTTTGGGATAAACTCTCGCGGCAGAGTGGGCATACTGGTGCCTGGATGCCAGGTATGGAACACCGTGGTGGATGCCCAGGGAAAGGTAATCCCTCCATACGACTCCAAAATCATGCATCTTAAGAACGGCATGTCTTCAATCACAATGGGACCAACTCACCCCCATACCACTCGCAAGGAAGTCCCTCGCTGTATTGACTGCCACCTGGATGCTAAGGCTCTGGGTCTGGACGATGGTTTTCTCTCTCGGAACCCCGACACCGGCAAACTCATCATAGAGCCGATTTACGATTCATCTGCTTCGGGTCTGAAAATACCCTTTCCCCTGGAGGCAGTGGTGGATACGAGCGGCAGGATACTTCAGGGGACGTCTCACACCCTTTCTCGGGGATTCAATGGTGAGGAAATCAGAAAGATCGTGGCAATCGCTCCCTGCCTTGCCTGTCATGATCGTTACGACGACCCGGTCTGGGAAAAACCCGGCCCCTACGTAGAAACTCCCGCGTGCATGAAGGCGCTCCAGAAAATGGAACAGTGATGGAGGGGGGGATTTATAGAGCGAAAGTGACAATAATTTTGGCACCGGCTATATAAGCGAGTTTCTACAGCAAGCCATCAGAGAACTTCTCCCGTCATTCTCGAGACTTCCTCTAGTAATACACCTAAAAGGTCGGCCTCGTCATAGGTGCCGATCATTTTCCCCTTCTTGAAAACAATGCCCCGGCCTCGGCCCCCGGCAATACCAATGTCTGCCTCGCGCGCTTCACCAGGCCCGTTTACGACGCAGCCCATAACTGCTACTGTTAGTGGCGTTTGGATCCTATCCAGGGACTTTTCTACCTTTTCTGCGAGGCCGATGAGATCTATTTCTGTCCTGGAGCACGTTGGGCATGAAATCACTTCTACCCCTTTTGCCCTTATGCCGAGCGCTCGAAGAATAGCATATGCGGTTCGGATTTCTCTGTCGGGAGGGGCGGTCAGCGAGACCCGAATAGTGTCGCCAATTCCTTCGGATAGCAATATCCCTATGCCTACAGCAGATTTCACTGTTCCCGGTAATAGTGTGCCAGCCTCTGTAATACCCACGTGGAGAGGATATTCAACCCGGTCGGCCAATAAACGATAGGCATCTATTGTACGGCCTACATCCGAGGCCTTAAGGGAAATTTTGATGTGGTGAAAATTTTGCTTCTCCAGAATTGCTACGTGGCCTAAGGCGCTTTCCACCATGGCTTCGGGAGTTGGACCCCCGTACTTTGCAAGCAACTTCTTTTCAAGTGAGCCTGCGTTGACACCTATCCTTATGGGAACGCTACTCTCCTGTGCAGCCTTTATTACTTCCCGCACTTTATTCCCCGCACCAATGTTTCCCGGATTCAACCTGAGGGCGTCAACTCCCTGGCGCACGGCCTCCAGGGCAAGTCGATGATCAAAATGGATATCCGCCACGATGGGGATTCTTATCCGGGCTTTGATCGGGCCGATCGATCTGGCGGCATCCATATCGGGCACGCCCACCCGTATAATTTCGCAGCCTGCTCTCTCAAGCCTCCTCACTTGCCTGACAGTGGCTTTGACGTCCCTGGTGTCGGTGTTTGTCATGCTTTGCACTGAGATAGGAGCTACACCACCGATTGGGACACTGCCGATGCTTATTCCCCTTGTCTTACGTCTTTGAATAATCATGGATTTCAAGAAATATAATCAGAAGTTTGTTAGGCAAAATAGTCGTTCAATATCATCGGCTTCCGTACCATTCTTGGTAATAGGCCTGGTACTCACCGGTCTTTATTCGCTGCCACCATGATTCGTGGTCCATATACCAGCTAATTGTTTCATTCATGCCGTCCTCAAAGCTCATAACAGGTTCCCAACCAAGCTCCGCCTTCAACTTGGAAGCGTCCATGGCGTAACGCCTATCGTGTCCAGGCCGGTCCTCTACGAATCGTATGAGGGATTCGGGCTTTCCCAGTCTGCGAAGAATTAGCTTCACAATTTCGATATTTTGAAACTCTTTTCCCGCCCCTATATTGTAGACCTCTCCGGAATTCCCCTTGCGAAGAACGAAGTCTATGGCTCTGCAGTGATCCATGACATGTATCCAATCGCGCACATTCGTCCCGTCACCGTACACGGGCAAATCTTTGTTGTGCAGGGCATTGGTGATCATAAGAGGAATGAGCTTCTCGGGAAATTGGAACGGGCCATAGTTGTTGGAACAACGAGTTATTATCGCATTCATCCCGAAAGTCTTGTGATAGGAACGAACCAATAGGTCGGCCGCGGCCTTTGACGCAGCGTACGGGCTATTGGGTGCTATATGATGTTGCTCGGTAAATGCCCCTTCCGCTCCCAGAGAACCGTATATCTCGTCAGTCGAGATCTGAACAAAACGCTCTATCCCGTACTCACGGCAAGCGTCTAACAGAACTTGCGTACCCAATACGTTCGTTTTTACAAAAACCGAAGAATCCATGATGGAGCGATCCACATGGGACTCGGCAGCAAAGTTGATCACCGCACCAGGTTTCTCAGAGGTCAGGGAGCGCACAAGTTCACGGTCGTTAATATCCCCCTTGATGAAGCGGTAACGTTCACAATATTGTTCGACATCCTTAAGATTTTCTAGATTTCCTGCGTAGGTAAGCGCATCAAGATTGATGATGCTGAGGTCAGGATACGAATTCAGCATGTAAATAACGAAATTCGAGCCGATAAAACCGCAACCGCCCGTTACCAGAAGTTTCATAAAGACCTCGGAAATAGACAATTTCACCCGGCTCGGGAAAATTAGCCGTCTTTTCTCGACCAGTCGTACGGGATGCCCCCCTTATGGGGGTCCACACGGTACTCATCCGGATCGGATAGGTTATAAGGTTCGGACGGAATATTTATTACGTAAGCCTCGTATTCCCCTATACATTTCCATCCGTGATATACCCCAGCGGGTATAACTATCAGACAAGGCTTGTATTCTCCAGCATAGATTTCATTGAGGCACCCTCGCGTAGGGGAACCCTCCCTATCATCATACAAGACCGCCTTAACCATGCCTCTCACACAAGTGAAACGATCAACCTGGACTCTGTGGTAATGCCACGCCTTTACTACGCCGGGATAAACAGTGGACAGGTAAACCTGGCCGAATCCACCAAAGAAAGGGTCATCTCGTCTCATGATCTCCATAAGACGCCCCCGCTCGTCGGGTATTACTTTGAGCGGCTGTATGATCACGCCGTCTATCGGCTTGGACTCCGGCCGACGAAACTTCTTTCTTTCAGTCATGGGGATTAAACCTTGTTGGCTCCTGCCTGGGCTACGAGGTTGGAGGCGCTCAGGAGGGAATCGAAAGTGCCCGCATCAGTCCACCAGCCATCCAGAACAGACCATGTCATTGTGCCTTGGTTGATGTAAAGATTGTTGACGTCGGTGATTTCCATTTCCCCCCGTTCGGACGGTGAAAGTGTCTTAATGAAATCAAAAACTTGTGAATCATACATGTAGATGCCTATGACCGCATAGGGAGACGCTGGATTTTCAGGTTTCTCTTCAATACGTACAACTCGGTCCCCATCGAACACAGGCACACCAAATCTTCTCGGATTCGTCACCTCCTTGAGGAGTACCTTGGCTCCGCGCTCCTGGCGTTTGTACTCTTGGACAGCAGGCTCTATACTCTTTTCGACTATGTTATCGCCAAGAACCACGCAAATGCGGCCTCCATCAGCGTGAGATTCAGCCAAGGACAGGGCATCGGCAATTCCTCCCTCTCCTTCCTGGTAGGCATAGTTGATATGGTCCAGACCGAAGTCTTTTCCATTGCCGAGAAGCTGTAGAAAGTGCCCCGGATCGTTGCCTCCCGTTACAACGAGAATATCTCTTATACCTGCCCGCATAAGACACTCTACGGGGTAGGTTATCATCGGCTTATCGTAAACAGGAAGCAGATGTTTGTTGGTAATCTTGGTCAACGGGTAAAGTCTTGTACCAAGCCCCCCTGCGAGCACAACTCCCTTCATCATTGCCTCCAGGTAAAAAAATATCAACGTTTGATTGTAGTTCACTGAACAGCAGGTAAATAACACAAAAATTCATCATAAAGCACGGGAGAGGATAAAGTCAATGCAGATTTGGAGCAGATGTAACTTTTCAGTTACGAGGAATATTTGAAATCACTATTGATATCGGATAAATGACCTCTGGTTTCCGCGGGAAACTGAACGGATACGTTTGAAGATGGGTGACATTGACTTCGTTGGTAAACTGGGATAAAAACCAGATTAGTATTAGATTTGAGCGGCTACGCTTCTTTGGGTCGTACTATAAATCAAGAGAGAGCTTAATCAATTAGGGTCTCGCAACCACAAGCCATCCTGTTCTCCTTGTTCGTCCAGTAACCGGGATGGAGCTTTTCTTTCCGAGTTCACGCGCATGAAACAGAAAAAGCCCGATTCTCATCCTCTCTCTGGAGGAGAATCAGGAGTAATCCCCATAGAATTGTTTCTGGAGAGTTTCCCTTTCGGGGCCGCTCTCATTAGGCCTGACTACAGCGTCCTTCAAGTAAACTCTTATCTGGAAAAAATTGTTGGGACGACGGGTGGGAAGCCCTGTTATGAGGCCTTGGCAGGTCTTCACTCCATTTGCCCATTTTGTCCCTTCGAAGACCTTGTCCATGGACGCAGCGGCCCCATTGAGGCTCAAGTCCACAACAGGCGAGGACGGGAGTTCTCCGTCCATGTGCGCTTTGTGCCTGATGTGGCTGTAAACGGGCTGATACTTGAGCTTATCGCCGATCCTACTCAAGAGTCATCTTGCCTCGACCTACGGGAAAAAAGCGACCCAACGCCACATAATTCCCCGAACAAGCTTACCGGCCTTTTGTCGGTGAGCAGGGATCTGATGGGTAGCGCCCCATTACGGGAAAAAATGTCTCATGTTTTGAACCACCTACGATCGTCGTTGAGTGACTCGGGTGGAAGCTTTGTATGGGTGGAAATCGATAATCATGTTTATGGGGAACGGCCAAATGAGATTCACGGCCATCTCTACGTTCAGGAGGTCATGGTGGAGGGTAAATCACGGGGGCGACTGTCCGCAAATTGCCCAGGAGAGCAGGCGGTTCGTGCTGAAGAGGAATATTTTCTCGAAGAAGCCGCAGATCTCATCAGTCGTCAAGTAGAGATATCAGACCTTGAAGCAAGGCTCAGGCAATCCGAGGAACGTTACAAGAAGCTCGCCCTGAACCTGAAAAAGGAAATGTGGACCAGAACAGAAGCTCTCGCCAAGGAAACCGTCTATCTTGAGGGAATTCTGAGGTCATCGGAAGATATGATTGTAACCACGGACCTGAACTCTCGTATCGTGGAATTTAATCATGGAGCAGAAAAGATACTTGGTTACACTGCGGAGGAGATGCAAGGTCGAAAGATTGGTGACATCTGGCTGGATCCTGATGAACGCGAACGAATACAAGAAGAGATTAACGTTTCGGGAGGGCTTCGCAATTATGAAACCCAACTTATGGCCAAAAATGGAGACATTCGTGAAATTTCATTGACCCTTTCCCTACTCAAGGACGAGGAAGGCCACACTCTCGGTACGGTGGGAGTCAGCAAGGACATCAGTAAAGAAAATGCCGTCCGACGAGAATTGGAGAGACTGAATGAGAACTATCGAGAGACAATCAATTTTATCAGTCACGAGACAAAAAATTCGCTCATAGTCATAGCTGGTTTTGTGGGGCGCCTCCTTGTGCGTGAGACGGAACCGGTGCGCAAGGACCAACTAAATATCATTTATCATCATGCAATATTCCTAGAGGCCATGAGCAGGGACTTTCTGGTCATGGCCGAAATTGAGCACGGGGGTTTTCAAGTTCGGGAAGAGAGGATCGAAAATTTCTATGAACACGTGATACTGCCTGCTATGATCGGAATTAAGGAACGTTATCCCAAATCATTCCAGAGTTACGATGAGAGCATGGGTGGTGTTGGAGTCGTTCAGCTCATGGGATCTCCAAGTCTTCTCGAAATTGTCTACCGAAATTTGTTCGGAAATGCCCTGAAGTATCGTCATCCCAATGGAAAGATAGCCTATGGCGTCGTCGAACAAACTGACTGCTACATTTTCAATGTTTGGAACGAAGGACCCGGAGTGTCGCCTGATCAGGCGACAAAGATTTTCGATAAGTTCTACAGGGTGCATGACGAGACGACAAGGGAAAAAAGGGGTACTGGGCTCGGACTCTACAACATACGTAAGATCATCGAGGCCCATGGAGGGCGAATATGGTGCGAAACCAAGCCCGGTGAATGGATAAATTTTCTTTTTTCACTGCCCAAACCATGAAAAGTTTCTGCCTTAATTGGCTGCAACCCTTTTGGAATCAGGTGCCTGCGGACTTGTTGCAGCCTTGGTTTTCTTAATGGCAGTTCTATAAACCAGCCTGGTGTCCCGAAAATGGTCAGGGCTACCTAGTACTACGATAAGAAC
>Ga0208495_1000362_pt1 | contig 16689 bp, 16 predicted proteins | sample CryBogmetaGMA14M_FD_184551 | JGI IMG/M metagenome (GOLD analysis project Ga0208495, IMG submission 184551) | Freshwater microbial communities from Crystal Bog, Wisconsin, USA - MA14M (SPAdes) | ecosystem: Environmental > Aquatic > Freshwater > Lake | place: Crystal Bog, Wisconsin, USA...
AATGATTCTTTCGCAATATCCAGGATAAAAGGAAGTTTTGCACCTTTCTTGAATTCCTTTATCGATATGATCTTGTATTTCCCCTCAATCTTTCCTTCCATGGTATCCGATTCATACAAATACGGAAGTTCCAGTATCTTGTGCTGTTTCTTGTCCATCTCGACGAGATTCCTGGCAGCTTCGATATCTTCCCGTTCAATACCTCTGATTGATATGTCATATTTTGCACAGAGGTAGGTATTGTAAATGATTCCGCCGAGGATCAATTTATCTACTTTCTTATAGATTTCGTTGAGGGGCCCGATCTTTGTATTGTACTTTGCACCCGCCACCACAGATATGAACGGCCTATTGGGCTCTAGTACCTGCGAAAGATTCTGTATCTCCTTTTGCATGAGATATCCCGCAAACGACGGGAGGTACCTCGTGATGTGATAGGTGGAGACGTGCGGCTGCCAGGAACCGAAAGCATCGTTAACAAAAACATCGGCCAGTCCCGCCAGTTGGCGTGCAAATGCTTCGCTGTATTCAGATTCCGATTCTTCTCCCTGGAACCACCTTGTATTCGGAAGATATATGGCGCCGATCCTTTTTTCTCTTAAATTTTTTACGGCAAGATTTATCGAGGTGTCGATGCTTTTTATCCCTTCATCACCTTCCGGCCTGAAGGTGGGGCAGTAGATCTTTGTATGAAGCTTGCGCTCCAGATATTCTGCAATGGGCTCAACCGCGGTTGATTTGTCTACTTTAATTTTACCTGTTTTGTCTCGTGGCCTGCCGATATGTGTCATAATAATCGGCCTGCCGCCTCTTTCGACGATATTGAAGATCGTTCCAATGGTTTGATCTATTCTGAACGGGTCTTCAATGGTTCCTTTTTTGACCACATTATGATCAACGCGCAGAAGTACTATTTTATTCTCCACGTCGGCATCCTGTAAAAGCGGCAGTTTGGGATCAAGTTGTGTTTCCATGGCAATTCCCCTTTCCTTATACTTTATATTGACAGTACGGATTTTTTCATAGAATTACAAGACCAATTTATTTATGAAGTCAGGAGAGTTCCTTTTTTGACCTTTATCCCATGGTTATCAAGTTAAACAAGCAGATTTCCTCCATCGGCTCATTCTAGAAAATTGATAAAATTAAACGTTCATTAAGAAAAATCTGAAGAGTTCAAATGGCACTCATCGATGCAAAAAAACTGTTGACTTGATATTCCTTGGAGGTTATATTCCTTCCATGGCATGGGAAGTTAAATACACCGACGAATTTGAAGCTTGGTGGGTTGGTATGGACGAGGAAGAACAGATCGATATTGATGCGGTTGTCGGTTTATTGGAAGAAAAGGGGCCTCATCTGCCGTACCCCTATAGTTCGGATGTCAAAGGAACCAAGTACGGCGCAATAAGGGAGTTACGGATTCAACATAAAGGGAAACCGTATAGGATCCTTTATGCCTTTGATCCCCGTAGAGCAGCCATTCTACTTATTGGCGGCAGAAAGACAGGTGGTACGCGTTGGTATGAAAAATACGTATCTATGGCTGAAAGAATCTATGAGGAACATTTGAAGTCTTTAAAAGATGAACAAGGGGGCGCATTATGAGCAAACCTTACTCTATGCTGAGAGAAAAAATGAAACCCGCGGCACGAAAAAAAGCAGCGGCAAAGACAAAGGCCTTACTTGATGCAATGCCTTTGCAGGAATTGCGTCATGCCAGGAATTTAAGCCAGGAACAACTGGCACAAACATTGTCTGTCAAGCAGGCTGCGGTATCTAAGCTTGAAAGGCGGACAGACATGTATATCAGCACATTAAGAAATTTTATCAAGGCCATGGGAGGCGACCTGGAAATAATCGCTAAATTTCCTGATGGGTCTGTTCAAATCAGTCAATTTGAAGACATTGCTGCGAAGATAGAAAAGGGTAATTCCCCTGCGTAACGACAACGATATTATAGGAGCGGGAAAAGGAAACGCCTTTTTCTTCTTCACAAACGAATTGGGCATGCCGTATGGATGCATCTCTCAAGACATTAGCCCAAATCACCGGATGGGCTTATTGATAGTCAATTGAAACATGCAATGGCTGATTGGGTCTTTTCTTCGGCTGATAAAATATTGTCAGCTTCCTGAAATGCACATCAATACTTTTCCCGAAGCCTACACTTTTGAAAAAATGCCTTGACAGTGGTTCTATTCTGATTTACTCTGAGTTCAATATTAAAAGGATTTTCTGAAAGTGACGTTTGGCATGAAGAAGGCATTGGTTAATTCAAACAGCAAGGCGATCCTGATGGGCCTCGCCCTTCTTCGCCTTTTACTCAATACCAGGCGCCCGTCGTTTTTAGGTAATCCGTAGTCAACCCTAAATAAAAAGTACCTAAAGGCCATGGGCTCATAAAAGCTCATGGCTTTTTTATTTTTTGGATTAGATTGAATGGAGGGTGAAATGGATACAAAGAAAAAGCGGATTTTAATATTTGACACGACGCTCAGGGATGGGGAGCAGTCACCAGGAGCGAGCATGAACCTGGATGAGAAACTACGGATTGCCCGGCAGCTCGAAAAACTCGGGGTAGATATCATTGAGGCAGGATTCCCGATTGCCTCAGATGGCGACTTCCTGGCTGTGCAGCAGATCGCCCGGGAGGTTAGAGAGCCGCAGATTGCCGCCCTGGCAAGGGCCAATCTCACCGATATTGATCGCGCCTGGCAGGCCATCAAAGAGGCGGCGCGTCCAAGGATCCATACCTTTATTTCGTCATCCGATATCCACCTGAAGTACCAGCTCAAGAAAACACGGACCCAGGTTCTGAAAGAGGCCCGTGCCGCTGTGGCCCGTGCCTGTTCTTACACGCCGAATGTTGAGTTCTCGCCCATGGACGCCACAAGAACGGATTGGGATTATCTCTGTGAAATGGTGGAAGCGGTAATCGCAACGGGGGCCACCACCGTGAACATCCCCGACACCGTGGGGTATATCATACCCGATGAATTTGGCAGCCTTATTGACTATCTGTTTAAGAAAGTTAAAAATATCCGTAAGGCTGTTGTTTCTGTTCACTGTCATAATGATCTGGGGCTCGCCGTGGCGAATTCTCTGGCCGCGGTTAAACACGGCGCACGGCAGGTGGAATGCACAATAAACGGAATCGGAGAAAGGGCCGGGAATGCAGCCATGGAGGAAGTTGTCATGGCCCTGGAAACCCGGAAGGACTTCTTCGGATTTCGCACGGGCATCAAGACGGAACACATCTACCAGTCATCGAGACTCTTGACCCATATTACAGGTATACCTGTTCAGCCCAACAAGGCGATTGTCGGGGCCAACGCCTTCGCGCACGAATCAGGCATCCATCAGGACGGGTTGATCAAGGAAAAAATAACATACGAGATTATGACACCCAAATCAGTCGGCATTTCCGGAACCCACCTGGTTCTCGGGAAGCATTCAGGCCGTCATGCCGTTTCCGAGCATCTCAAAAAAATGGGCTATAAGCTGACCTCCGGTGATGTGAAGAAGGTATTTTTGCGATTCAAGGAACTGGCCGATATCAAAAAAGAGATTTTTGATGAAGATTTAGAGGCCATTGTCTATGAAGAAGTGTACAAGATTGCTGAGAGGTACAAACTTATTTATCTCAATGTGGTAAGCGGCAACGTGGCCATACCAACGGCGACCATGCAGATGGAGGTAGATGGGAAAACCGTTCAGGATGCGGGTTTCGGCGTCGGGCCTGTGGATGCGACCTTCGCTGCCATCAGGAAAATTACCAAGACCAACTATCACCTGCTGAAGTATGTAGTTTCCGCTGTTACCGGAGGAACCGATGCATTGGGAGAGGTCATGGTTCAACTCAAGTATAACGGGCGCTCTGTGGCCGGACGCGGCGCCGAGCCTGATGTGATTGTTGCTTCGGCAAAGGCGTATATCAATGCGCTAAACCGTCTCGAGTTTCTCAAGGGGGATGTGAAGAAGGTTAAAGTTGTATAAAGAAAGATAATGGTGTAAGGAAATACTCGCATAAAAAAGTGGGGAATTAACGCAGTGGGAATGACCATCACAGAAAAGATACTGTGCCACCACACGGATCTCAAAGAGATACATCCGGGTATGCTGATAAACGCAAGAGTGGATATCGCCCTCGGGAATGACATAACAGCTCCTATAGCTATTGCGGAATTCAGAAAGGCCGGGGGTGTCAAGGTTTTTGATCGCCATAAGGTGGTGCTTATACCTGATCACTTCACGCCCAATAAAGACATCGATTCCGCCCAGCAGTGTAAGTTCATGAGAGAATTTGCACGGGAGCAGGAATTAACCCACTACTATGACGTTGGTGAAGTGGGCATTGAGCATGCCCTCCTTCCTGAACAGGGTATCGTTCTCCCCGGAGACCTGGTCATCGGCGCTGACAGCCATACCTGCACATACGGCGCCCTGGGAGCCTTTGCCACCGGTGTCGGCAGTACCGATCTGGCGGCCGCCATGATGACGGGCGAGGTCTGGTTCAAGGTCCCTGAGACGATGAAGATCGTCTTTTCCGGGAAGACGAAAAAATGGGTTTCCGGCAAGGACCTTATTCTCCATATCATTGGCCTCATTGGTGTCGATGGAGCACTGTACAAGGCAATGGAGTTCACCGGTGAAACCGTAGGGCAGCTCGGCATGGCAGACAGATTAACCATCGCCAACATGGTCATTGAGGCAGGCGCAAAAAACGGCATCTTCATCCCGGACGATATAACGAAGTCTTATGTAGAGGAGAGGGCAAAGCGGCCTTACAGTTTTTATAACTCTGACTCCGATGCTCAATACGCCGATGTTATCAATATCGATGTCAGCAACATCGAGCCCCAGGTGGCATTTCCCCATATACCTTCCAACGTCAGGGGCATCAGCCAGGTGGGCAATGTCAAGATTGATCAGGTTGTTATCGGGTCTTGCACAAACGGCAGGATAGAAGACCTCAGGGTTGCAGCGGGCATTCTCAAAAAGAAAAAAGCAGCGCCGTATGTCCGTCTGATCATTGTACCCGCCACGCAGGAAATATATAAACAGGCCATCAAAGAAGGCCTTATAGAGATATTTATTGATGCAAAGGCAGCGGTCAGCACCCCGACCTGCGGCGCCTGTCTGGGCGGTCACATGGGAGTCTTGGCGGATGGCGAAAAGGCCGTTTCCACAACGAACAGGAATTTTATCGGGCGCATGGGACATACCGGCAGTGAAGTGTATCTTGCCAGTCCCGCTATTGCGGCGGCATCGGCAGTATTGGGACGGATTGCCAGTCCGGAGGAGTTGTAGAGGGTTTAAATATTATGAAGTTCAGAGGAAGGGTCTGGAAATTTGGAGATAACATAGATACCGATGCGATCATCGCGGCCCGTTATTTAACGACATCGGACCCCAAAGCACTGGCCGCCCACTGCATGGAAGACGCCGATCCTGAATTTATGAAAAAAATCAGCGTCGGTGACATTATTGCGGCAGGGGAAAATTTCGGCTGCGGCTCATCGAGAGAACATGCGCCTATCGCCATCAAGACTGCCGGTATTTCCTGCGTCATCGCCAAGAGTTTTGCCCGCATATTTTACCGTAATGCTTTCAACATCGGGCTGCCCATTTTTGAATCGAGAGATCTGTGGGATATGGTTTCCGATGGCCAGGAAATTGAGGTGGACGGTGATAATGGAAGCATCAGGATTTTAGACAGCAATAGAGGTCCGCTTCGTATAGAACCCATTCCACCGTTCATGCAGCAACTTGTCAGCGACGGTGGTTTGATGAAGCACATCGCAAAGAAAAAAGTATAACCGAAACGGCATTCCACAGGAACCGCACACGGGAAAGGAGTCTTCGTATAATCTCTCATGGCACCTGTCCTTTTTTTTGAATCCATATCAATCCCCGTACCCCGCAAAAATATATACAGACGTCTGGGCTTTGTAAAAGGTGTTACAGAAGTACCACCGGCGCGGAAAGAAGAGATAGAACGGTACATAGGGCACGCCTCATCGCTCATTCACCTGAAGGGTGCGGGCTTGCGCATGCCTATCACGGAGATTAAAGGCTCCAGGATTATCCTTCCTGACGGTGCAGAATTTGAAAGTCGTCAACTGGCCAAGCTTCTTGCCAACTGCGATGAGATAGTCCTGATGGGAGCCACAGCCGGCCGGGAAATCATGAATGCCATCGAGGAAGATGCCACTGGTGCGAATGTGACCCGCGGTATCGTGTTGGATGCAGCAGCGAGCGAGATAGTCGACGCCTCCCTGGACTGGATCATGGACTATTTCAACCAGTCGTTAAGGAGGGAAAACAGGAGACTGCTGGGGAAACGCTATTCCGCAGGCTATGGCGATTTGTTTCTGGAAACGCAAAAAGCGATGTACCGCCTCCTCCAGCTTGAAAGAATCGGTATAGAGATCACAGAAAGCTGCATGCTTATACCGGAAAAGTCCGTTACCGCCGTCACCGGCATTGAATCACACTCCTTCGAAAAAAGGCTTTCACAAAAAAGCTAAACTACAGGGAACAGCGGGAATACCCCGTCCGGAGACCAGTTAGCGCGGTAGCGGCTACAGCCGTGCGAAAGGAAATTAACTATGAATGGAAATAACCGATCAAACATTAAACCTGGGATGCATGTGAAGGTCGTCCAGAAGCAGAATCAGTCCAGTTGTGAACTGTCTGAAGGCATCGTCAAGGATATTCTCACAAAATCGGTCAGTCATCCTCATGGCATCAAGGTGCGCCTACAAGGCGGCATAATAGGCCGAGTCAAAGAGATTTTGGATGACTGAAGCTGAATTCCAGTTTTTTTACTGAGAAGGTCATGAATGCAAATATATGTCGATGCGGATGGATTTCCGAATGCGGCCAAAGATCTACTGATCAGGACCGCTATACGCTTGCATGTGCCCTTGGTTTTTGTGGCCAACAAAAGGGTACGTTATGAGCCGTCAGTTATCATTTCAAGCATTATAGTCCCTGACGGACCTGATCTTGCCGATGATCGGATCGTTGAACTGGCACAGAAGGGCGACCTGGTGATTACTGCCGACATCCCACTTGCAGACCGGGTGGTTGCCAAGGGTGCCTTTGCGCTCAACCCTAGAGGTAATCTCTATACGGAGGGCAACATCAAGGACAAACTGGCTATGCGTGACCTGATGACTGGGCTAAGAGACAGCGGCATGATGACGGGCGGTCCATCGGTATTTGGTAAAAAGGAATGCCAGGCTTTTATTAACCAGCTTAACAGCTTTTTGACGAAACATTTAAAAAACAATAACTTTTAAAAACACTTCTAGAGCACTTCTAGGGTCAGGTCTTGAAATATAAGTAATTATCTGCTGTGGTTACTTCTATAGTGAGACCGATACGAATCGAATATCTAGGTGCAGTCTACCATGCTCATGTCGCTCATGGGTATCTGCTGAAAGAGATTGCGGATTACCTGAAGATTCAATATACTAACGTTAGCAAAGAGATTGCGAGGGAAACAGAAGGCAGAATGTGATATTTCAAGACCTGACCCTACTCTACTCAGTTCCCGGGAGGATTCCTGTCAGCAACTCATGTTCACCAGTGGGGTCTATCCGGTGTGCGAGCACGAGCATCCTGAAGACTGGAATGCTTATGTAAGGGATTGGTTGCGGACCCATGAGCTGAAGGGAAATCTTGTGATCCTGACCGAAGGACCGTCATCGAGACACCCGGAGGCAAACAACCGCATGGAGATCATTGACCTTAGAGGTGAGACAAAGGAAGATGCGAAATGAAAAAGATCGTGCTACTCCGTCATGGCGAAAGCACCTGGAATAAAGAAAACCGCTTTACCGGATGGACCGATGTGGATCTCTCGGAAAAGGGCTTCGGAGAGGCAGAAGAGGCCGGTCGCACCCTTAAGGAACAGGGGTTTGTATTTGATATTGCCTTCACGTCCGTTTTGAAACGCGCCGTCCGGACGCTCTGGCTTGTTCTTGATAAGATGGACATTATGTGGCTCCCCGTCCATCATAACTGGAGGTTGAACGAACGCCACTACGGGGCGCTGCAGGGACTCAATAAGGCTCAGACCGCAGAGAAATATGGGGAAGATCAGGTGAAGCTCTGGCGGCGAAGTTATGATGTCCGGCCCCCGGCGCTGGAAGAAAGCGATCCACGTTATCCAGGCCACGACCCCCGATACAAGGGACTCACGAAGGTGCAGTTGCCCTTGACGGAATGCCTGAAAGATACCGTAGAGCGATTTCTGCCCTGCTGGCATGATCTTATCGTGCCTGCGGTCCGGTCAGGGAAGAGAGTTCTCGTAAGCGCCCATGGGAACAGCCTTCGCGCATTGATGAAATACTTGGACGACATCCCCGATGACGTCATTCCCGGAGTGAATATTCCCACGGGTATGCCTCTTGTCTATGAGTTCGACGATGCCCTGAAACCGATACGACATTACTATCTCGGCGATCCTGAAAAGGTAAAGGAGGCGATTGAGGCAGTGGCAGCACAGGCGAAGGTGAAAAAATAATCGGGCGGAAAAATTATGAGCATCCACGAGCATGCCCCTTATTCTATCTTTCCCGCGTTTCCCAATATGCCATTCCCCTTTTGTCTTTCCCACGCAGAGACTGTGTCGTAATTCTCTTTTTTGTCAATTCGACCCCTTCGTGTTTACTCAGGGTAAACTCCGTGAGAAATCTTAAAGATTCCTCACGTTCGCTGAGCAGCAAAAACAACTGAAGCCTTGACTTTTAAGACGGATGTAATTACAATGTAATAACTGTTTGGTCAAGGAGGTAAGAAAATGAGAGCACATATTGTAAAAATAGGTAATTCTCAAGGAATCCGTATTCCAAAACCATTGCTCGATCAGACTGGAATTAAAGATGACGTTGAGCTGGAGGTAGATAAAAACCGCATCATTATTCGTCCGATCTCAAATCCAAGATCAGGTTGGGATAATGCTTTCAAAGCCATGGCCCAAAACTGTGATGACGTATTGATAAACGGGAACGATAGCATTTCACATTCTTGGGATGATGAGGAATGGCAATGGTAGTAAATCGATTTGATGTGTATTTGACAAATCTTGATCCAACTGTTGGTTCTGAAATTAAGAAAACGCGACCTTGTTTGATTATTTCTCCGGACGAAATGAACCGAAATATCCGCACCGTTATCGTTGCCCCGATGACGACAGCCGGGAAAGATTACCCCACACGAATAGCATGCACGTTGAAGAAAAAGAAGGGGCATATCGTTTTAGATCAGATACGAACAATAGACAAAACGAGACTTATAAAAAACATTGGCACAATTGATTCAGAAACCCAGCTAAAAGTTATTTCCGTATTACAGCGGCTATTTGCATTTTAGATATTTCCCTAATCGGATAGCCGAGGGTTTTTCTCCCCCAGCCTCCACACCAACCGGTGTAAGCGTCCATGCTTGATCGGGAATCCTGCCCCAGACATTATCCCGACCGATACTCGACCTTACATATAACATAAGCTGAGTAATTAACTGCTTCCTGAAATGTTGTTTTTCCGATTCAGTCCATCCATTCAACATTTCAAACAGTAGACACTAACAAATCTTGTGGTTTGTTCATGGTTGATGTATAAAATGGCATCAGCTTATAAGAGGGGCGCCGCTATGATGAAATCTTCTCTTATCCGAATCAACCTAATATTTATTCTACTTGTTTTATTTATTCCCAATCCTGTATCCGCTGAAACTAAGACCTTCATCAAGGAATACACTTATCAGGCGAGCGTTTATGAAAGTAGGGGTGATTGTAGTATCCTCGCATTGGCACAGCTAAAAAGGATGCTTTTGGAGGAATTGGGAACCTATCTTGAAAGTGAAACGGAGATTAAGAATTTTCAACTAACAAGAGATCGAATTACTGCTTATACGGCAGGAATTGTTCAAACAAAAGTTCTTAAAGAAGAGTGGGATGGTGAAAGATATTGGCTTCAGGCGGAAATCAAAGCTGATCCTGATGAAGTGGTTAAGGCAGTCGATTTTCTACGCAAAGACAGAAAAAAAAGTAAAGACCTTGAGTACGCAAATAAAAGGACAGAAACCGCTTTAAAGGAAGTTGAGCAGTTAAGGAGGGAGCTTGAGGTAACAAAAAGGGATCAGAAGAAAATTGTCCGCTTCGATATGGTAATGAAGGAATTAAAAGCTACAGGATGGATTGAAAAGGGGATCAGATTAGAGATGGCTGATAAGCATGAAGATGCCATTTATGCATTTTCTATGGCTATCCAACAGAATCCTAATGATTCAATGGCTTTTAACAATCGTGGATGGGCCTATGCTCAACTGGGCAATTATGAACAGTCAGTTAAAGACTGTAACAAAGCCATCGAATTGGATCCTGAGAATGCAACTGCTTACATTAACCGTGGGTCATCTTACCTGAAATTGGGAAACTACAATCAAGCATTGGAAGATTGTAACAAAGCTATCAAATTAGATTCTGAGAATGTATTGGCGTACAGTAATAGAGGAGCAGTTTATGAGAAATTAAGAAAGTATCGTAATGCGATAAAGGATTATGATGCTGCCATAAAATTAGACCCCCTCGATTCTATATCTTATTATAATCGTGGTAGCGCATATGGAAGAGTGGGTGATTATGCAAAGAGTATTAAAGATTTGAATAAAGCCATAGAACTGAATCCTGCTGATCCAACCAGATATTATAATCGGGCTGTTGCATATCACAAATCAGGTAGGCTTAACCAAGCTCTTAATGATTATAGAACTGCTGCCAAATTGGGACTCGAACAGGCACAGGATTATTTAAAATCACGAGGGATCGAATGGTGAAAACAACCATGAGAAAATTATCGTTTTTGTTTACGGTTTTATGGATAGTCTGTTGTTATACAATAGCAGGAGGTGGGGAATGGGCATATTTAATGAAGGATGAACATAATAATGCTCATTATTACAACAAAAAGATTATTTATCCTTCTAAGGGAATAGTTGGGGTATGGCTAAAAATGAAATGGTCTGGAGAGGCAAGATCACACCTCATGAATGATATGATTAAGAAAGGAATACATTCTCCAGATTTAAGTAAATTAGACTACACAATTGCATACTATAAAATCAATTGTATCACATATGAAAGAACGTGTAATTCAGGGACTGTATATAGTAGCGATGGGAAAGTTATAAGTGATGATAATTTTTCAGATAGGTGGATGCCCATTGATACTGGTTCTTTGATGGATGTTGCATATAAAAGATTTTGTCTTAAAAGTAAGTCAAGGTGAATTTGACGCTTGCTCTTATATCGCGTATCGGTTAAGACACTTCAATAAGATTTCTCGCTGTCCCTTCGCTGCTCAGGGCTTCGGCTCACCGAAATGACAGGAAGACGGCGCAGATGAAATGATGGTGATGGGGACAGATCATTGGACAAAAAACAAAAAATCGTCAATCTCTTGAAAAGAAGAATTCTGATTCTTGACGGTGCTACGGGAACGGAGCTGCAGAGGCGGGGAATGCCGTCCGGTGTCTGTCCGGAGGTGTGGTGTCTGGAAAACCCCGCGGCGATTCAGGATATTCACAGAGCTTATCAAAAAGCAGGTTCGGATATTATCTATACCTGTGCCTTCGGCGCGAACCGAGTAAAGCTCGGCCAATATGGTTTTACAAACGTCAAAGAAATCAACAAACAGCTTGTAGTTCTGGCGAGGCGTGCATTAGGAAACGGGGCTCTGATTGCCGGCGACATCAGTTCGACAGGACATTTTGTAGAGCCTTTCGGCGACCTGATGTTTGAAGAGGCGATCGATATCTTCAAAGAGCAGGTGCGGGGCCTTCTTGCGGGCGGTGTTGATCTTTTTGTCATCGAAACCATGATGGACATACAGGAGGCGCGCGCAGCGCTTATCGCCGTCAAGGAAACCACCGACCATTTCACGATGGTTACCATGACCTACGAAACGAATGGCTATACGCTAAGCGGTACAGATCCTGTGACCGCCCTCATTACACTGCAGGGTCTCGGGGCCGACGCCGTGGGCTGCAACTGTTCAACAGGACCGGAGGCAATGGTGAAGTTTATTGCCGCCATGAAACCGTATGCCACAGTTCCGCTGGTGGCTAAGCCCAATGCCGGGATGCCGAGGCTGCTCGGCAAGACTACCGTCTATGATATGGACTGCAGGGAATTTGCCTCATGGGGAAAGGCGTTGGCGGCGGCCGGTGTCAACCTGATCGGTGGATGCTGCGGGACAACGCCCGAACATATCGCGGCACTGAAGAAGAAAGCAGGAAAAGCCCCGGTGATTGCTCCGGTGCGAAAGTCCGTAAGCGCCCTCAGCTCTGCCAGGGCATTCAAGATATTTGATGAGAGCAGTCCGCTTCTCATAATCGGCGAGAGAATTAATCCCACGGGCAAGAAAGCCCTGCAACAGGAACTCCTTAACGGCAAAATGAACATCGTCCGGCAGATGGCAAGGGAGCAGGAAGCGCAGGGGGCTGACCTTCTTGATGTGAATGTCGGAGTCCACAAAATTGATGAGGTCGATGCGGTGAGAAAAGTCATCCGTCTGTTATCGACAGGCACTGCCCTGCCCCTGGTCATCGATTCCCCGAATATGGAGACGATAAAAGCAGCCCTTCGCATCTATCCCGGTCGTGCCCTGATAAACTCCATTTCCGGTGAAACGGAGAAAATGAAAAAGCTGCTTCCCGTCGCCGCAAAATATGGCGCCATGTTTATTCTTTTGCCGGTGACAAAGAGTGAGATACCGGAAACGGCAGCGAGGAGAAAGGGAATCATAAGAGACATATTCCGGGCTTCCCGCCATTATGGATTTTCAAAAGATGATATCGTCGTAGACGGACTTGTTATGACCGTGGCCTCGAACCCGAGGGCTGTGATAGAAACTCTGAAAACCGTCGCCTGGTGCACTGATAGCTTCAAATGCAGGACAGTTCTCGGTCTTTCCAATGTGTCCTTCGGCATGCCTGAGCGAAAGTGGATGAATACGGCATTCCTCGCCATGACACAGGCCGCGGGATTGACCATGGCGATTGCCAATCCGGCCGACAGAGAACTCATGAAGGTAAAGATGGCAGGCGACGTGTTCATGCAGAAAGACAGGGACGCCCTCTCGTATATCCGGCATTTTTCTGAGTACTCTAAGGCGGATGCGGCCTTCGCTTCGGCGGTGAAATCGTCACCGGATCAGGATATCTATGGAGCGATACTGGAGGGCAACAGGGATAATATTATTAACCTTGTCGATAATGCCCTTGCATCAGGGATGAGTCCCTCCGGGCTTGTGGATGACATTATGATCCCGGCAATTAACCGGGCGGGCGAACTCTTTGATCAAAGAAAGTATTTTTTGCCGCAGTTGATAGCGAGCGCCGAAGCAATGAAGGCGGCCCTGGCGCGCGTTGAACCAAGGCTCAAACGCGAAAAGAAAGGCAGGCTTGGAAAAGGGGTTATCATTCTTGCCACGGTGAAGGGGGACATCCACGACATCGGCAAGAATATAATTTCTTTGATGCTAAAAAATCACGGCTACAAGATTGTTGACCTCGGCAAAGACGTGCCGACCCCGGCTATTATTGAGTCTATGAGGCGTTCAAAGCCTGATGTTGTAGGCCTTTCCGCCCTGATGACCACGACCATGGTAAACATGGAGGAGGTCATTGGTCTTGCGCGGGCCAACGGGTATTCATGTCCGTTCATCGTCGGAGGCGCCGTCGTTACAAAATCCTATGCAGCCTCTATCGGCGCCGCCTATGCCAAAGACGGTGTGGAAGCCGTGCGCGTAGTTGAGCAACTGATAAAATCCTTTTCAAAGAGGCGTATATCAAAATGACCCATGATGAAATGAAACATAGACTCGCTGAAATAATCCTGGAGCGGTCTTTCCAGTACAGAGACAATCCTCCCTTCACGCTGGCCTCAGGAAAAACGAGCAACTATTATTTCAATTGCAAAACGACGACCATGGACCCCGAGGGGATGTACCTCATAGGGAATATCCTTTTTGAGATGCTTGGTGATGCGGATGTGTCGGCGGCCGGCGGCCTCACCTTGGGAGCGGATCCCATAGCCAATGCCCTTTCCCTCATTTCGTACCAGAAGAAAAAACCGATTAAATCGTTTGTCGTAAGAAAAGATGCCAAGAATCACGGTACAAAAAGCGGCATCGAAGGGAATATCACACCTGGCGAAAGAGTTGCGATCATAGACGACGTGATAACGACAGGAGGATCGACGATTACTGCCATAGAAATTGCGCGAGCAGCCGGTCTCAAAGTTGACCGGGTAATTGCCCTTGTTGACAGAGAGGAAGGCGGCAGGGAGAATATAAGAAAATATATAGACAGGGTCGATGCCGTATTGACAATATCAGAGATCATGAATCTCTATAGAAACCGGCCAAAATCCGCAAAGTGATTTATTATGAAAAGAATGTTGACTCTGATTATCTCTGTATCGCTCTTTCTGGCGTTTATTCCTCTATCAGGATGTCAAAAGGCCGAGGAGCCCAAGAATCCGGAGGTGTCGGCTGTTTTGCCCACGGAGCCAACCTCACCTCAGACTGCAATTCCTCCATCAGCTCCATCCGTAACCTTGACTTCCGCCTCCTCACCTGTACCTGCCACGCGCGAACCGGCGGCTGCGCCTGCGAAGCCGGAGGGTATGGATATCGTCCGGGTCGCAGGATTTGACTCCCCGCAGATGCAGAAGGGCGCTCCCACAGGCTGGTTACTGGATATCAAGAAGGGCGAACCTGTTATCAGTCTTGAAAGAGAATCGCAGTTCTATTACCTTCACATGAAAAGCAATGAATCAGCCTACGGTATAAAAAATGGCATAAAGGTTGATATCAAAGAATACCCCTATTTGAATTGGAGGTGGAAGGTTACAAGGCTTCCTGATGGAGGTGATGTTAGAAAAAGCAACACGGATGACCAGGCAATACAGATCTATGTTGCTTTCACTCCGACAGGATTTCCGGAGGCCCTAAACACGCCCGTTCTGGGTTACATCTGGGATAATGAGGGCCCCAGGGGCTGGACGGGCAGGAGCTCGGCAATCGGTGGAGGGAATTTGAGGTACGTCGTTGTCAGGAATAAGACAGATCAACTGGGACAGTGGTATACGGAAAAAAGAAATATATACGAGGACTACAAAAAGCTCTTAAAAGATGTTCCATGCGCCGAGCCTGCCGGGTTGACTCATGGTGTCGAGTTTTATATCAATTCGCAAAACACGCGGAGCGCGGCGGAAAGCTATATCGGTGACGTGTATTTCAGCAAGAGGTAGTCGCCTTTGCTCGGATTCGATTAACCGCAAGGTGCGCCCTCCTCACCGGCTCGGTAAGTCTGTAGCCTCTGCAACATGAAAGAACCACTTCAACTGCCCTTCGTAAGCCTATCTTATGCCCCGGTGATATGAATAACGGTTTGACCTTTTTCTTGGTTCGAACAACAGCGCCCATGATTCGTCCGTCCAGCGTCAGATCCGCATAGTCTCCAACCTCAGTCCCCACTTCGTCATGTACACCAACCAGCCTTTTCTTGGCGCAACCTATAGTTGGTATATCCAGGAACAATCCCATATGTGAAGCGAGGCCAATGCCTCTGGGATGAGCAATTCCCTGGCCATCGAAAATAACGCAATCCGGAACGCTCGTGAGCTTCTCAAAGGCTTTTAATAGTGCGGGGCCTTCTCTAAAGCTCAGAAGTCCAGGGATATACGGGAAGGGAGCCCTTTCGGTAAAGGAGGACTCTTCAATGACATCCATAGTCGGGCATGCCAGCAGAACAACGGCCGCGAAAAACATGTCGTCTTGTTTGGAATAGGATATATCCGCGCCGGCGATGGTCTTGATCTCCCCGGGAGATTCTTTGTCATGAAGGATCAGTTTTCCCTTGAGTTGCTGCTGGATCTTGACGGCTTCTTTATATGTAATGTCCCAATGGTGGAGATGTTTGATCTTCATAGCGGAGGGAAAATAGCTTGTATATATAATCTAACGTGTCATTTCGAAGTGACGCAAAACATTTGCATAACTTCTCTATTTGTCATTCCGGGCTTGACCCGGAATCTAGGCGCTGTCCTTGCGCAAGCGGGGAACCATGAAATCAATACTAGATTCCCGCTTTCGCGGGAATGACATAAATGCTGGTTTTAAACAATTTCGCAAAGGTCTTGACGCAATGCGGACTATCGCAAGTCAGAACTCGATCTACTGGTACTAAGAATATGGTTTCAGTATGGCCCGCGCTTCGTCGATGTCTTTCCTTATCTGTTTGACCAACTGCTCGGAATTTTCAAATTTTACTTCATCACGTATCCTTTCGATAAAAAGAACATCCACTTTTTTCCCGTAAATATCTCCGCTGAAATCAAGCAAATAAACCTCGACAGAAAGTTCAGTATCAGAAAAGGTGGGATTGAAGCCGATATTCAAGACCCCCTGGTGGCGGTCTTTCTCCAGATGGGCAATGACGGCATAGACACCCTGGGCTGGGATTAATTCCTTTTCCGGCTTTATGTTGGCCGTGGGAATTCCGAGAATGCTGCCCCGTTTTTTCCCCGGCACGACAATACCGCTGACATTGTAAGGCCTTCCTAATACTTTCGCGGCAGTCTTTACATCGCCGTCGAGAATCAAGTGC